>Ga0222715_10004097_pt1 | contig 12802 bp, 11 predicted proteins | sample C33_9DmetaG_FD_165056 | JGI IMG/M metagenome (GOLD analysis project Ga0222715, IMG submission 165056) | Estuarine water microbial communities from San Francisco Bay, California, United States - C33_9D | ecosystem: Environmental > Aquatic > Marine > Unclassified | place: USA: California...
CAGCACAAACACAATTATTAACAGTTGCTGATGATTCAATTACAACGGCTAAAATACAAAATGGTGCCATTACAGCAGATAAGATTGCTGATGGTACAGTTATTGCTGCTGATATAGCTGATGGTGCTATTACAACGGCAAAATTAGGAGCTGATGCAGTTGACGGTACAAAAATAGCTGATGACGCTATTGATTCAGAACACATCACGGATGGTTCAGTAGATAACGATCAATTAGCAGGTTCAATTGCTAATGCTAAATTAGCAAATCCAAGTTTTACATTAAACGGCGTTACAGTCAATTTAGGTGATACAACATCAATTGCTGCTGGTACTGATTGGCAAGCCGTTAAGACAACAGGTTTTACAGCAGTTGCTAGTGAGGGGTATTTTGTAAATACAACTTCAGGAGCAATTACAATGACTTTACCTGCTTCAGCATCCATAGGTGATGAAGTTTCAGTTATTGATTATGCAGGTACTTTTGATACAAATAATTTAACAGTTGGTAGAAACGGACATAACATTCAAGGTTCTGCTGCTGATTTAACAGTTTCAACCGAACGTGCTGGTTTTACATTAGTATATGTAGATGCAACACAAGGATGGTTATTAAAAGATAAGTAGGATAGAATATGGCATATATAGCAAGAACACCAGCATACGGAGCATTTGAAAAACAAACGCTGACAGCAGACGGTAGTACAACTACTTTTGCTTTAAACTTTACGGTTGGTTCATCTTCATCTGTTTTAGTATCAGTTGGTGGTGTTATACAAGAACCTGAAGTTGGTTATTCACTTTCAGGTGGCGGAGTAAATATTGTATTTTCAGAAGCACCTGGCTCTAGTGAAACAGTATTTGTAATCTTTTTAGGTCTTGCTAGAGATGTAGATAATATTGCTAACACAGGAACAATTACAAATAAAACTGAATTAGCAGAAACAAGAGCAGATAATGATTTACTATTAATTTATGATACATCTGCTGGCGAACTTAAAAAAATTCAAGCTTCAAATGTAGCAACACCATTTGATATTACAGGCAGAACAGAATTAGCCGAAGCGGCCGCTGATGATGATGAATTAGTAATCTATGATACATCAGCTGGAACTATTAAAAAAATTCAAAAATCAAATGTTGCTGTATCTTCATTAACATACACAAACGGCACATTTACAGGTGACGGTTCAACAACTACTATTACAATTGATAGTGGTCGAAGTGTTGCTGATGTTATGGTTTCAGTAAACGGATTTATATTTGTACCAACAGACGATTATACAATTTCTGGTACAACATTAACATTTGCAACAGCTCCTGTTTCAGGTGCTGAAATAAGTGTAAGATATTTACCATTAACAGGAAGTGCGACATATACAAATGATACGGCTACTGGTGATGGTTCAACAACAGGATTTACAATTGATAGTGGAAGATCAGTAGAAGATGTAATGGTATCAGTTAACGGAGTGTTATTAGTTCCTTCAGATGACTATTCAATATCAGGAACAACTTTGACCTTTGTTACTGCTCCAGTCTCCTCTGCCGAGATTTCTATTCGTTATTTAAGACAAAATTAATAGGGAGTAACAATGGGTGCAATCACTCGAGGAATAGCAAACAATGTTTTAGGGACAGGTGAAATTGACGCTACAGACGGCGTTAGTGGAACTTTACCTGCATCTAACATAAACAATACTAGTTTTGGTAGTGTTACTTCTCTACCTGCTTTGTCAGGAACAATTACAACCGTTGCTGGCGATCCACCAGCGCCTAGTGAAGGCCAAGTGTGGTACAATTCAGTAGCAGGTGCTTTAAAGTATTATGGTTATTCGAGAGCTTGGTCAACAGGTGGAAATTTAACTACAGCAAGAAATACACTCGCTGGAGGGGGAACTCAAACAGCTGGTTTAACATTTGGTGGAAATAATCCAGGATTATCTCCATCGTCCAGAAACGAAACCGAAGAATATGATGGTAGTTCTTGGAGTAATGGTGGAAATTTAGGAACTGAAAGATTTGGTTTAGCAGGTGCTGGCACTCAAACAGCAGGACTAGGTTTTGGAGGATATAATCCAAGTGGAAATTCAAATTCTACGGAAGAATACAATGGAACAGCTTGGACTGGTGGAGGTAATATGGGAACAGCAAGAAGATACTTAGGTGGATTTGGTATACAAACATCAGGTGTAGTTATGGGTGGTTTTATTACTACAGACGTAGGAAATTCAGAAGAATATGATGGATCGGCTTGGACAACTGGTGGAACTTTAAATCAAGTTAGAAGAGGTATAGCAGGCTCAGGAACTTTAACATCAGGACTTGCTTTTGGTGGACAAATTCCACCTAGCGAACTTGCAAACACGGAAGAATATAATGGAACAAGTTGGACAGCATCAAATAATTTAAATACAGCTAAAACTCGTTTAGCTGGTGGTGGAATACAAACTTCAACAATTGCTTTTGGAAATCCAGCTGTTTCAGAACAATATGATGGAACAAGTTGGACAAATGACGCAAGTTTAGCAACTGCAAGAGCTAATTTAGCAGGCGCAGGAGATACAACAGCGGCATTAGCTATCGCTGGTTCTCCTGTTTTAAATTCATCGGAAGAATATAGTGTAACACAAGCAAATTTAAGTATATCGGAGAGTTAATAAAATGGGAGCAAGAACAAGAGGTATAGCAAATAACATATTGTCAGATGGACTAGACGCTACTGATGGTTTATCAGGCGCTTTATCGTCAGATAATATTGCTAATGCTTCAGTAACAAACGTAACATCTACACCAGCAATTGGTGGAGGATTTGAAAAAGTGGCAAGTGACCCGCCATCTTCAACTGAAGGAGATATTTGGTACAACACCACTACAAATACAGTTAAGGGATATGTTTTTTCTACAACTTCTGCTTCGTGGGCTAGTGGGGGTACTATGCCATACTCTGGATATACTAACGCTGGTGCTGGTACATTAACTGCTGGACTTAGCTGGGGTGGTTCTTTTCCTGTAACCAGTGCCACAGCAGAATATAATGGTTCTACTTGGTCGACTGGTGGTTCATACCCTGTAGCTATAGCAAACCACGGAGGTACAGGTTCACAAACAGCAGCTTTATCTGTTACTGGAATGAATCCAGGTGCTCAACCAGCACGAAGTGATGCTTTTGAGTATGATGGAACTAGTTGGGGAAGTCCAACATCAGTAGGAAGACAAGGTTTTGGTATGAAAGTTTTAGGAACTCAAACATCAGCCGTTGCTACAGGAGGGGGTGCTTTTCCAGCTCCCACTTATAATAATTCTGACACAGAACTATATGATGGAACTACTTGGACAGCTGGAAATTCTTTTTCAACTATAAGATCATTTCACTCAACAGGTGGAGTAAATCAAACTTCAGGTCTTATTGTTGGAGGAAGATCCTCACCTGGAACTGAAACAGCAATTGATCTCGTTGAAGAATATGATGGAACTTCTTGGACTTCAGGAACTGCTTATCCAACAGTCGTTAAAGAGTGTAATGGTTTTGGAGCAGCAAACGATTTTATACAAGTTGGAGGTAGTGTACCTACTGCTACAGCAGCGTGTGCTACATATGATGGATCCGCTTGGACTGCTACGGCATCTATGCCTGCTATAAGAACTTTAAATGCAACAAGTATGGGAACTTATAACACAAGTACAGGTATGACTTTTGGAGGTTCTCCTCCGACTCTAAACACAACAGAAGAATATACGGGAGCTGTAGCAGCGGCACAAGTTAAAACATTAGGATAAAAATATGGGAACAAGAACAAGAAATTTTGCTAATAACATTTTAAGTGGTGGTACGATTGATGGTACTGATTTCTTATCAGGTGCTGTAGCGGCTCCTAATATTGCTAATTCAAGTGCTGTAAACGTAGATAGTATTCCATCTATTTCAAATGTTATTTCACCAGTAGCTGGCGATCCACCAAGTCCATCATTAGGAGATATTTGGTACAATAGTGTGGCTAAAAAATTAAGGTATCAAGGATTCGGTGTTGCTTCTTGGGCAACTGGTGGTAATTTGAATACAGCTAGAGGTTGGGTAGGTTCTGCTGGAAATAAAACAGCAGCTGTAATTTTTGGTGGTTCAATAAATCCTTACCCTACTTTCACTGGAGCAACAGAAGAATACGATGGATCATCTTGGACATCTGGAACAAATGCTCCTTCTCCATTATCTGGTGTTGGTTCTACTGGAGTAGGTTTACAAACAGCGGCATTAAGTTTTGGTGCAAACGGTGCGGCAGTATATACAAATAATTCTGCACATTACGATGGATCAAGTTGGACAGCTGGCGGAAATATGAATAATACTAGTAGAGATAGAAATGGAGCAGGAATTTCAACAGCTGCTTTAGGTGCAAATGCTTATTTACCTGGATCACAAGCTACAACTGCTTCAGAAGAATATGATGGTTCTTCTTGGACAACAATAACTGCAACTGGAAGTGCTAGATATGAGGGAATGGGATTTGGAGTTCAAACATCAGCAATAGTTTGTGGTGGAAGAAATCCACCAACATCAAATTTAACAGCAGCAGAAGAATGGAATGGTTCTTCTTGGACTGCTATCACAAGTTTACCTCAAGGCACTCATAAAGGTCAAGGTGCAGGTACCACAACAGATGGTTGTGTTTTTGGAGGAGTAGGTTCTCCTTTTTATCCAACATACAATTATTTAAATAATAAAGTTGATTATGATGGAAGTACTTGGGCTATATCTCCTGCTACTATGGCTACTTCAAGGTCTTACTTTGGAGGAGATGCTACAACTAGTTCAGATATTTATGCTGCTGGTGGATCACCCACACCATATACTTCTGCTACAGAAGAATTTGAACCAGCAGCACCATTAACTAAAAACTTTGCAAATGATTAATGAATTAATGGTTATAAATAGTAGAAAGAATTTAAAAGGAGAATAAAACAATGGCACATTTATATTGCGTGGCAGAAAGCACAGGTAAAGGTTTCATCACACACGAAGATAGTCGTAACTTCTATCGTTCAGGCCATCCAGGAAACGTATGGGTTATTGAAAATAACACACACGGCCAGGCTTGGGTAACAAGAAAATCAGCGACACTTAAAACATTAGTAGAAGCACAAGCAATTGTTGACGGAGTTATACAAACAGCAATTGATACTTGGGAAGCTGATAATGTAGAGGGTGAAACAGCAGAACAAAAAGTTGTAAGACTTGGTGAAAAACCTGTAAAATACGCTTTACCAAACGCTGGTTAATAAAATTAAAAAGGATAAAAAATGGCACTAACACGAATTGTAACAAACGCTATTACAGATGATGCTATTACTACGGCTAAAATTGCTCCTAATACTGTTATTGCAACAGATATACTAGATGGTACAATTACAGTTGCCAAACTTACATCTACTTTAGATTTATCTTCAAACACAGTTACTTTACCTAGCACGTCTGTAACAAATGATATGTTATCAGGCTCAATTGCCAATGCTAAATTAGCCAATCCTAGTTTTACATTAAATGGTGTTACAGTAAATTTGGGTGACACTACATCTATCGCTGCTGGTACAGACTGGCAAGCTGAAAAAACAGCAAGTTTCACGGCAGTTGCTAGTGAAGGATATTTTGTAAACACCACTTCAGGTGCCATCACAGTTACTTTACCAGCGTCACCAACAATAGGTGATGAAGTTACGATTATAGACGCTTCAGGTACAGCCGACACAAACAATATTACAGTAGGCCGAAATAGTGAAAACATACAAGGTTCAGCGGCTGATTTAACAATATCAACTGAAAGAGCGGCATTTACTTTAGTTTATTTTAATGCGACTCAAGGTTGGTTATTAAAAGACAAGTAAACAATGGCAACATATAACGAAATTAAAGGCGATAATATTGAAGTAAGAGCAACTGATCCTGCTAATCCAGGCGAAGGAGAAATTTGGTACAATTCTACCACAGGTGTTATTAAAGTATATAAAAATATAGGTGGGGCTTGGGCAAGCGGAAATCCAGTTAATACAGCAAGACATAGAATAGGTTCGGCAGGAATTCAAACAGCAGCTCTAATGTTTGGTGGAACAACAGGTTTTCAAACAGAGTCTTATGACGGAACTAATTGGACTAGTTTATCAAATATGAGTAGAACAACTGGAAATCAAATGGGTGCTGGTTGTGGAGAACAAACTGCTGCCTTAGGTTTTGGTGGATATGGTCCTCCTTCTATGAATACTGCTTCAGAGTCTTGGGATGGTACATCTTGGACTTCAACGCCTCCTATTAATACTGCTAGAGCAAGTGGTGGGGGAGCAGGAACACAAACTGCAGCAGCATATTTTGGTGGTTATCGAATTTTACCTCCAGGCAATACATATGGTAGTTTTTCTAATACTGAAGAATATAATGGTTCTGCTTGGACAACAGTTAATTCTTTAGGTACAGGTAGAACAGGTAATGGTGGTGCTGGTATACAAACAGCTGCTTTAGCTGTTGGGGGAGGTGATACTATACCTAGTTCAGGTATAGCAAATACGGAAGAATATGATGGTACTAATTGGACTGCAGGTGGTAATTTAGGAACAGCCAGATATGGTTTAGCAGCAGCTGGTTCTCAAACAGCCACACTTGCTTTTGCTGGATATCCAGTTCCTACAAATGGAACTTTAACAGAATCATATGATGGTAGTTCTTGGACAAGTAAATCTAATATGACAACTCAAAGATATGAACCAGGCGGATTTGGCACACAAACAGCTGCACTAGCAGCATCAGGTAGTCCAGGAGCTGGACCTGCTAGTAATGTTACTGAAGAATGGACTGATCCATCTTTTGGAAAACAATCGGTAACAACAAGTTAAAAAACTATGAGCGAATATAAAGAAATAAAAGGACAAGCAATTCAAAACGTAACGGCTGATCCGTCAGATAATACTGAAGGACAAGTTTGGTATAACTCTACTAGTGGTGCATTTAAATCTGCATTAGCTGGTGCTGCTTGGTCTAGTGGATCGCCTTTAATTACTGCTAGAACACTTTTAGCTGGAGCAGGAACACAAACAGCTGGATTAGCAATAGGTGGATATATAACAACAGGACTTGCTAATACAGAAGAATATAATGGATCTGGATGGGCAAATGGTGGAAATTTAGGAACAGCAAGATATGGATTATCAGGTGCAGGTACTCAAACAGCAGGTTTGGGTTTTGGTGGTTATCAATTAGGGAATAAAAATGAAACAGAAGAATACGATGGAAGTGCTTGGACAGCAGGAGGAAATTTAGGGACAGCACGAAGATATTTAGGAGGTTGTGGAATTCAAACTGCTGGTTTAGCATTTGGTGGTTATACAACAACGAACACAAATGTAACGGAAGAATATAATGGCTCTGCTTGGACAGCAGGAGGTAATTTATCTGTATCCAGAAATGGTGTAACTGGTGCAGGCATACAAACAGCAGGACTTGCAATTAGTGGTAATCAATCTCCAGGCACAAATTTAGTATCCACCACAGAAGAATATGACGGAACATCTTGGACAGCAGGAGGAAATGTAAACACAGCTGTTCGTTCAGCTGCTAGTTCTGGTACACAAACAGATGCTTTAAAATTTGGTGGTGGTCCATCTGCAACAGGTGCAACTGAAAATTATAATGGAACATCTTGGACAACTTCACCTGCAAGTTTAGCAACAGCAAGATCACAATTAGCAGGATCAGGAAATTCAACAACAGCACTTGCTTTTGGAGGATCAACACCTACTACAACAGGTGTAACAGAAGAATACAACAAATCAACAAACGTCATCACACCAGGTGCGTGGGCAAGTGGGGGTAATTTAAATACTGCAAGATTTACAAATACAGGTTCTGGTACTTTAACAGCAGGATTAACATTTGGAGGAACTACATCTGGTGGAACACCAGGAAATATTCCAGGAGCAACAGAAGAATATAATGGAACATCTTGGACAAACGGAGGTACTATGAACACTGGAAGATTTAATGTAGGCGGTTGTGGAACTCAAACTGCTAGTATAGGAGCAACAGGTGGTACAAATGGTGGTAGTCCAGATTCACCTTCAAGTGCTTCAGAAACTTATAATGGTACAAGTTGGACAAGCACAACACCAGTTAATACATCCAGAAGAGGCGCTACTGGTGCTGGAGTTCAAACAGCAGCCATTATTGTAGGTGGTCAAATAGATGGGGCTTCTCCTAATAAATCAGCAGCAACAGAATCTTGGAATGGAACTAGTTGGACAAGTGTAAATAGTTTAAATACTGCTAGAAGAAATATAGGGGGTGCAGGATTACAAACGGCAGCAATTGTTTTTGGAGGAACTACAGCTACTGCTATAACAGCAGCAACAGAATCTTGGAATGGAACTAGTTGGACTAATTTACCTAGTGGAAATTTAAATACGGCAAGAGCTTATTTAGCAGGTTGTGGAACTCAAACTTCAGCATTAGTTTTTGGTGGTTATACTCCAAGTGTTTCTGGTATAACTGAAAGTTGGGACGGTACATCTTGGGTAACAGCAGCTACTATGGCAACAGGAAGATATGATTATGGTGCAGCTGGAACTTCATCAAGTGCTTTTGTTACTGGAGGGACAACAGGATCAATTACAGCAGCAACCGAAGAATTTACAGGCGAAACAAGCGCCGTAAACTTAAAAACATTGACAACAAGTTAGAGTATAAATAGTAATAAAACTTAATTAAGGAGAAATAACAATGGCATTATTCATATATGGTACTGCTACTAACACTGGAAAAGGATTCTTTACTGCTGAAGACAGACGAGCATTCTTTTTAAGAGGCTACCCAGCAAATGTATGGGTAATCGGAAACAACGAAAAAGGTGCACTTTGGTTAGCTGAAAAGAACGGCGTAGAAAAAACTAAAAGTGAAGCTCAAGCACTAGTTACAGCTGAAATTGACGCTGCTAAATCGGCTTGGGATGCTGACAACGTTGAAGGTGAAACAGCAGAACAAAAAGAACAAAGAATTGGTCCAAAACCAACTGACATTACACTTCCATAGTTAGTTGATTTTGTAATTTAAAAGGAATTAAATGGCTGACTATACAGAAATCAAAGGTAATAGAATACAATATCTGGATTCTGACCCGACTTTAACTTCGGCTACCGAAGGACAGGTCTGGTATAACACGACTACAGGTACACTTAAAGGTTTAAGTCAGATTAAAGCGTGGAGCTCGGGTGGGAATATGGGGACTGCTAGGAGATTTTTAGCAGGAGCAGGAACTCAAACAGCAGCTTTAGGTTTTGGTGGATATGTTACAGGACAATCGACAGCTACAGAAGAATATTCAGGATTTAATTGGACAGCTAGTGGAAATTTAGGAACAGCAAGATATGGTCTAGCAGGAGCTGGAATTCAAACGGCAGCATTAGCTTTTGGTGGAGCAACATTTCCAGGAGCATCTTTACAATCAGCAACAGAAGAATATAACGGATCTGCTTGGACAGCAGGTGGAAGTTTAGGCACAGCAAGAACAAATATAGGTGGAGTAGGTATACAAACTGCAGGATTAATTTTTGGAGGTCAATCTCCTTCCATTAGTTCTGCTACAGAAGAATATGATGGTTCGGCTTGGACAGCTGGAGGAAGTTTAGGTACAGCAAGAAGAACTTTAGGTGGATCAGGTATTCAAACAGCTGCATTAGGTTTTGCAGGTTATTCAACAGCAAATACAAATATAACTGAAGAATATAATGGAACTTCTTGGACAGCTGGTGGTAATATGAATGTTACGAGATTAGGACCAAAAGGTTCAGGTACACAAACTAGTACAGTTGCTTTTGGAGGAGCTACAACAGCTCCAACAGGAAGTGCTACCGAAGAATATGATGGCAGTGTTTGGACAAATAGTACATCAATGACAACTGCTAGATTAGGTTTAGGAAATTCATCAACATCAAGAGCAGCTGGTTTAGCTTTTGGTGGAACAACAGGATCAAACACAGCCGCAACCGAAGAATACAATTCAAGTATAGATACATTTACAGCAGCCGCTTGGTCTTCAGGAGGAAATTTACCTTCTGCAAAAAGAAGTATGGGATCAAGTAAAGGTGGTGATATAAATTCATCTTTATTTTTTGGAGGAGATAACGTACCTATGGGTGCTGGTATACCTCAATTAAATACAACTGAAGAATATAATGGAACTTCTTGGTCAGGTGGTGGTAATGTAGGGAATCCTGTTTCAGGTACTACAGGAGCTGGCACACAAACAGCGATGATTGGAGCTACAGGTTATTCTTTTGCTCCTAGTGGTCCTCCTTGGAAAACACCTGGCGCTAGTTACATTGCAAATGCATTTGAATATGATGGTTCGTCTTGGACAAATGTAACAGCTTTACCAACAACAGGTGTAGGATTAAATTCATTTGGAACTCAAACAGCTTCAGTATTTGGTGGAGGTGCTCAAGGCGGTTCTCCAGGACCTGAAGCAAGTAATAGAAGTACAACTTACCACGAATATAATGGTACATCTTGGACTTCTGGAGGTTCTAGTAATTCTGTTCACGGAAGAACTCAAGCCGCAGCTGGTGTTTTAACAGCAGGTGTTGTATTTGGTGGTGTAAGTGGACCAGGAGCTAGAGGAGATACATTAGAATCTTATAACGGAACATCTTGGACAGAAGAAACTTCAGGTCTTATAGCCGCTAATGGAATGGGAGCATTTGGAACTCAAACATCAACTGTTTTTGCTGGTGGTTCAGCAGCTCCAATACCATCTTCACCTGGTACCGTGGGCTACAATGTTGGCACATATAATTGGAATGGAACAGCGCTTACAAGCTCAGCAAACACAGCATCAAATCATATGTACACAGCAGGAGATGGTACTTCAGGTACTGCTACAGGATTTATTGGTGGAGGTTCATCTGCTTATGCTTCAAATACAACTTCAACTGAAGAATATACAGAAGCTACAACACCTGTCACCACAGCTTCAACACTAACTACATCTTAAAAGTGTTATAAATAAAATTGATTTGCACATATATGTGCTGTTATAAAATGATAATATATTATGAAAACAATTATAGGTGTTAATCGTCATCATAATGCCACTACAACAGTAGTTCAAAATGGCAAAATTTTACTCTCTATAGAAGAAGAAAGATTAAATCGTTTTAAAAACGAAGGTATACCTTTTTTAGGTATTTTAAAAACAAAAGATTATATAGATGATTTTGATAGTATAGGGATAGCAGGTTATGCTCCATTAGGTGATATACAGGTTCACGGTAAACCACAAGGTGATTTATTTTCATTTACAGCTGGTAGAGTTTTTTTAAAAAAAAATGAATTTGTTAGAAATGATTTTTGGAAAGATCATCATTTTACTCACGCTGTTGGCTCTTTTTATAATTCTGGTTTTGAAGATGCTATTTGTATAGTAATGGATGGATCTGGCAGTAAGTATGATAATAAAGAAGAAAGTTATTCGTCTTTTTATATCAATTATCCTAATAATGTAAAAACATTGACAAAAGAATATTTTAATATTTCTGAATATCACTCAAAAAATAACGAAAAAAGTTTAGGTAGACTTTATGCCATATTAACAAGTCATTTTGGTTTCGATGGATTTTATGAATGTGGAAAAGTTATGGGATTAGCTTCATATGGTAAAAAAATATTAGATATAGATTTTTATGATTTTTTCTATGGAAACTATGGTGATTATGTAAACAAAAATCATCCTTTATATGAACCAACTTTAAATATGAAAGATTTTCAATTATCAGCTGATTTAGCATATACATTACAACAATATATTCAAAATGAAAGTCTTAAAAAAATTTTATTAGAAATTGAAAAAACAAACAGTAAAAACATTTGTTTGTCGGGTGGCTTCTTTATGAATTGTGTCAATAATTATCATCTTAAAAAACATTTACCTATTGATATTAATTTATATGTAGAACCAATTGCTCACGATGGAGGAACTTCATTAGGTGTGGCAAAATACATTTATTATAGTTTAAGTAAAGATATAAAAAAATATCCTCAAACAACAACTTATTATGGTTTAAAGTATGAAAAAAAAGATTTATTAAAATCAATAGAAAAAGAAAAAACTAAATCCGTAACTTATACAGAAGTTGCTGAATTATTAAAACAAAATAAAATAATTGCCATTTATCAAGGAAGATCGGAACAAGGACCTAGAGCATTAGGTAATCGTAGTATATTATTTAATCCTAAAAACATAAATGGAAAAGATATTGTAAATCAAGTTAAAAAAAGAGAACATTTTAGACCATTTGGGGGTACAATATTACACGAAAATATGAGTGATTATTTTGATATGGCAGGACTGACTGAGTCGCCTTTTATGTGTTATGCTGTAAATGTGAAACAAGAAAAATTAAGTGAAATACCAGCTATAACACACGTTGATAATACTTGTAGAATACAGACTTTAAAAAAAGAATTTAATCCTTATTTTTATAATTTAATAAATGAGTTTTATAAATTAACTGGAACTCCTATATTATTAAATACATCTTTTAATTTAGCAGGTGAACCTATGGTAGAAACAATAGAGGATGCGTTAAAAACACTATATAATTCAGAAATAGATTATCTATACTTACCTGAATTGAAACTAGTTGTTGAAAAGTCGTATAAATAGAATTATATAATAGCATATAAAATGCTTTATAATGTAACAGGAGAAATTGTAAATGAGTGAAGAAAACAAAACACAAAGCTACGCCGAAGCCAAAAAAGAAAAACG
>Ga0222715_10004101_pt1 | contig 12792 bp, 15 predicted proteins | sample C33_9DmetaG_FD_165056 | JGI IMG/M metagenome (GOLD analysis project Ga0222715, IMG submission 165056) | Estuarine water microbial communities from San Francisco Bay, California, United States - C33_9D | ecosystem: Environmental > Aquatic > Marine > Unclassified | place: USA: California...
TTATATGAAAAACTTAATAACGGTATGTACGCGGAAATTGATGAATCTGATTTTGAATACGAATTAGACTCGTCAGAAGATGACGAATCCGAGTCAGATGTATCACTTGATGACGAAGATTTTTAATGTTGGTATATACTATAAAATGAAAAATCAATACATGTTACCAGCTTCCATAGTCGCCCTCGTGCTTCTTTATACTTTTATGTATAAACCAAATAAAAACGAAAAGTATTGTGGTATGTGTGGATTAAAGTAATCTCGCTATATAGTACTAATGGATCCCTTTAAGAAACGCGTCACAAAGAACGATAAGAAGGCTAAAAAATGGTTGTATACACAAAAGTATATTAGACTTAAACAGGAGACGCTTAGTACTAATAATAAGAAGGAAGATGGCCCCGTACAACCCACCAAACGCACATTACAGTCAAATGGACGTGTCAATGTATGACGAAGACGATATTTTTAAATTTATCGGTAAAAGTGGTAAAAAGTTTTATTGGTTGACGCGTTATCTCGAGTTATCATATATGTGGTACGATAAGGAACGTAAAGTCATTGAACTTTGGGGACCTTACGAATCTTTACAGAATTTCCAGGCACATCATATTTTAGAGTGTGAATTAGACCTAAGTTGTAATAAAATTTTAGTAAATTAAAGTAACATGTCTAAACTTATACCTGGTACCTTTTTACATAATATCGTGTATGGTAATACTACACCTGTACCTGAACGTAAACCATTTTATGTACAAAATGCCGAAAGTTATGTAAACCTTTTAAAAAAGAATTACGAGTCGTGTGGTGTTCCATTTAAACGTCCAAATGTAGAAGAAATGCCTCCGTATGAAAAAATAGGCGATGGTATCGAAACACATATCGACCATCTCGATCAAATCGTAGTTCGTTTGAATGTACTAAAAACGGGTAAAGTACGTGTAAAAATAATACCACACATGGCAGTATTAAACGAAAAGTATTATTCAAAATACAAAGTCCCCCCTATAAAAAGTGTTACGAGTGCATTGAAAGCGCTTGGATATTCACAAGATTTTATGGATTCCATGTTACAAAAATATAAAAATCGTAATCAACTCATAGAAAAGAAATGGAAAATAATTGAAAAGCGGTTCGATGCACCTTCGACATCTGCTGCAAACAAAACCAAAAAAGCGAAAAAGAAAGCCGAAGCCGAAGCCGAAGCTGAAGTCGAACCCGAAGCTGATGCCGAAGCTGAAGCGGATATCGAGATTGATGATAAAGAGGAAAAAGACGACGATGAACCTGAAGAAGACGAGGCAATTGAAATTGATAATGAAGACGATGATGAAGTCGTCGAAGAAGAATATATTTCAGATGGGGGTGACGATTAAAACTTAAGTTAGACCATTTTTTAATAAAAAAATAAGTAAAATGAATATATTTTTTCTATCCATGAACTCTACCGAACTTGCTAACCTGTATTGTGATCAACATGTTATCAAGATTCTTTTAGAAATATGTCAAATGCTCTATACAGCATGGTTTTATTCAGATGAAACTGAATACGTAGAATTACACGCACCTTATACCGTAAACAAATCCCGTAAAGGGTATCGACCCGCACACAAAAAACACCCTATGACCATGTGGATATCTTCGAGTCGCGAAAACTATATGTTCGCGGCTGAAATTGCCATGTGTTTAGCGCTTGAGTATAACAAACGATTTGGTAAAATACACGCGTGTGCAAAACACGCCCTTTGGTTATACAAAAACCAACCATCACATTTCGAACTCCGGGAAAGTGAAAAGGCGTATTATGCGTCCAAGGATGTTAGGGAAGACCTTACACGTATACCAGAGTGTATGCCCGATGAGTACAAACACGAAAGTATTATTGAATCGTATAAAGCGTATTATACTGGAGAAAAAATGAAGTTTGCAAGGTTTACTGTTTAAAGAAATATTGATATAATGTATATATGTTGGCGACCGCAAAAATATTCAGTGCACCCCCTCTTAAAATAGAGAAAGCACCAAAATATGAACCTAAACTCTTTAGTGATTTTGTAAGGGGTGTTAAGGATGAAGAAATTACACAAATACAAATCAACCCTGGTTCAAATACTGTATACTTCGCGGAGGAAGATGGTACACTTGGTGTTTCAAACTATACACCGTCGAGTGAGTTTTGGAAAACCATGATTGATAGTAAAGCGGATATCAACATAGATAATTCATCGCCTATTACGATTGCCGATGGTATTTCCATGTTTTTTATCATACTATTTTTTACGGCCGTTTTTAGAATGTTTTCCCAATTGGGTCAAGGACCTCCGAACCCGTTTAACATGAACAAAACCGAACTCGATGTCGAAAACCAAATAGTAACACGGTTTAGTGACGTTGAAGGTATTGATAATGCAAAGGACGAACTCGAAGAAATTGTTGATTTTCTCCGTGAACCTGAAAGGTTTATTGGTACGGGTGCAAAAATCCCGAGAGGTGCACTTCTTACGGGTAAACCGGGTACGGGTAAAACACTTCTTGCGCGCGCTATCGCGGGTGAATCTTCGGTTCCATTTATTCAGTGTTCGGGATCATCTTTTGTTGAGATGTTTGTGGGTGTGGGTGCAAAGCGCGTCCGCGACGTATTTGAAATGGCACGCGAAAACCAACCGTGTATCGTTTTTATCGATGAAATTGATGCAATTGGTAAAAAAAGAAGTATGAACGGGTTTGCGGCAAACGATGAACGTGAACAAACAATTAACCAGTTATTAACCGAAATGGACGGTTTCGATAACGAATCGCAAATTGTTGTTATTGCCGCGACAAATCGTCTTGATATTCTCGACGAGGCGTTACTTCGACCGGGTCGTTTCGATCGTAAAATTCAGGTAAGTTTACCGGATGTTCACGGGCGTGAAAAGATTTTGGGGGTGCACACACGCGATAAAAAATTGGATAAAGATGTTTCATTGAAAAATATCGCGAAACAGACGACGGGGTTTTCGGGCGCGGATTTAGCAAATCTTATGAATGAGTGTGCAATTCGCGCGGTTCGTAATGGAACCGATGGTGTTATAACTTCGGAAATTGTGGAAGACATATACCAACGTTTGGTTGTTGGTGCTAAAGGTTCACGAAGTGTTTCTGGACCACGTAAAGAACGCGTCGCATACCACGAGGCGGGACACGCTATTATTGGTGTACTCATGCCCGAATACGACGAAGTTCGTAAAGTGAGTATTATTCCACGTGGGGATGCGGGTGGTGTAACGTTTTTTCAACCCGCAACCGATGAAATTGGTATGTATACAAAGGAGTATCTTCTTTCACAAATTAAGGTTGCTTTGGGTGGACACGCCGCCGAAGAGATTGTTTATGGTAAGGATAGAGTAACGACTGGTGCATCGAGTGATTTTCAACAAACGTATAAAATTGCGCGCGAAATGGTTATGGCGTATGGTATGGGTAAAACATTAGGAAAAGTGAACGTCGATCCAAATACACTTTCGAGTGATATGTCAAATAGAATTGATGTTGAAGTCGTATGTTTGGTCGAAGAGTGTTATAAAGAAGTTCTTAATTTACTCAAAATGTATAGAGTTAAATTGGAACACCTCAAAGATATACTCGTTGAAGAGGAAATAGTTGACGGAAGTGTCGTGTATGGTATGATTGCCTCGTGTGATTTAAAAAATATATTCGATTAAAGTATATGGTGGACGGTCAAGACTTTCTTTTTTTCAGTAATTTTATATTCATATTGTTCAGAGTAAAAAAAGATATTTGTTACTAGTAAGATGAGAAACGTACAATTATCAAATAATGCCGAAAATTTTATAGCAGCCGAAAAATTTAAAGCTGGTGATGTAGCCGTCTATATAAAACGTAACAATAAGTACATAAGTTTTGAAACATTAAGTAAACTGATACAAATTGATATATTGAAAATTACAGGTAGTAAAGTATCACTTACACCATCTCATATACCCCTATATCTAAAAAATTTACGGGGAAACGCGGTTATTTTATCTGAAAATCCATATAATCGTCAAAAACTTCACCGAAAAGATATAGAAATCGTCAAGTTTATTTCAAACACGAAAACGAATATTAACAAATTACGAGAAAAAGTTAAAAACGCAGAAAAGGCTTATAAACTCGCAAAAATGAAAAGTAACGCACTTGAAAGCGCATCTAAAAAGAATAGAAGACCAATTGTAAATAATAATAATAAACCCAAGCCAAAACGGGTAAAAAAGTAATTAATGTCAGCTCGCAAAGTTACAATAAAAATATAAGGTACTAATAAGATGAGTAACTCCAATGTTCCCTCGTCACTTCGTAACCTCGGTGTTACGAACATGAATATTACACGTCTTAATTTAAGAGATAAAAACTTAACCTCTATACCAAAAGAAATCGGTAACCTTAAAACTCTCACATGGATTGATTTGAGTATTAATAATTTAACCTCTATACCAGAAGAGTTTGGTAAACTTAAAAACCTTATACACCTTAATCTTGGTACTAATAAATTGAGAATTATACCACCCGCGATCGGTAACCTTAAAAACCTTACGTTTCTTAATTTATGGGGTAATCAATTAAGGATGTCATTCGAGTCCGATCCAAGAGCTAAATGGTCTACGATAGAAAACCTTAAAAACCTTATACACTTTCGTATTGGTAATAATATGATAAAAATGGTACCACCCGTAATCTTTAAATTTAAAAATCTCGAAAAACTTAATTTGTCTGATAATGAATTAAAATCGATACCACCCGAGATCGGTAACCTTAAAAACCTTAAGAGAATCTATTTGTATAATAATATGTTAAGATCGTTACCAGATGAGATTAATAACCTTACAAATCTTGAGAGACTTGATTTGAAGGGGAATCCATTACTTAGAATCATACCAAAAACACTTAAACGAGATGGATTAGAAGTTATTAAGAATAGTTCGACACGGTTTGAACTTAAAATAGTACGTAAACCTATACAACGTAAAAACGTACCCCTTAATACTAATCGTAACGATCCTATATCTGGGTATAATTTTAGGGTCGGTAATAATGCCTTAATCCTTGGTGGATACAATAGGTACGTAACTGAAAATTCACTTTTAAAATGGATAAAATCGAAAAATACAAAAACTATTATTAATAATATTAACACTTTATACAGTCTTAATTCAAACGAAAACGTTGTGATAAATCCATTTACGCGACAACCATTATTGAGAAAAAACATAAAGTTTGTTAAGTTTGTAAAACCTAACACCAATAAAAAACTTGATAAAAAGTAGAGTTCGCGAAGTTACAATAAAATATAAGGTACTAATAAAACAATGTTGAACAAAGCGGTTACAATAGCACTTATCATAACACTCGTTTATGGGTACTTGTACTCTACGATGAAAGAAGATTTTGGGTTCTCAGACGACCCACTCGACCCATACTACTTTTCACTCATGACCATGAGTACAGTAGGGTACGGTGACTTTTCCCCAAAAACGAGACGCGCAAAAGCGCTCGTCATGACACATCATACGGTCATATTAGTCGAACTTGCGACGATACTTAGTAAAATGACGAAATAATTTCCACACTTTTCAAAACCCGGTACTTTCGGGATTTTTAAAAATGATGATTTTTAATTGAACTCATGGTATCTTACCTTCAAACAATATTTTTTTTTACATAAAGAAATGGTGCGTGTACAAAATATATAAAATGACACAAGCAATCGGTATTGATTTAGGAACAACGTATTCGTGCGTCGGTGTTTGGCAAAACGACCGCGTAGAAATTATCGCGAACGACCAAGGAAATCGAACAACCCCTTCGTACGTCGCGTTTACGGAAAATAATGAACGTCTTATCGGAGACGCAGCGAAGAATCAAACGGCCATGAACCCCAAAAATACGGTTTTTGATGCAAAGCGTCTTATTGGAAGAAAGTTTTCGGACCAACAAGTCCAAGACGATATGAAAGATTGGTCGTACAAGGTTATTCCTGGTGCTGCAGATAAACCTATGATTGAAGTTGATTTTAACGGTGAAACGAAACAGTTTGCAGCTGAAGAGATTTCATCGATGGTTCTTACCAAAATGAAAGATATCGCGGAATCGTATCTCGGTAAGAAAGTCACGGACGCGGTTGTAACAGTCCCGGCCTACTTTAACGATTCGCAACGACAAGCGACGAAAGATGCAGCAACTATCGCCGGTCTGAATTGTCTTCGTATTATTAATGAACCGACGGCGGCGGCGATAGCATACGGTCTCGATAAGAACAAAGATGACGATACAAACGTACTCATTTTTGATCTTGGTGGTGGTACGTTTGATGTTTCGTTATTAAACATTGAAGGTGGTATATTTGAAGTGAAGGCAACCGCCGGGGATACACACTTGGGTGGCGAAGATTTCGATTCGAGACTCCTTCGACACTTCTCTGAAGAGTTTAAACGTAAACATAAGAAAGATATTTCTGGTAACCCGCGTGCCCTTCGTCGTTTACGAACGGCGTGTGAGCGCGCAAAGCGAACGTTATCTTCGACGGCACAAACAACCATTGAAATTGATTCGTTATACGACGGCGTTGATTTCTATACATCCATTACCCGTGCACGTTTCGAGGAACTGTGTATGGACTTGTTCCGTAAATGTATGGAACCTGTCGAAAAAACACTTCGAGACTCAAAGATCGATAAATCGAAAGTGAATGAAATCGTTTTGGTCGGTGGATCGACACGAATCCCGAAAATTCAACAAATGTTATCGGACTATTTTAACGGTAAGGAACTGAATAAAACGATTAACCCCGATGAGGCGGTCGCGTACGGTGCAACGGTTCAAGCGGCTATCTTAACGGGCGAAGGAAACGAATCTGTTCAAGACCTGTTACTTTTGGACGTAACGCCTTTGTCTCTTGGACTCGAAACTATGGGAGGTATCATGACCCCGATTATTCCGAGAAACACGACGATCCCGACGAAAAAAGAACAAGTCTTTTCTACGGCACAAGATAATCAACCTGCGGTTACGATTCAAGTTTATGAAGGTGAACGTAAGAAAGCGTCTGATAATAGTTTACTTGGTACGTTTGATCTAAAGGGTATTCCACCAGCACCTAGAGGAACACCCCAAATTAATGTAAGGTTCGATGTTGATGCGAACGGTATTTTGAATGTAAGTGCTGAAGATAAGGCTTCGGGTAAATCCGAAAAGATTACGATTACGAACGATAAGGGGAGATTGTCTAAAGAAGACATTGAAAAGATGGTTCAGGATGCGGAAAAGTACAAAGAAGATGACGAAAAGTATGCGAAGAAGGTCGAGGCGAAGAATGGACTCGAGAACTATTGTTATCAAATGAAAGGAACGGTTGAAAAGATTGAAGGTGAAGATAAGGAAACGGTTGAAACGAAAGTTTCTGAAATTCTCGAATGGTTGGACGCGAACCAATCTGCCGAAGCGGAGGAGTTTGAGGCTAAACAAAAGGAACTTATGGATGTATGTACACCAATCATTGCGAAGATGTACGCAAACGAAAAGAAAGAGGAGGGAGGTGAACCGGAACCTGCCTCAGCCTCCGGACCGACTATAGAAGAAGTAGATTAAAGATTTAGAAGTTGTTATATACATATAATGATTAGTTTACAAAAGACAAACTTTGTTACTTTTAAGAAACCTAATTTACGTAAACCCACTAAAACGTATGCAAAATATACTAAATACGACGATGTAAAGAAAGACAAAAAAGATGTTTTGACTGTATTCAAAGATCCAGAATCTATCGAAAAGATTAACGGTCGTGTCGCGCAAGTTGGTTGGTCTTTAGCATTATATTATGAATTGACGAAACAAGAATCAATTTGGAATCAGGTTTTCGACACAAGGACGTTTACACTCAATGACGGTGTATCTGATACTGTTACATACCCATCAGCAGGATTTTTCATTATTCCACTTTTATCGATTTTGATTTTATCAGCATCTCTTGCACCAAAGGTTAACGGTGGTGATGAATCCCAAGAGTATGGTCCATTTACGAAACGCGCCGAACTTATTAATGGTAGAGGTGCGATGATTGGATTATTAGCATTAAGTATTGTCGAACATTTTAATGGTGGAATCGCTTTATTTTAATCACCTAAGTAGTATAAAGAATATATCACATTCAAGAGTAACACAATGAACTACATTGCATGGGATACGGAGACCACTGGTCTCCCAATGAGTTACAAAAAGGCGACACCTGACAATGTTCATTTATTTGATAAATGTCGCATGCTCACATTAGCTTTTGTAAAGTATTCGTCTAAAGGGCGTGAATTGGCATCGTACCACGGTATTGTGTATCCAGATACATTCGACGTTCCACCTGAATCTACAAAAGTTCATGGTATTACACACGGGGATGCTTTACACAAGGGTCAACCATTTGGGTACGTTTACGCAGCATTTAAAGAGGCTGTTTCAAACACGTCTATATTGGTCGCACACAACAGTACATTTGATGAAAACTGTTTCTTTTCGGAGTGTTATCGAAGGGGGTTCGATACGGAACCATTTAAACACATTCAGTTTGTGGATACACTCAAAATGGCGCGAAATGTTTTACCGGGATTATACAATCATAAACTATTAACGGTATATAAACACTATTTTGGTAGAGAGTTTGATGCGCACGACGCTTTGAACGATTCACGAGCATGTGGATCTATATACCCCCTTTTACGCGATAATGAGTTTAAAATGAAAGATGTTGGACTTGAAAAAGTAACACTCAAGGCAAGTGACGTTGCATCGATTATTGGTATGAATCCATATAAGAAACCTAAAGAAGTTCTCGATAATTTATGGGCAAAATATGCACCCGAAACTTTTGAAGGAAAAACAAAGGAACAAGAAGCCTTGGAGACGATTGAAAAATGTAATGCATCAAAATTGCTTTTTAAGGATGCCGAAATGTATAAATCAATGAACAGTTCTGATATTGAACGAAAGTTTAACGCTATATCAAACCAATTACACATGAAATCAAATCTTTCTACTTCGGATATAAAACTTGTTGAAGATCACCTTCGTAAAACACTATTTACGAACCATGGAACGAGACACGAGGATATAACTGCATCGAATTATGAAGATTTTAAAAGGGATGATACCTTTTATAAATATGAAGTATGTTCTATAGAAGGAACGACGTATCAACTATGTGGGTGTATAGATCGTATAAAAGATGATAAAACGATTATTGAAATTAAGAACAGGACACGAGGTTTATTTAATCACGTTCGTACTTACGAAGAAATTCAATGCCAAGTCTATATGGAAATGTTAAATTTAGACAAATGTGAACTCATTGAACAGTATAACGATAAACGTAAAGCGTATTTGATTTATAGGGATCAAATGAAATGGAAATCAGAAATTTTACCAGCACTCAAAAACTTTTGTGCTTATTTTCATTCAGAAATATCTAAATAGAATATAATTAATATGAAATATACAAAATCTACACTCGCACTTTTATCACTTACATCACTCACTGGCGCCGGTATTGGTATGGGTTCATGGTTAGCGATGACACTTGATCATGCGGAACATAAAAATAAAAATCGAAAGTAATAGTATGTTGAGAATACCACTCGCGTCCCCCGTTTTTCCCAGACAGTCTACAAAAACTAAAGCTTCCAATAAGTCGAATGATACTACAATTGAAAGAATACGTACACATTGTATGTATGCCGAAGGTAGAGAACGAAAGGCGTATTATAAAATCTTAGAAAAACTCGAAAAAGAACGCCGCGATACCACGGAAACTTCAGATAAAGAAAAACGGGGTGAATAGTATAGAATGTTTACAATATCAAGACCACGATTAATAGTTAGGTGTAGCGAGAGTGAAAAGAAAAAGAAGAAGGAAACCAAGAAGAACCCTTTTACTATGAAAGGTTTTTTAACTAAAATATTTGCACCAGACGGCGAAATCGATTATGAACATTTTAATAAAAACTCTAAATATGCAATTCGTATTAAGGAAAAAGAAGAAGATAAATAAAACAATATTTCTATTGAAAATCAACTCAATAAAAATATCATAGAATAATAGAAACCATGGCACCAACACCTATGAACATCAATAATAATAAAAATAAAAATGAAGCGGCGCCCATGAATATTAATAGTCCTCGTATACCCTTACCTAGAAAACAGATAAACGCAACACGTTCAAAACCAAATACAGAATCTGCATTTCGTATAGATGTTAAACTACCTGAAAAAACTATACACCAACTCAGACGTGTTATGTTACTTAGTGATAGAGAAAGGGCTGAGTATATGGGTGTAATTAACATGAGTCGTTCAAAAAATGGGGATATAATTTTTGACCCCCCTTCTCGCCAAACAACTGGTAATCGCATGACCATTGGTGGTAATTATAGTAATATTGACGATGCGTATCTATCGTATCATAGTCACCCAGGTCTTGAGGGATATTTTACACTTCCAAGTGAAATGGATATGATAAGGTATATGGAATATTATCCTCGTATGCAAGTTAATATAATTTTGGATCGTCACGGGTACTATGTTATTGACTTTATTGAAACGCGTAAGAGTGATCGTCCAAATAAGAAATATGTTCTAGACGAGTTCAAAAAAACCATAAACAAACGTGTGTTTACCAATATTGAATATGCATATGAAGGTGCTGCAGTATATAAATCAACTATAACGAATTGGAAAAATATCATAAAAAAAGAGTTTAGTAATACGAAAGGTATTTCGATAAAATATTATGGATATAACGAAAAAGCCTTAATAACTTTAGTGAATAAGGAACTGTTCCCGATATATAATACTACCAGGCGTTAAAAAAAATATTGATGTATAATAAAAAAAATAATGACACCAAACAATTGGATGCTCGCCTTTGCCTCTGTTATAGCCCTTCTTATTTTGATGAAGGTTACCGAAAAGGATCCATCTAAAAAATCCTGTGGATGCGGTAAATAAACATTTTTACATACGAATGATCATCGTGAATAAAAATGAGATTTATTTATTTTTTAAAAATAACTTTTTTAATTTATCTTTATTAGAAATCTTTTCACGAACTTCTTGTATGAACGTATTAAAATTCATAATTTTTCGTAACGTTTTTCTTTCTAAAACACCTCCAGTACAGAGTTCTTGCCATTCGTGTAATGAAATTTTTGATTGTTTCAAATCGTCTAGTGTTTTTTCGCGTTTTTCAAGAATTCTATCATTAAGTTTATCGTCCGCTGCACGCATGAGATAGTATGTCATTGCGGTTACATCATCTTCTGTGAATCCACTACTACTACTGTTACTACCACTATCTGATTCTGATAAATACGTTTTTGAAAAACTTTCTCTTATGAGATTTCTGAGTTCTTCAAAATCTAAATCGCCTCTACCGTCGTTATCAGCTTCTTTGAAACTTTTAGATGCAACACACGCTTGTGCGGCATATTTAGCAGCTTCCTTTGCAACATCGTATTCTTCTTGTATAACACTCTTATAAATAGTAGATATATCACCCATAAGAAATTTCGCTACGAAACTCACTACGGATGAAGCTACACCAAGCATGACAAGACCAGAAGTTAATTGGATTAGGATAAACACGTAATCTATTTTACCAACTAAACCACTTTGTTGTATATCAAATAAAACACCATATCTATACATATCTGTATAAATACCATTCGGTTTACCAGATGATAAAATTATTGGATTATTGATATCATATACGTTTGATTCCGGTACTTGTTTATACGATATTTCGTTACCCTTTGAAAACCAACCGAGACGTGGTACGACATTTATTACGGCATAAATGTCTTTATTGCCTATAGTTGTATGTATATTTTTATCGAGTTCATAATTGTGATATTTTACTTTAATGTTTAGACGTAACCCACTTGTACGAACATATGGATATGTGTTCGTGTCGTTACCAGCACCGTTAAATCCCTGTATTTCTTCAGTAAACTTACTACCCTGTTCATTGAGTCGACTATCTAAATCTATACCTGCCAAGTCTAACCATTCGGACATTTTTAAACGTATAGATTCTCCTTCTTCGAACGTGTATATATTTTCATCCGAACCTTCTTTTCTGATATATGTTATAGGTTTAGAACCGGTATCAATTTCTGAATCAAAATAGTGATTAAACGCAACTATACTATCTTCAATACCAGTTGCTAAAAAATTAGTTGTTGTTGTATGTTCACATATACCTAATGATTCCGAATTATCTTCTAAATTATACGATTCTGACAAACACCCCGATAATGGTTTTGGGTACCTATGTTTAATGGTTTGTGAAATATGTGTTGTAAAAAATAAAACATTCCCCGATGGTAATTTGGATATGAGTTCTGAACCTTCGTAATTTGTACATATTGGTTCTTTATAATACCAGTCTGCTGAGTAATTAAAAGCGTATGGACTGAGATTATTACAAAAGTGTGGTAATTCGGATACGGAACTTCCTAAACCCCATGCACTCGCAACACCTGTTGGTACTTCTGTAACTACGTATGTTTTTCCCGTGAACAAAGAATAGAGTACCCATACAATTACAAGTGTACTTAGTGATATGTTCATACATGCCAGTCTCCAATCACGTAAAACTGTAACCTTTTCAGTGGTATATTTTAAATTCATAACATTACTTCTTAACCATTTCCAGAATGAATTCATTATATAAATTAAGACAAGAAAAACTTTTTAATTTTATACAAA
>Ga0222715_10004105_pt1 | contig 12788 bp, 27 predicted proteins | sample C33_9DmetaG_FD_165056 | JGI IMG/M metagenome (GOLD analysis project Ga0222715, IMG submission 165056) | Estuarine water microbial communities from San Francisco Bay, California, United States - C33_9D | ecosystem: Environmental > Aquatic > Marine > Unclassified | place: USA: California...
TACTAAGCTATTGATTATCATCATGTTCTATCAATGCATCAACAGCTGGCTTGTCATCCTTATAGTAGTTCAGTACCTGTATCATTGGTCCTGTATTGCCTTCTACTTCTACCTTCTGTGCCTTATCAAAGCGCTTAGACATGATAGGAGCCATCTTACCTAGGCTGAACTTAAGTGTATCTATCCTTCTCTTAAGTGCTGCCTCTGCCTCTCTGAAGTCTGCATTAGGATACAGCTCGGACGCTAAGCCTGTTGATAGTCTGTCTAGCTCTTCCATCTTCATGTAGTGCCATAATGTGTAGCCTTGATCTAATGACTCCTTCCATTCATCATCTACAGCACTCTTCTTATAGATGCTATTAGGAGGAGCACACTTATCTGGATACTTTCTGTGTATCTCTGATATGGTCATTCCTTCACTCATCTTAAGGACTACAAACTCTCTCATCTTCTTTGTAAGCATCAATCTCTTAGCCATAAGGCGGACTCCAAATGAGTTAGGGGGACATTACACCAAATACACACATATCACACAAATATAGACACAAATGGATTCCCATCTATGTTTTGTTGACTATTATAGAACTATTCTTAACGTAGGTTATTGATTCTTTGATGCTTAGCTATTAATATTGATTAAGAGTATCCTAGAAGTGGTTGTTCTTCAATTACTCAGTACTACTCTTCTTCACTCTCTGGTTGGTTCTTTATGTTATACAATATTATTATATACCATGAAATCACCATTTGTCAAGTCCTTTGCAGCAATTAGTTGTAATATACTTGATGAGTGTCTTGACAACCACCTCTTCTTGGTCTACTCTTAATGTAACGGTAGAGTTAATTGAGGTTGATGGTTTAGTGTCAACTGTAAACTATGAGGTGTATGCTATGGAGAGGTGGAGAGCTATTGATGGCTTTGATGGTTATGAGGTCAGTGATCAAGGTAGGGTAAGGTCTGTTAAGTTTAGTAAGCCTAGGTATCTTATGTGCGTAGATGGCGGTACGTGTGTTAATTTGCGGAGGGACAAGAGGTCGGTTAGGGTTTCGGTCATGCGTCTAGTCTCTAGTGCCTTCTTGAGGGGATGGTCGCCAGATAAGTGGGTTTACCACCTAGACGGGGATAGAGGTAATAACGCTGCCGATAACTTAGCTATAACTAATCAGTATAAGCCTCATAGGTAGAATTATGTGTATACTATACTTGACAATGACATTATGTGTAGTAGACTTAAAGATACAGGAGACTGTTACTATTGTGGGTAGCGGTCATACTAAGATCCTTATAAGGAGATAGATATGTTTCATCTGTTTGCTCAGGTTGTGGTTGGTGGTACTGCATTACTTAGTATGGCCTTTGTAGTGTTTGCTGTTGGTGGGTGTGCTTATTCATACTATCAGGACTACAAGAGAAATGCTTACTTGAAGGGCAAGGACATTAAGGAGGATGCAGCATGCTAGGACATATACTGATAGGGATAGTGATTGGTGTAGTCTCATTCTTGGGAGGCTATGTGGGCTTTACGGCGTTAGATGCTGCAGTGGTGTTGTTTGTATGCTTGGGTGCTGTGGTAGGCTTATGCATCTATACAGACGAAGGAGATGATGATGAGTGATAGTACAACGATCGATATTATGAGGATGTGTGCCTTTAGATATGCATTAGGTAGGTCTTCTTATGTGACTGGTGCTGTCTCTAGGGAGCTTATTAGGGTGTGTATGGATATGGGTAGCATTGAGCGTAGTAAATACATTGAAGAGGTGCTAGACACTCCTCCTTCTCGTATGGGCCAACAAATGGATGCTATTGGGTGGGTAGACATGATTAAGCACATGGATGTAGACTATCAATACACAGGCAGTATTGCTTGTAAGTATGATGAGGTGTATACATATCATGATAAAGAGACTATACGTTAGATACTTGTTGTGGTGCATTAGTGTTAGGTGTACGATAGCTTATTATAAATGTATATGGTCGGAGCCTGAAGACCGTTATGATGCACATAAGGAGTACTGGGAGGTACATAAGAAGAATATGGATACTATATGGAGGGGGAAAGAGGATGAAATATAATGTGGTTCAGGATATTGGTACTGATGACTTTGTTAGACATGTTCAGATGTTGTTGGACTTGGGTTGGAACTTGTACGGTCCTACTGTGTCACATAATGGTATGTTGGTTCAAGCAATGATATTAGAGGAGATAGACAATGGATGAGCAAGAACTGAGTGAGAAGGCGTTTAGAGAGGCAATTGATAAGTTGATAGAAGATGCTCCACCGTCACGTAAAGCTCGCTTACGGGGCTTACAGAGCAAATGCGACATGATCAGACGTGCATATGGTACAAATCATCTAGGCGCTGCCATAGAAATGTCTAAAATGATGATGGGTAGTTTATATGACCTAAATGAGGCTTTACATGACAAGGTTCCTGTGCTAGACTTAAAAGAAGGTAAAGTATTAGACTTTAAACGCAAAGACGAGGAAGATAAATGAATATATTCTTGCTTGATAAGGATCCAAAACTAGCAGCACAGTATCATTGTGATAAGCATGTTGTTAAGATGGTTCTTGAGACGGCACAGTTACTATGTTCTATACACGAGCAAGGAGAGGCACCATATAGGCGTACTCATTATAATCACCCATGTGCTAAGTGGGTACGAGACTGTGAGAACAACTATACATGGGCTGTCTGCTTTGGCCTAGAGCTGTGTCGTGAGTATACACACAGATATGGTAAGGTACACAAGTCGCAGGCAGTTATAGAGTGGTGCAGGGATAATATGATTGCGATGCCTTGTAAGCATTTCTCGTACCCTCCTCAGTGTATGCCTGATGAGTATAAAGCTGACTGCACTGTTGATGCTTACCGTGCTTATTATCGACTTAAGGCAGAATCGATAAAACCATTTAAATATACTAGTAGAGATGAACCAGAGTGGTTACCTAAAGGAGAGACAGCATGACAAAGATGACGATCAATCCACTAAGCTTTAATGACGATGCAGGTGCGTTAGAAGATATCCTTGAGACCAGGGGTGTTGGAAGCATACCTAAAGGTGAGCTATTACTGTACATGTGCCGCGTAACGAAGCGTGCTGAGTCTCTTGGTAATCAGGCTAAGACTCTTGACACCATAGTAGATGCCTTACTTGATAGTGGTGCTGAGTTCACAGATCCTACAGTTGCGCCGCTCATGGAGCACCTAGATAGCTTAGACCAGAGGATGTTAGAGCTTAGCCTTGCACACTCTGCGATAGCAGAACGAGTTGTCGAAGAGCTATGATGGTATCTATACGGCTCATATAGGACTATAATGGACCGTATAGTGTCCACTAAGGGGATTAGATGATAGTGTATATTGTACATGAGACGGTGTCTAAAGAGATAGCTGGCACCTTTGCCACGCGGGAGAGGGCTGTTATATACTTAGGTGCCATAATGTCTTTACACCGTGAAGAGGTATATGAGTGTTTTAAAAAGAAACTACCACTGCCTAAGAGATTCTATGAGATAATAGAGGAGCATGTGCTATGAGCAAGAACCTAACAATGCTAACTATGATGGTGGACGAAGGACATAAGGAGATGTTACCTGAGCTTAAGAGGGAACTCAAGAGGCGCTTAGATGTCCAATTAATTAACATAGACCTATATAATATATTGTACGAAAGCTATTTTGGAGATGAGGAAGATGATTGAGTATATTATTGTGGGACTAAGTGTACTGCTTATTATCAATAATAGTTGGGAATTAGCTTGCATTATCTTGGGGAACTGCTAGTATTATATTAACAGTTAAGAAAAAGGTATTATGAGATGATGAATACACATACTAGATGCTTAAATGTAACGAGAGTCATAGTAGCGATACTGTTTATGGTAGCTATCTGGGCTGCGCCCTCGATACTCTCGAACATTTGTGCTAGTATAGGTACGGTGATGTGGTTGTTTATGCCACATGTAGTTAAAATTGAGGAAGCTCTATTAACTAAGATGAGGAAATAACATGAGTAATTTATATGATGGCAGTAAGTATCGCCCACAAGATGACTGTAGGTACAGTATGCCTGCATATAGCAGCATAGCTATTAAAGATATCGCTGAGGGGTTTTCTCTAGACGCTTCTTATGTAGATGAAGTTCTTGATAATGATACAATAGCACTATTAGACAGCTTGGAGGGTAAATAACATGGGATACTTCAGCGAACAAGCAAGAGAACAACAAGAGCAGTATGATGATGAATATGCTTATATGTCTGCCGCTCAGGTTATGCAGGAAGAAGAGGAATACGCAACGGAGAAGATGCTTGATGATTTATCGCGTGCAGCAGATATGAGGAAAGAACTATGATAGCAATTAAGAGCTTAATAGCATCGACATTATTAACCGGCTCATTAGTGGCAGGTGGGCTTACAATAGGTACACAAACGTTTAATACTGCCACGGATGGCAAGAAAGAGTATACTATTAATATTAGCGATGTTGATCCATTGAATCTTGAGATTGATGACGCATTAAAGGTGCTTAAAGACCACGGAGGAGATGCAAACAATAGAATCTGTCTTAAAATCAATTCATATGGTGGTGAAGTACGACTTATGTATGAGCTGCTTAATGAGATTGACAATGCTAAAGCAGAGATAGTGGGCATTGCTAATGGGTTTGTTATGAGTGCTGGTGGTCCTTTAGTGTTAAGTGGAGATAAGATTAAGTTTAGTAAGCATAGTCTCTTCTTGATTCATAAGGCTAGGTACCACAATGAAGCAGGTGAGATAGTTATAGGTGATGAGTATCAGCATAAGGTAATGAATAACGTTATCGCTAGTTATTACCAAGGGCTGTTGACTAAGTCAGAGTATGATCGCTTCATGGAAGGCGAAGACGTCTTTATTGATGGTAAAGAGATAGAACACAGGGTTAAACTAGTGGATAAAGATAGAATTGCTAGTGATAATGTATGCAGATAGGGGGTTATAATGAGTAATATTAGTCAGACATTAAATTGGCACAACAGGGAAGTTAGGTTAACATATGGGGATATGACCACCACCATGCGATATCGTGACCTAATGGAACTGATGGGGAAGAATAACTTACACTATGATAGAACTATGAGTGTAATGTTTAACGATGAAACCTGGTTAGAAATTGACATGGTGGAGTTATAATGGCTAATGTTACTCATAAAGGGCCATGTGATCGCTGCTCTAGCAGTGACGCAATGGCAACATACGATGATGGCGGGACTTATTGTTTTAGCTGTCAGACTTCAACAAAGGGTGATGATGATATGGAGCCAACAAAGAAGGTGAATAAGATAACACCCATGATTGAATGTGGTAGGTTCATGGGATTGGAGTCTAGAAGGATAAGTAAAGAGACTTGTGAGTTCTTTAGCTACCAGGTTGGAAGTTTTACTGGGATGTTTAATGGCGAAATGATGAGAGACGAACAGCTACACATCGCAAACTATTGTGATGAGTTCGGTGAGATAGTAGCACAGAAGCTAAGAGCGTCAGGAAAGCGCATATCTACTCGTGGTGATGGTAAGAAGATGAGCTTATATGGTCAATGGAAGTATCAGCCAACCGAAAAGCTCTTCATTACTGTAACTGAGGGTGAGATTGATTGCCTATCTGTAGCTGAGGCACAAGGTAAACAGTTCCCAGTGGTATCAATACCGAAGGGAGCCGGTGCTGCTAAGAAAGCTATCCAAGAGAATCTTGAATGGTTGCAAGGGTTTAAGTATGTAGTGTTGGGCTTTGATAATGATGAAGCAGGCAAGGCAGCTACTAAAGAATGTGTAGATTTGTTTGAACCAGGCAAGGTACGGATCGCTAAGTGGTCATTGAAAGACCCTAACGACTTACTTGTTGCTGGTAGACGCTCAGAAATCAAGGATGCACTGTGGCAAGCACAAGAAATACGTCCTGATAAGATATGCGGACCAGCAGATGTGCTACAAAACATACTTGTGAGACCTGATACCGGTGTAGAGTGGCCTTGGAAGGCATTTACACAATGTACTTTAGGACTTAGAGAGAAACAATTGATACTATTAGGTGCTGCTCCGGGCATAGGTAAGTCCGAAATGGTTAAAGATATAGTATTACATTGTGCAACTGTAGCTAATGTACCATCTGGTATCTTCTCTTTTGAGCAAGATGTATCTGAAACCATGCAACGATTGATAGGTGGTATGCTTAATAAGAAGCTACATTTACCTGGTGACTGGTGGGATCCTGAGGCTATTAAGGAGAAAGCTAAGCTATTAGAAGGTAAGGTATTCGCTTATGATAGTTGGGGTGGTGCTAAAGTGGAAGATATAGCCCCTAAGATGCGTTATTTGGCGAAAGCACATGGTGTAAAGCTCTTTGTAATCGATCATTTGACTGCTTTGGCAGCTAAGATGGACGGTGACGAGCGTCGAGGGATTGAAAAGGCTATGGAACTGTTAGCATCCTTGACAAGAGAGCTAAAATGCTCTATAATATTAGTATCGCATTTAGCACGTGATAAGAAGCAAGGACATACCAAAGAGGACGGTTGGGGTCACGGCAGGAAGCCCGCGTTAGAGAACTTTAAAGGTTCTGGAGCGATTGAATCATGGGCTGATGCCGTGTTTGGGTTAAGTCGTAACGCAGACAGTACGGATGAAGTAGAGAAAAGGGTATTAAAGGTAGAGTGCTTAAAGGCTAGGCTTGACGGGAGTAAGCGAGGATATAGCTTTGCACTCATCTATAATAATGATACTGGGAAGCTAGATGAAATGCAAGGGGGCGTAGAGTGAACAATAGACTATATGATGAGGATAAGGTAATCATGAGGATCATCAAGAAGTCGTATCCTCGCTGTAGATTACACAGGGATGAGCTGTTTCAGATAGGTTGGGTGGGGTATTTAAAGGCTGTAAAGAACTTTGACCCCACTAAATGTGATAAGATGACGCTCACATATGCCAGTAAATACATTAGAAAGGAGATTAATACGGCATTAAACGGCAGACCTCAGATGGATACAGTGGAATATATAGACGATATACACCATGAAGATGTGTATGAGTCGCCGGAGAAGACACATAAGAAGAGAGAGTTGATCGATTTGATGATGCAGAAATTAGATGTGCTTAGTGATAGAGAAAGAAGAGTAATAGAGTTGAGATATCTTACAGATGATATCAATACTTTAGAAGAGGTGGCACTGGATTTAGGGCTGCGCTCAAGGGAAAGAGTCAGGCAGATACAAGAGGAGTCTATTAAGAAATTACAAGAGGCGTTTAAAGATGAGCGAACCTAGAGCATATCTACCTGATCCAGATAGGATGATCAAGTATATTGTTAATACAAAGTACCTGAACATCACTAGGGATCGGGAAGATTTGGTTCAGGCGGGTTGGGTAGGGTATCTTAGGGCAACACAGCTGCATAAGGCAGAGTATGGTAATATGTCTATGCGATATGCCTCCTTTTGGGTACAAGCTGAAATTAATGCTATGCTTAAGAAGACCAAGAGGAGTTGGGGCATTGAGTATGATGAAGACAGAGGGGTAAGTAATGACACAGGGACAGAAGATAAAGCACAAGACATAGAGATGTCGGATAATATACTAGTGGCACTGGATAAGCTTACGCCAGAAGAGAGGGACATAGTCACTAATATATACCTAATCAACAATCCTATGGGGTATAAAGAGATAGGAGAGCTGTACGGAGTAAGTAAGCAACGAATCTGTCAGATTAAGGATAAGGCGCTGGTTAAGCTGAGGAGATCATTAAAATGAGGATATTAACTCTAGACTTTGAAACTAAAGACCCCTATATTGGGCTTAAGCTTGGTCCTGGGTGGGTGTATGCCTATAATGTAGAGAATCATCTATTCAAAGCATTAGGTGCGGCGATTAGGACTCATGATGAACATATTGAGTATGTCACTGATTGGAACCAACTGCGCCAATATATTGATGATCATGACGCCATACTGTGCCATAACGCGCCATATGATGTGGGCATCCTTAAGTATCTATATAAAGGAACTGACACAGAGAAGGTTATAGATAGCAAGGTTATACTAGATACCAAACTGTTATTCAAACTTTATGACAGTACGCTTATGTCTTATAGTTTAGATCCATTAGCTAAGAAATACTTAGGAATTCCCAAAGGGCACAACATCTTAGTGGATGCTGTATGGGAAAATGATCTATATCCTTGGCTTAAGAAGGAGATTAACGCTAAGAATAAAGCAGAGAAGGCAGGTGAAGTCTATGAGCGTACTATGCCAGATGAAAAGAAGATTCTTAAATGGGCTTACTCAAATATGGATGTTATCCAGGGTGTGGACTATAATCGTATGGCCGATTATGCTATCAGCGATATTGATAATACTTATAAGCTTTATCAATTCGTTGTAGACCACGTAACCAAGGAGCAGATAGAAACGTTCAGTGATTTAACACATGTCTGTTTACAGTATCGTCAACGTGGGGTTCGTGTAGACATCAAGCAGGCTAAGAAGGTACATGATAGTATCGACCCTATCTTAGCTGAGAAGTGTAAGCAGATATACGACATCGCCGGGATGGAGTTTAACATTAATAGCCCTAAAGAGTTGCCTGCTGTGTTTGACAAGTTAGGTATAAAGTATCCTTATACGGCGACAGGGCGACCAAGTATTACTAGTCCTTGGCTAGAGAAGAGAGAAGAACCTATCTGTAAGGCCATAGTGGAAGCTAGGAAATACAGAAAGATACAAGGAGATTTTATTAAGAAGATCATAGACATACAGGAGTTTACTTGTCCTGATGGTGGTGACTATGGTATGGTATATCCTTCACTTAATATACTTGAGGCCAGAACTGGTCGTTTCAGTTGCACCAACCCTAACTTACAGCAGATTCCAAGTAGGGATGAGGTGTTAGGGCCACTGTGTAAGTCTATCTTTGTACCGTTTGAGGGTGAGAAGTGGTTTAGCCTTGACTTTAGTAACCAAGAAGGTAGACTAGTAGTACACTATGCATCAGCATTGGGCTGTGAGGGCATAGAAGAGCTGGTACTGGGCTTTAAGAAAGACCCTAACTTAGACATGCATCAGATGGGAGCGGAGCTAGCAGGCATCACACGAAGCCAGGCTAAAGGTATTACATTAGGTGTTATGTACGGCATGGGTGTTAAGAAGCTGGGAGAAATGTTAGGACTGACCACATCAGCGGCAAAACTGTTACGAGATAAGTATGATACATTCTTACCTTTCTTGTCACAGTTGAATGAGATAGCACAGAAGCTGGGTAAAGAACGTGGGTATGTTAAGACTTTATCAGGTCGTAAGTCTAAGATGGACCCACCATTATATATAGACGGGGAGCTGAAAACGTTTGACTATAAAGCACTGAACAAGCTAATTCAAGGCAGTGCAGCAGACCAAACGATTGCAGCTATGGTATGGGCATATAAGGAAGGGTTACCAGTTTTGTTCCCGGTTCATGATTCTTTTGAGATGAGTGGAACTAAAGAGCAAGCAGAGCGTCTAAGAGTTATAATGGAAGAAGCAGTAACACTTAGCATACCGATGGTAGCTGATGGCAATATGGAGGGAGGAAATAGTTGGAACGATGCAAAATAGTTCTTGACATATGTAGATAGTGTGCTATAGTTATAGTGAAAGTTAATTAAACCGAGGAGAAAGCAAATGGGAACTAAAGTAAAAGTAGATGGTATTGCAGTGTACGCTTCTGTTCATAAGCCTAACCAAATCAGTGCGGCTTACTCCGTAGATTTGGTGGTAGATGAAAAGGTAGAAGCAGAGCTAACGGCCTTAGGGTTACAGCCAGCACGTAGTAAAACTGGTGACTTTGTGCAGCATAAGGGCTTTGAAGGTAAGGTCTTTCGTTTCAAGCGTAAGGTTCAGGATCGTAAAGGTAATACTCTTACGCCTCCTGGTGTCTTTGACTCACAAGGTAATGCGATTGGTGCTAACACACTAATTGGTAACGGGTCTAAGGTACGCTTGTATGGTAACGCTTACAGCTATACGACTCCTCAAGGGGTGTCAGGTGTAGCGGGTGGTCTGAACAACTTACAGGTCATCCAGTTAGTAGAGTTTGGTGGTGTTGATAAGATTGATGGCGGCTTTACTGTTGGTGCTAACGAAGAAGAAAGCATTGATGTTATTGACAACATTGACCCACGTGATGTAATCTAAGGAGTAGGATATGCATAAGCTAGTCTTAGTAGATGGAGATATCATTATCAACAAGGCTAGCTTTGCAGCTGAGACCAGGTGGTATGAGGTTGTAGGCGGTAAAGAACCAGTAGTATTCAAGTACAAACGAGAAGCAGATAAGTACGTAAAAGAGAACCCAGGCACAGAGTCACTCAGATGTAAGGATGTTCTACCCTTCCCAGTAGTAAAGAGTATGATTGATCAGATGCTACAGGGGATTAAGAATGAACTTAAGTGTGACAATATACTAACGATTGTAGGGCCACCAAGTGGCACTAAGATATTCAGGCATGATGTGTATCCGCAGTATAAGGGGAACAGGAAGGATAGTGATAGACCTGATCACCTTAAGGCTGCACGTCAGTACCTGATTGATACCCATAAGGCAACCGTTGCAAATGATATGGAGACGGACGACCTACTAGGTATCATTCAATGTGAAGAAGAGGCCAGCGTCATTGCATCTATTGACAAGGATCTATTGCAGATTCCAGGCCACCATTATAACATTGACACGAAGGAGGTGATTCTATCTACCGACCCAGGAGAATTAAGCCTATCTCGCAACAAGAGTAACAGCCTTGTGCTTAAGGGGTTCGGGTTTAAATGGTTCGCTGTACAGATGCTACTCGGCGACAAGGTGGACAACATCCCTAAGCCAGTGCGGGGCTTGGGGCCAAAGAAAGCATATGAATTAATGGAAGGTAAGAACAACATTGATGACATATGGAAGGTAGTAGAAAAGACTTATCATGAATCAAAGCTTGACATGACTACTAATGGTATGTTGCTTTGGATATTAAGAGAAGCTAATAAAGACTGGAGGGATGTGTTATGATCTTTAACTTTAGAACACTAAGCACTGAGCAACTAGAGAAACTGCAACGAGAGATAGAAGCTGAGCTATATGAAAGAGACTTTGCACAGCTGGCAGACCTAGAAAGGGAGAGCAAGGATGAAGGTTAATTGTCACCAGTGTGGTGGGGATATGTCACATAAAAGGAAAGGTGCAATGTACTGCTCTGATTCTTGCAGACAGCGCAGTGTGCGCCAGAATAACCCAGGGGTAAACGCAGCAAAGTGTAGAGAGTATGGCCGCGCAAATAGTAAAGAGAATGCAGCTAGAGCTAAGCAGTGGAGGGAAGACAATCCGGAGAAGTACGCAGACTCAATGGAAGCTAAGCGGGATGCGTATTGTCTAGAGATGTATGGTAAAGTTATTAAGGATCCGTTACTTATGAGTAAAGATAGATTCGCTAAAGCCAGAGCATTAGGATATAGGTCAGGCCTTGAGGTTAAAGTAGCCACAGACCTTAAAGATAAAGGCATTCCGTTTGGGTACGAGACTGAAAAGATCAAGTTCACAGAGCCAGCAAAGAACAGAACATATACACCAGACTTTGTGCTAACTAAGAAAGATGGCACTAAAATGTTCATTGAAACCAAAGGCCGTCTTGTTGCAGCAGATAGGCAGAAGCATAAGTTTATCAAAGAACAGTGCCCTGATATTGATTTAAGGATAGTATTTACTAATCAAAACAGTAAGATATACAAAGGTAGCCCTACCACCCATGCTAAGTGGGCAGAGAAGTTGGGGTTACAGTATGCTAATAGAGTGATACCTATTGATTGGATTAAGGAGTGTATGTGATGCACGACTGGGGTGATGAAGACTTTGATTGGGACTTACTGTACACAGTACACAATCAGATAATGCACGACGTGAAGCTTAGGACCGGATGTACTATAGTCTCTAAAGAGAAGTATGGTAGTCTTAGGTTTGAATATGTGGTGCCTCCTAAAGGTACAGCATGTTTCATTAGAAGTAAACTGCAGGGGTACTGGATACGCACATGGCTGTACAGAAGGTGGGAACTGTGGGGATGGCGAGTATTGTTAGATGTTTGCTTGACAGCTGCACGAGACTATCCAAACCTAGCTGATGAGATTTTATCTGATATAGCTTGCCATGAGGGGCTAGTGGGCAAAGAGCTTCATGATAAATACTGGACTAGCGTATGAAGACATGTAATAAGTGCCAAACTCCTAAGCCTTTTGGTGAGTTCGATAAGAGATCTAAGTCTAAGGACGGAAGAGCCTATACATGTAAGCAGTGTAGGCAGATGTACCGTCTAGAGAATAGAAACGTGACTTGGGAAAAGAATATGATAGCCAGGTACGGCTTGACATCTGCAGAGTATAGTGCTACTCTTAAAGAACAGTCAGGGGTATGTAAAATATGCAGGCAACTGTGCGTTACTGGACGAAAGCTTGCAGTTGACCACTGTCACAGTACGGGTAAAGTCAGAGGTTTGTTGTGTGCTCAGTGCAATACCGGACTTGGCAAGGCAGAGGATAGCATAGACAGACTTAACGATATGATCAAATATCTTAAGGAGGTAAAATGAGTACTGGACAAGTGTTTAACCCTGTAAGCCAAGCCTTTGATCCTGTGTATGATGATGGGACAGGAACTTATCTTACACCAGAAGAAGAGTACGAGCTGTGGAGAGAGCATGATGAGTGGGTAGCGGAACAAGATGCGGAGAAGGAAGAA
>Ga0222715_10004106_pt1 | contig 12777 bp, 12 predicted proteins | sample C33_9DmetaG_FD_165056 | JGI IMG/M metagenome (GOLD analysis project Ga0222715, IMG submission 165056) | Estuarine water microbial communities from San Francisco Bay, California, United States - C33_9D | ecosystem: Environmental > Aquatic > Marine > Unclassified | place: USA: California...
TGACGAACAATAAAAGCTTTGCCTTGTTGCTTTCCGTTGCTGCCTCGCTCACCGGGTTGATATTGTCCATAAGCGATTTCTAATCCTAAAAATATTGATTTAAATTTGTTCATTATCATTTCTCATTTCTTTGTAAAGGGGGATCTCACAATCCCCCTCATTTAATTTAGTATGGAGTTGAGTCCGATACTTTCTCTTCTACATCAGCTTTTGTTTGAACGGTCCCTTTAGATACATTCCCAGAAAAGTCTTTTGCACTTAAGTACAAAGCCTTATCCTTCTGTTCTAAAATTCTGTCCTGCGTTACAACCCAGCCATACCAAGAACCTTTGTCGTTCTTTTGTAGTGTAGATGCTAGATTATAAACAACTCCGTGCATAGGAGGTATAGCAAATCCCCCTTTACCATCAGCAATTTGTATGGTTTTCATCATAGAATTCCATTTTTTACTAACGTTTAGTTGAGTTGATTTCATCGTGATCAAAGCAGGAGTATAACCACCAGACTTTGTCTCTATCATCACGTAGTAAGAGGCAGTTTCCTCAAGATAGTTACCATTTGGTAATCTGATCTTTGATCCATCTCTCTTACCTGTTGCGATTACCGGACTGTTCGGTAGATGTATAGCCACAGGAGCACCTGGTCCATCTCCTCTATCCGACCATTCTGGATAATCTTTTTTGTAGTAGCAAGGAATAATCTTGATACCTTTTTTACCATCGTATAATTCGCTGGTAACAGTATTATAGATCATACCAGGTTTGGCACCCTCTATATACTTTGCATCACCATCAGTTACCTGCGGCGATAGTTGTCCCAAGATTCTAACAAAAGGCAAAGCCATATCGTCTTGTGTCATATTCTCGAAACCTTTAGCTGCATCATCACCAAACAAGGCAAGTGATCCAGATTCTTTTTTCATTACTTCATTACTCATTATTGTTTCTCCATTATTTCCGGGTGATTTTAGTTTTGTCTTTAATCCAAGTATTAAAAACATCAGAGGGCATATCAAGACCGGCCTCGATACGCTCTCTGAATAGAGCAGTTAATGTCATCCAAGCTACATCAGATTTCTGTTGTGGCTCATATCCATTCGCTGCCGCAAGGTCCAACAATTGTTTCGCCTTGTCATCTTCTCCTTTACCAAAAGTTACAAAGATATTGTTTTTAATAATATCTCCTAACTTCTCGTTCCGAAGCCATTCATAGGCTTGCTCTCTTTTCACTTCATCTTTTGGAAGAGTGCACCTAAATTCTTTTTTGACAGATACTTTAGATCCATCAGCTAGTTTTATTTCTGATAGTCCTTGCTCTGCCAGTAATTCTGGTATTACACGAGAACTGATATCATCAGCCTCTGCTTTTTTATCTTTGAGTTGCTGCTCTAAATTAGCAATCTCATCTTCTTTTTGTTTTAGTTTTACACATTGATCAGCAACAGTAGTTACCTCAACATTATCTAGAAGATCTTTTGAATCTTCTAACATCATATTTCTTACGTCTTCACTCATAGTTATCCTTTCTGATACATATCTACTTCTAGTGGATAGTATCTATATTCTCTTTTATCCCACTTCAACATATTGAACTGACCTGCAGTTACTTCACTTACTATTGCAGTTGAGATACCAATTATTACAGGATCTCCTACCGCAAGTAAATAGTCTTCCTTACGAAAGTCTTGTAAATTCTTTTTCATCTTCTGCGTGTATGGTGCAGTAGAAAAAATAGCTTGGTCCCTGTTGGGTAAGCATATTACGAGATAACCAAAATCAGACGCACTTAATATATTTATATTAGGTGGTGGTTGTTGAATCACATAAACAAATTTTTCTTTAGGATTGCTTTTATAAAATTCTAAAAAGCTTGCTAAAGAATCTGGTTTGTATAATTCAAATATTTTGTTTTTCATTTCTTATTTCTTGACACGGTTTAACATAGGTTATATATACTTGTCAACTAGAAAGAAGAAAAAAATGATAAATTATAAATTTAAAACTAAACCATACGCACATCAATTATCTGCGTTGGAAAAATCTTGGGACAAAGAAGAGTACGCATACTTTATGGAGATGGGTACAGGTAAATCAAAAGTGTTAGTTGATAATATGGCTATGCTTTATGATACGGGTAAAATAAATGGGGCGTTAATTATAGCACCAAAAGGTGTTTATAGAAACTGGTATTCACAAGAAATACCAAATCATTTAGCTAGCCACATTGATCACAAAACGGTACTATGGACTGCGACTACATCTAAAACAAAGGATAAAGAGTATCAACAATTATTTAAAGCAGATCTAGACCTTCACATCCTTGTAATGAATGTAGAAGCATTCTCGACAAAGAAAGGCCTTGAATTTGCCACAAGGTTTTTAAGATGTCATAATACTTTGATGGCAGTAGATGAGTCTACTACAATTAAAACTCCTACGGCTAAAAGAACTAAATCAATTTTAGTATTAGGCAAGTATGCTAAATACAAAAGAATACTTACAGGTTCTCCTGTAACTAAATCACCATTAGATTTGTATACACAATGTGAATTCTTAAATGAAGAGTTACTTGGTTTTACTTCTTACTATACATTTAGAAATAGATACGCAGTAATGAAGAATGCAAACTTTGGTGGTCGTAGAGTACAACTGGTTGGTGGTTATCAAAGACTCGATGAACTATCTAGAATACTAAAACCTTTTTCTGATAGAGTGTTAAAAGAAAACTGTTTAGATTTGCCTGCTAAAACATACATAGAGAGACAGGTAGAACTAACAGAAGAACAAACTAAAGCCTACTCTACTATGAAAACCGCGGCCCTCGCTTCTCTAAAAGGTAAGATGGCAACCGCGCCTCACGTATTAACGCAGCTTATGAGACTGCACCAGATCACGTGTGGGCATCTGAAAAATGATGATGATAGTATTACTGAAATTAAAAACAATCGTATTGCTTCATTATTAGAATTGCTTGAAGAGGTAGAAGGTAAAGTAATTATCTGGGCTAACTATGTATATGATATCAAACAAATCGTAGCTGCTATATCTAAAAAATATGGAGAAGACTCTATAGTTCAATACTATGGCGCTATTGAGGCCGATGTAAGACAAAACAATATAGAAAAGTTTCAGGACCCAGACTCTCCTGCGCGGTTCTTTGTTGGTAATCCACAGACCGGTGGTTATGGTATTACATTAACTGCTGCTAATAATGTAGTTTATTATTCTAATGGATATGACCTAGAAAAAAGGCTGCAGTCAGAAGACAGAGCGCATAGAATAGGGCAGAAGAAGGCGGTAACATATGTTGACCTTATAGCACCAAAAACTGTTGATGAAAAGATTAGAAAAGCTTTGCGTAAGAAGATTAATATTGCAACAGAAGTTATGGGAGAGGAGTTAAGAGATTGGATTTAATTATTATAAACGATGGTCTATATCAATTAATACCTGTTACTAAAAAAATGTTAGAAGGTATAGAGTTAATAGGTGATGTTGATTGTTTTGAACTGTGTGAAATATTAAGACTCAAACTTACCTGTTATGTAGATACTTTAAACATACATATAATGAATGATGGTACAGGTAACTTTATGGGTTGTATGTGTCGTTAAACTAAATCTTTTGCCGAACCCATTACAGGTTTGTATTTTGTTTTACCTTCTGATTTGAAAGCGTGCAAGAATGATGCTCTTGGTTGATCTGGTATCCAGCTACAATGTATCCATCCCGAGTTAGGTTCGCCTGGAGTGTAGAACTCGAGTATGAGCTGGTCTGGTGTAAGGTTATTTTTAATCCAATCAAAAAGTTCAGCGTTGTCAACTCCAATACATTCGAAGTCAGCGGCCTCTGCTTTTGCGTGCTGTGAATTTACCGAGCTGCCGATGGCTATACATAATTCTTCGCTACGGAATCCGCTAGTTACTTTTACTCTACCGAAGTGATCACGTACCGGCTGTAAAATATTTTCACACAATGCTTTTAATTTTTCTATTTGTTCTGCGTTAGGATTATTGTTAATGCCTTTCCTGATAGCAGTGTCTGATTTAGTAAGCTCTGACAAAGTAAAGTTACGACTTAAGTTCATATAAATTTTTCTAACACGAAAAGTACAGCAGTTCCCGCTGCCGCTAAAAGAACCCAATAGACTTTATCTATCTTACCGCCCAATTTTTCTACATCTTCGTGTATGTGTTTAAGATGATTGTTCTTAATTTGGTTAATATCTTTTTTAAGACCTGTTATGTGTCCATAAAGTGATATGATATGTTCTCTAGTATTTTTAGGTTCTATTGCCATTATACTGGTTTGTTAGTTTTTCGTTGATTTTTTCTATACATTTTTTCCATTGGATCTAAATATATCTCTTCTGTAGTCGTTAGTCCAGTGATAGGATCTATAGTCATAGGTGGTTTTATGATGTTATTTTCTCCTAAAAATCCTAAATTAATTAAAGGAGTTTGTACTGTGTTTAATATTTCTGATCCCAAAGAAAGATTAAGAGGATTTTCTAATTCTGGAAACATATCATTTAGATCATATCTAAATAATTGTCTTCTAATATTAGCAATTACAGGTAATATATCTCTTAATGGATCTCTATAAGTTGGATCAACTTCTTGTATTTCTCTGGTTATCTCTTTTGATTTACGAAATACATTTTTAGATGGCACATAAGGAACATACATTTCTCTTTGAATAGCACCATAATTTTTTCTTCCTATCTTACCAGAAACATAAGATCCTATTTTTTTCATATCTCCTTTTAATGTTGTAGCTGCTTGAACATCTTTTAATAATTCTTTTTGATTGCTAAACAAAGCTCTGTTAGCATTAATGTAAGCATCTACTAATGCAGTTGGAGTTACTTCTCCACCTCTTAAAGCTACAGTTGAGAATAAGGCTTTAGATTCTCTAGCGCCTCTTAAGTAATCTGCAGTTTTATAAATCATAGATTTTTCAGGTTCAATTTCAATTGCTCTTGCACCTATGATTCCCATTAATTCATTTGATAATTCATACTGTCTTCCTCTATCATCTAATCTGCCTTTGTCATCAGTAGGTTTCATAGATAAACCAATTCTTTGTAATTGTTTCCAGTTTAAAGGTGCTTGCGATTGAATTAAATGTCCTACAGCTTTAGAAACTTTTGTACCTATAGGATCTTGATTACTCCATACTTTGTAACCTTCTGGAGTTCTACCATTTCTACCTAGAACAGGAGCTACATCCATTAACGCTTGAGTCCAAATAGATTCACTTACAAATGGTGAACCTAATTCTTTGGTAGATTCAATCATACCCATAATGAAATCATCCATTAATCCATTCTTATCTGTCTCTCCAGCTTGTACTCTGTTTAATATAGTTTGAATTGGTCTTGTAATCGTATCGTATGCATTAGCGTGAGAAAAATCTACGTATTTTAATTTACCAGTTTCTTTATCTCTAATTGGAATTAATGTAGAGTTTTTAGACCAGTCCGCTACAAATCTTCTCATCGCTGCACGTTCATCTTGTGTTACATTGTAAAGCGCTGACATCCCACTCGCGATCCCCGCAGGTACGGCAGCTGTTGTAAAAGCCATACCACCTAATCTTTTAAGACCGATAGTTCTAAATGGATTAACTTGTTTGCCATTAATTGTAGTTGTGTAAAATATTTCATCTAGTGATCTAGATACAATGTTAGTGCTTGTTCTCATTATTTCTGCAGGGAAAGATACAAAGTTTCCAAGCGGGAACTTTCTTAATCCTTTTACAAATTCAGAAACATAAGCATAGTTTGGAATATTATTTCTAATAATATCTGCTGCTTGTTCTTCTATTAAATCATCAGTTAGTCTTACTGTATTACCAGCCATATCTGTAAACTCTTGGCCTAGCTGTAAGCCTGCGGATCTATATGCATTCTTTAATCTTTTAGACTCACCTAAAAAAGAAAATATTTTCCAAAAATCATCTTCAGCTGTGTATGCATCTTCAGAAAATTTTTTAACTTTAGACAAACCTTTAAGTAATCTGTTTAATCCATAACTTGCTAGGTTATCTGCAGATGCAAGTTTACCAGTAACACCACCAAAGTTAACATCTTTTAATAAGTTTTGTAGATCTCCAAGTTGTACTTGTGAGTTAACTACACCTAGTCTTAAAAGTTTTTGATAAAACTCATTAGATTTTCTTGTTCCTGGTCCTGCAACTTGTAAAGCATTAAACGCTTGTTTAACTGCCTGCGGGTCTGAAAAAGGAATTATACCATTAGCCATAGCAAAAGCTCCTGCACTTACAAAGTTTCTTGCGTGAGTGAATGGAGATAAAATTGTTTTAGCCATCTGTGATGTAGCTTTAGGATATAAAATTAAGTTTTGATAAATTTGAGAAGTAAGACTTTTACCTGCAGCCATTTCATCAATAGGTTTTACAATACTATCTACTGTTCCTGCTAATGCATACTTCGTTTGTAGTGGGTTATGAATAGGAAGTTCCATATCTACTTCCCCTCTTAATAAAGGTTTACGTTCACCTTTTAATGGTTTTAAAGTTTGTTTGTAATCAAGAAAAGGATCTAAAGGCTCTATACCTTTTATTCCTGCTTTAGTAGCCTGAACAGGAGTGATTGCTTTCCAGTCTACTCCTTCTACTCCACCAAACAATCTTGCTGCTTCATCTCTACTGTTAGCAAACGTAGGAGTTTTACCTGCAGCTCTTAATTCATTAGAGGTATTTAAAAGATTATCGAAGTATTCATTACGTCTAACAATACCAGATAGCTTATTAGTACCATTTAAAATAGTTTGAAAAGCATCATTACCTTTACCAAACAGATCTTCTATAATTTGTTTTTGTACTCCAGTCATTTCAGCTAATCTACTATCATTAACTCTTAATGCGTCATCTGCTGCAGACTTTCCTAAAAAGAAATCAGGAACTTGAAAGTAAGGATCTGATTTAGAGTTTAGTTTAAACCCTTGTTCTAATTTTGCAGAGTTATAAACTTTTAAAACTTCTTGTTGTGCTGCTGCATCTGATAATTCTTTTCCTACATTATCTCTGTATAATTGTTTGAATGATGCTTTTGCAGATTCCATTACTTGAGCGGTAGGTGTATATAATTCACCTATTTTAGATTTTCTATTTTTAAATACATCGTATGTAGAGTCTAGCCACGTAGTAACTTTATCTCCAAATAATGTTCTAAATTCTTTTGCACCGTCTGCATCTAATCTTCTACCCATTGAAGAAAATAAATCACCCCATCCAGATCTCATTACTCCAAGATTTAATTTTATAGCTTCTATGTCGTTAGCCTTTGCTCCTAGTTTAGCCAACTGTTCTGTAAATTCATTCATAGCTTTAGTATTCATTGCACCAAATCTAACTTTTTCAATTAACCCTCCAGCAGCATCGGTAGTTGTTTCAATAATAGGATCTAGTTTATTTACATTTCTTTCACTAGATAATAAAACTTGATTCATCTTCTTAAGAAGTTGTTTACGTTGAGCATCTACTGTCTTGTCACCAATAGCTCTTTTAAAAAATGGAAACAGTTTACTTATCTGTCCATCTAATTCTCTAACAATTGTTTCAGTAACATTTTGATCTGAAGCTTCAGCTCCTACTAATTTTCTTTCTTGTTGAAATGCTTCTTTAGTTTGTTTACCTCTAGCTCTAAATGGTTGAGAAACCCATTTGTCTAACCACTTATTAAATCTACCATTAACAACTTGTCCTGCATTGTCTGTGTTTCTTAATTTTTTAATTGCAACACCTGCGCCTCCAAGAGCTCCAGCAAACAAAGCACCTTCAGTTCCAAACTTTAATCTATTTAATAATTCTCTTCCAGGGTCATAGTCTGTGCCTTCTAAACCTCTATCTAGTTCTGTAAAGCCTCCTACTAAATCTCCAAACGTTCCCGCTTCTTCTGTATCGGCTACAAAAATACCTTCTGCAACACCAGCTCCTAATGCTCCTGATCCAAAGGTAAGAGCTTTACCTGTCTTGGTAAGTTGAGGTGCTACTTTTGTAGCTGCTTTTTTACCAATAACTTCAATAGCTTCTTTACCAGCTTTGGTTCCAAGGTTTACTAGTCTACCACTTTGTGATGCAACAATACCTGCTCGAGCGATACCAGATGCAGCTTTAGCTGCAAATCCACCTGGTACACCAATGTTAACAATTAGTTCTGTAATTCTACCGGCAGCTGTCGCTTCTGCCATCTCATCAAAAGGATTTATCTCTGCAAAATATTTTTCTACTTCTGCAGCTTTATTAGTATCGTTAAATAAATCATAAAACATTGCACCTGTAGATATGAAACCTTCAGGTATTTTAAAAAGACCAGAACCAAGTCCAGCCATTGCTGATTTGAATGTGCTTATTTCGTTGTTTTCTTCTGCTGGTTGTAGTTCTTCAGCTTTTGGAGCTCCTAAATCAAGAATTAATCCCATTTAACCTCCTTATTGCATTTGAATTTTTTTTCTAAATACTTCTGCGCCGTCTTTAACTTGTAAAATTTCTTTTGTTTCTTCAATTAAATAAGTTCCATCTTCTTGAGATCCATCATTTTTCCATAATCCACCCCAGTCTTTGTAATAAATAGGACCATCTGAAAGTACATCATCAACAGTATAAGCAAATCCCTCTAAATCATTAGCGGCGTTAGCAGCTTGTCTGAATATATTATTAGCATATCCAGATTGTTTAAGAGCAATATTATGTTCTTTAGTTCCTGGCTCTAGGCTTGATAAATATCTAGTATTTTTTTCAGTTATACCTGGTGAAAATTCTTTATTTTTAAATGCTTCTAAATCTCTAATTCGCTGTGCAATAATTCTTTTCTCTGCAATAGACTCTGCACTTTCTAATTGTAGTTTTAATCTATCCATTGCAGCGTTAACTGATTTTTCTGATTGTAGATCTTTAAAGTCAAAACCTCTTTCTTGCATCAATTCTTTAAATGCCATTTGAGTAGCAGCATCAAATCTTCCTTCTTCTCTGTTCGATGCAGCATCTTCTAATCTTTCTCTTCTTATGTCTGCTCTGTCTTTTTCTTTTTCAGATCGACTTGGTTTAGCAATTAAATCTTCAGCTGCAGAACCTAACATAGTTCCAACAGTCGCTCCTGGTTTTTGTGATTTAGCAAAAATACTTAAACCTAAATCTGAAAGATCTCCGATTCTTGCTTTCTTTAATCTCTCTGCAGATTTTTCATCTGCTTTTGCTAATCTTTCAGCTAATCTTTCATCAGCTCCAGACTGCATTGCTTCATAGTAACTGTCAGCTAATTCTTTATAACCTACTGCACCTCCATCAACTGTTTCTTCTCCCTCTACTTCTGTAACACCTACTGGTATTTCAAAGTCACCTTCAGCTGCATCTTGTCCACCACCTTTTATTCTATTAGCTTCTGCTTCTTCTGCTCTTTTTCTAGCGTTAATTGCTTTAACTTGATCAAGACCTTCTTGGTCCATAATAGCTTGTTCTCTTGCATCATATACAGGATTGTCTATGTAAGATTTTTTTCTTTGTTCATTTCTTAATTTAACTTCTTCAGGAGTCATATAAGCTTCTTCATATTCATCTTCAGAAGATATTTGAGGAATTAATTCTGCAGACATTTCACTTGCTAAAGGTAATACATCTCTTTCGTAAATTCTTTTAAAATCTTTTTGATTGCCAAAGAAAGGTGAATCCTTATCTTCAAATTCAGTACCTGCCATATAATCTATAAACCTATTACCACCTTTTTCCAAAGGTGATTGTATATAATTCATATATAAATCTTTTAATGTGCTGTTTAGTTGTGCTGTATTTTTACCGAATCCTGACAAGAATACTTTCTTTTCAGCCATATCTTTAATATCAGCACCTGTTATACCTTTGCCTGGAGCTGCTGAATATCCTGCTGGATAAATAGGTCCACCAACATTATAACCAACTCTACCACCATCGGCTAAACCACTCGCGATCCCCGTTCCATAACTGGATACAGGTCCACCTCTAAACATTGGTCTTCTTAAAATTTTACTCATTAGCCGAATAATCCTAGTTTTCCACCAATACCTGCGATACCTGCGGCACCTCCTAGGAATTGTGACATAGGACTAGCCGGAGCTGCTGGTGGTGCATAACCTACAGTTTGTGTAGGGAACGCGCCTGGTTGAATTTGTGCAAGTTGTTGACCAACTAAACCTAATTGTGTGAATGGTTGGAACTCTGCTTCTCTTGCCGCAATCTGTGCTGCATCTAGTTGGGCTTGTTGTACAGCTTGTTGTGACTGACCTAATTGACTTTGATAAGCACCAAGTCCTTGTTGTGCTTGTAAATCTGCTGCTGCTGCAGCTTGTGCTTGTTGAAATCCTTGGTTTAATAATTGTGCTTGTAGTTGTGCTCTATTCATTGCAGCACCTCTAGCTGCTTCTGCAGCCATAACACCTTCACGACCTCCGCCATATGCACCTGCTGCAATAGCTTGATCTCTCATACCAAGGTTTTGAATTGTTTGATTTCTATCAAATTCTGATAAAGTAGCATCAATAACTTCTTGTTGGTACGGAGACATAAACGGTTTGTATGCATCTGGACCTGTTAATCCTCCTAAACCTGCTGCAGCTTTTGCTGCATCTATTTGTAATTGTGATTGTCCAGCTACTTTTGGATCATATTTAGATGTATCAATACCTCTGTATATCTGTGTTTGTTTTCCTGTATCAGGATCTGTGACTGTTGTAAATTTACTAGGATCTAATCTAGGGTCAAGTGCACCACCACCTAATTTATCTATTTGACTTAAAAAGGCTGTAAGCGAACCTTCTAATATCGGTGCTGGTTTTGTTATTGTTACTGTTTCTTCAGCCATTATGCTCTTGCCTCCAGATCATTCATTACTTTATACATTCTCTTTGCACCTTCATTAACACTACCACCACCTGCTGCTCTAACAGCATCTGCTGTCATTACAAATTCATTTTTAGAAAGTCTTGCAGGTACGTCGTCTGCTCTTTCTTTTTTACCAATTGGCACGAAGCCACCTTTTCTTAAATCCATTTCTTTACCACCAAGATTCATTAGGCCACCATCTTTAGCTTCCATAACTACTTTTTCTTTAATCTCTTCTTTCATCTTTACATCACCTGGACCTTTGTAATCATATCGGTCCTTATAAAATTGTTTTAATTCTTCTAAACTATTAGGTTTTCTTTTAAATTGTATTTCAAATTCTTCTGCTAAATCCGCAATAGGCACATCCATATCATTTAACATAGACGCAAACTGTGCTGCTTCTTTCATTTCTTGATTATCTATTTGATCAACTGCTGCACCAATACCACCAAATCTTAAACCTACTCTACCACCTTTTTTCATATCCATAGGTAAAAGAAAAATAGGTTGATCTTTAATTTTAAATAAACCTTCTTCGGTTTCTTCTGATTCAATTTCTGTGGGTTCGCTGTTTTTAAATTTTTCCATATCTATACCTTCTTCTATATAGCCTTCTTCACCTTTAAAAGGTTCATCTGTAATACGTTCTTTAAACATTTCTAATAATTCACTTGTACTACCACCAATCTCAAATCCTACTCTACCACCAGTTTTGTATCCTGCTGCGTAGATTGCATCTTCTATTTCTTCTTCTGTTGCACCAGTTGCTTCCATAGCTCTTCTAATTGCAAATGCTCTTTGTGCATCTGATGCTGCATCTGACGCTGCATCTTCTTCCATCATTCGATCATATTCATCTTGATCTCTTTTAGCTTGTGCAAACATTAAATCACCAGTTGCTGTTGCTCCTGGTAGTATAGCTGCTTTAGCACCTTCTTTTGTAAATAAACCTTTTGCTATTCCTTCACTCATAATATTAGAGCCTTTGGCTAAAGTATCACCAAGGAATCTTTGGCCTGATGCTAATACACCGGTGCCCTCTGCACTATCTGAAAGACCTTTAAAAAATTGTGCTCCACTTGGTTGACCAGCAGCAGAGTATTTAAATGCCTCTGCACCTGTATCTACAAATTGTGCACCATCTCCGATTGGTGCTGCTTGAGTGCCTGGCGCAGACATAGCACCTGACAACGCTCCGAGTCCCGCTGATAATAAATTAATATCACCTTCATTACCCTCTTGTGCAAGCTGTCCAAAAATATTTAAACCACCACCCATTGCAGCTCTTTGTAACACACTTGTACCCATAATGCCCGGAGCTATAAAAGGTGCAAAAGCTGCTGCGTATGGTAAGAAAGGTTTTATCTCATTAGGTAAAACTTTATCTAATACCTTCGATACTGGTTTGAATATTTTTTTTAAAAATCCCATAGTTTCTCTTTATATTATATGATGACGGCAAGTTCGCAAAGCTTGTAAAAAGGCGATTGTATCACAATTTACAAGGTTTTTAAACATTCGTCAATCGCTGATATTAAAGCCAGCGCCAACATTAATCTCTTCTACAGTCACATTTACATCCCTTCGTATATGCTCTGCTTTTGTAGCTGTATTAGCATCTTGAACGTCTGCTAAAGCTTCAGCATCTGACATATACTCTTGGCCTGTTTCTGTATTAGTTAAAGTTACCTCTGTTTTAGGCGTAATTACTGGTACCCTTTGACCATTAATTGTTTCATACCTAACAGAAGCTTCTGTTTCTACAAACGGCATTATCTGTCCTCCCTGTTGATTTCTAATATAGATATAATAGCACTTATACCAGCTGTTACTGAAGATTCAATCTTCAATACATCACTTTCTTCTAATACTATAGGACCTTTGGCTACGTTACATA
>Ga0222715_10004107_pt1 | contig 12776 bp, 8 predicted proteins | sample C33_9DmetaG_FD_165056 | JGI IMG/M metagenome (GOLD analysis project Ga0222715, IMG submission 165056) | Estuarine water microbial communities from San Francisco Bay, California, United States - C33_9D | ecosystem: Environmental > Aquatic > Marine > Unclassified | place: USA: California...
TCCTTATCTTAACGAAAAAGAAAAGCTCCCTCAAGCAACTCAACCAATGGTTCGCAGATCGCAAGATTCAGAAAACCTACCTGGCCATCACTTCCACACCGCCAAAGCCCGCAAAAGGCATCTTAGAACACTACCTTTTTACCGATAAAGCTGCAAAGAAAGCGCTGGTTTACGACTACCCTAAAGGCGGCACCAAACCTGCCCGCCTGCACTACCGAACCCTAGAAGTGAATGAGCACGGTGCCTTGCTTGAGGTTAAACCCAGCACGGGTCGTTTCCATCAAATTCGTGCCCAGCTCAGCCACATCGGTTGCCCTATCCTTGGCGATGAAAAATACAGTGGGCCTAAACTTTCTCCGAATACCATCGCCCTACACGCATGGAAAATCAAATTGCCTGAAGCGTTGAACGAATCCCCTATTGAGTTCGAAACGTTGCCTGGAAGTGGAGTTTGGGCAAGCTTCAAGACCCTAGAAAAATAAAAAAGCACCTACATCATTTGACGTAAGTGCTTGATTTTCAAAGTGGGCCCACCAGGGCTCGAACCATATATTTTACCATACTGATTATCAGCTATTAAACCACTCTTTGCAGTCGTGGTCACCTGTTTGGACACCACATTTTCCAAGGGACGAGAACATACCCATTATGCAGGCCTTCGCAGGAATCTGCAAGTTAGTCATTTTTCTCTGTTTGAAATGAACACCAAACCAAAACCACAACAATTACCTCTATTTAAGATAGTTACACTATAATCATACTCAATTCCTTTAAGATTCAACCCCACCACCGCAACCGCCCTATAGTATAGGCGGTTGCGGTGGTGGGGGAATTATACTCTTGCATGGACAAAGCTTGTTTTGCTTCACATCGAAGCCAATATCCACTAGCACACGATCAAAGATTTTGACTCAACCCAAAGCGTAAACCAAAAGTTTATCAAATACACAATGGTGAATATTTACCATTTCATTCGTTAATCAGTTTTCATAACTTAACTCGAAATGTAAAACTAAACCACACCATGAAACCAAAGTATCTATTCCCTGCTCTTATTGCAACGATAATTGCAGTCCAAAGCTGTAATAAAGATGTTCCTCCCCAACCAGAATTTTACACAGACCCAACTACACTAGTTCAACAATCAAGTTACGGCTGGTTGATATTTAATTCCCCTCAAGAATTAGACAATGTTTTAAATCATTTAAAGTACGAGGACAGTGTATATGAGGCCTCACATCAAACATGGGCCGGAACTGTAAACACCACAATGAGTCAAGAACAGATTGATTCAATATTCAACTATAACAATTATGAGACTGAGCATGCGTATATTAGTTTTGAGAATTCTAAAAATGGTTTTATATCGTTAAGGCATCAGCTATCGTTCGAAGAAGATTTGTGGTTAGCCCAAAATACACTGACCGAAAACAGTGTCTTGCCAGACCACCCATTAAATGTTGAAGGATTTGGCTCATTAGTTAATTCTACCGGAGAATATCAAGTCGGAAATGAAGTGGTTTTTAATAGCAGAGATGGATTATCGATCCTCGTGCACCAAGACTCTCTTAGCCCAAGTTTGATTTCTAAAATCAGAACCTTAACAATTAACGACTCAATTCATATAGAATTTGTTGATACGCTGAGTGGACAATTGGCAATGGATATGGCCAGATCTGCAACTCCAACTAAGAAGTTTGGCAACTTTAAATATAATGATGGAAATACTCATTTTTCATTCAAGTCAAGTATCGTACTTTGGAGATGGAACCCAGATCCAATCCTGTGTAAGTACAAGAATAAGGAAGTCACAAAACCAAAAATAAGTGTTGGAATTAACGATTATGTATATGGCAAGAGCAGGGTACATAACCCTATGTTTGCTAAAAAGACCGTTTCAGTCGTCATGAAATATTTTGAATCTAAAAGTTCAGGCGGGCATAAAGTAGTTATTAAAGAAATGGCTTCAGACACCTACCTACAATTATTAAGTCACGATGAACATTGTTTTAATAGTCCTAACAAATATTTTTCTTCCCCTTCATCGATAAATTATAAATTAGTCAAGAAATACAAACATTCTGAAGCTACCAGCTGGGGACACTGGGATGTGAAAATGCTAAATGGATTGAGCTATACAGACTTCTATTTGGAAGGAACATATTTATTTACTCTCACCCATGCTTGGTAAAACCAGATCAAATAGCCGGAGACTACTCCTCTCCGGCTATTTGTTTTTCACTTTTACACTGACATTTAGCCTTGATGTGAATGCACAAAGACAGAAGTCTTATTTCGTTTCTAGCGGCTTAATGATAAATCAAATTGTAGTACCAGAATTCGCGGAGTATGGTGACTACATAAAAATAAGCCCATCTCTCGGCACTTCATTAGGAATTGGGAAGACCGTGACCAAAAAGGGCAAGTTTTACACGTCTATATCTGTTGGTATTGAAAGTCCAAGAATGTCAGACGGGATGACCGCATATGATCTCACTGATAGAATTCAAGAAATTGACGATAGATTAACCCCGACAAGATTTTATTACTTAACAACATTGAACAATACTATTAGCACTAATTACAGTGTTCCCTATTTCGTTATGGAGAAGGGAATAATCTCCAAATTATCGTCTCACAAGATATATACTGGATTCACATTTAAGTATCAATACATGGGAGATTGGATAATTTCAGAATATAATACCGGGCTCTTTACAGAAGGAATAGGTTATGAATTTGAATTAAACCAAAACTCCCCTCTAGTATTGGGAATCAACTCTAGTCTTAAGTATAAGAAATCTGAAATAGAGCTTCAGTTAATGCACTATAATCAAGATATCACACACCAATTTTATAATCGGCCGGGGTCTTTTGGCAATCTAAATCTTCAAGACAGATATAGGAATGTCAACTGGGTGATTTCTGTCCAATTCAAATATCACATACACACTAAAAATGAGCACTAAAATCAAAGTTGTAAACTTTATAGCGGCCATTCTTCTAACACTTAGCTGTTCTTCAAACCATTGCAAATCAACAGTCTGTCCCGAAAATTTTACATGCGAAGACGGACAGTGTGTTTGCGATGAATATCACACAGGGAATAATTGCGAAATAGAACTCCGAGAGACATTCTATGGAACATTCACTGGAATTATGAACGTCTATAATGAAGATTTCGTCCTAATAAATTCTATCGAAAAATCAATTACTGTGAAAGACAGCACGAGTGATCCTACTATCATGGCAATAGATGATTTAGTAGCCTTTATAGATTCGAGAACCCTCTCTTTCATATTCTCTATCGCTAAACAAGATACTAGCACTAACATTCAGACAGAAATTCGCGGGTACGGAGGATTAGTCAACGGAGAACTTGACTATAACTACACTGAAACCACTCAATCAGTAGGCCCCAACTTATTCCCGGTTATCTATAAACACTATCATTTTATCGGTAAGCGATAGTATGAACATAAATGAAACCAAAAAGCACCTACGCCTCTCAACGTAAGTGCTTGATTTTCAGTGGGCCCAGCAGGGCTCGAACTATATATTTTACCGTGCTGATTATCAGATGTTTAACCACTCTTTGCAGTCGTGGTCACCTGTTTGGACACCACATTTTCCAAGGGACGAGAACATACCCATTATGCAGGCCTTTGCAGGTATCTGCAAGTTAGTCATTTTTCTTGGTTCCAAATCAAGATTACACTGTAAATCACCCTAACCACCTCACTTTACAGTAGTTAGATGTTAATCACACAAAATTCCTTATATATATATCTCCTCCACCGCAACCGCCCTATAGTATAGGCGGTTGCGGTGGTGGGGAATTATGCTCTTGCATGATCCAAGCTTCTTTTGCTTGACATAAACGCAAACATCCACAAGCAGATGATCAAAGATTTGACTCAACCCCAAAGCGCATACCAAAAGTTTATCAAATACACAATGGTGAATATTTACCATTTCATTCGTTAATCAGTTTTCATAACTTAACTCGAAATGTAAAACTTAAACCACACTATGAAACCGAAGCACCTATTCCCTGCTCTTATTGCAACGATAATTGCAGTCCAAAGCTGTAATAAAGATGTTCCTCCCCAACCAGAATTTTACACAGACCCAACTACACTAGTTCAACAATCAAGTTACGGCTGGTTGATATTTAATTCCCCTCAAGAATTAGACAATGTTTTAAATCATTTAAAGTACGAGGACAGTGTATATGAGGCCTCACATCAAACATGGGCCGGAACTGTAAACACCACAATGAGTCAAGAACAGATTGATTCAATATTCAACTATAACAATTATGAGACTGAGCATGCGTATATTAGTTTTGAGAATTCTAAAAATGGTTTTATATCGTTAAGGCATCAGCTATCGTTCGAAGAAGATTTGTGGTTAGCCCAAAATACACTGACCGAAAACAGTGTCTTGCCAGACCACCCATTAAATGTTGAAGGATTTGGCTCATTAGTTAATTCTACCGGAGAATATCAAGTCGGAAATGAAGTGGTTTTTAATAGCAGAGATGGATTATCGATCCTCGTGCACCAAGACTCTCTTAGCCCAAGTTTGATTTCTAAAATCAGAACCTTAACAATTAACGACTCAATTCATATAGAATTTGTTGATACGCTGAGTGGACAATTGGCAATGGATATGGCCAGATCTGCAACTCCAACTAAGAAGTTTGGCAACTTTAAATATAATGATGGAAATACTCAATTTTCATTCAAGTCAAGTATCGTACTTTGGAGATGGAACCCAGATCCAATCCTGTGCAAGTACAAAAACAAAGAAGTCACAAAACCAAAATTTAGTGTCGGAATAAACGATTTTGTATATGGAAAGACTAGGGTACATAATCCTATGTTTGCCAAAAAGACCGTTTCAGTCGTCATGAAATATTTTGAATCTACAGGTTCCGGCAAGCCTAAAAAAGTTTTTAAAGAAATGGCTTCAGACACCTACCTACAACTATTAAGTCACGATGAACCTTGTTTTAATAGTCCTAACAAATATTTTTCTACCCCTTCATCGATAAATTATAAATTAGTCAAGAAATACAAACATTCTGAAGCTACCAATTGGGGACACTGGGATGTAAAAATGCTAAATGGATTGTGCTATACAGACTTCTATTTGGAAGGCACAAAATTATTCACTCTCACTCATGCATGGTAAAACCAGATCAAATAGCCGGAGACAACTCCTCTCCGGCTATTTGTTTTTCATTTTGGCACTGACATGTAGCCTTGATGTGAATGCACAAAGACAGAAGTCTTATTTCGTTTCCAGCGGCTTAATGATAAATCAAATTGTAGTACCAGTATTCGCGGAGTATAGTGACTACATTAAAATAAGCCCATCTCTCGGCACTTCAATAGGAATTGGAAAAAACGTTACCAAAAAGGGCAAGTTTTACACATCTCTGTCTGTTGGAATTGAAAGCCCAAGAATCCCAGACGGTATGACCGCATATGATCTCACTGATAGAATTCAAGAAATTGACGATAGATTAATCCCGACAAGATTTTATTTCTTGACAACATTGAACAATACTGTTAGCACTAATTACAGTGTTCCCTATTTCATCATGGAGAGAGGAATAATCTCCAAATTATCGTCTCACAAGATATATACTGGATTCACATTTAAGTATCAATACATGGGAGATTGGATAATTTCAGAATATAATACTTCGCTCTTTACAGAAGGAATAGGTTATGAATTTGAATTAAACCAAAACTCCCCTCTAGTATTAGGAATCAACTCTAGTCTTAGGTATAAGAAATCTGAATTAGAGCTTCAGTTAATGCACTATAATCAAGATATCACACACCAATTTTATAATCGGCCGGGGTCTTTTGGCAATCTAAATCTTCAAGACAGATATAGGAATGTCAACTGGGTGATTACTGTTCAATTCAAATATCACATACACAATAAAAATGAGCACTAAAATCAAAGTTGTAAACTTTATAGCGGCCATTCTTCTAACACTTAGCTGTTCTTCAAACCATTGCAAATCAACAGTCTGTCCCGAAAATTTTACATGCGAAGACGGACAATGTGTTTGCGATGAATATCACACAGGGAATGATTGTGAAACAGAAATTCGAGAAACATTCTACGGAACATTCACTGGAATTATGAACGTCTATAATGAAGATTTCATGCTTATAAATTCTTTCCAAAAATCAATTATCGTGAAAGACAGCACAAATCATCCAGCAATCATGTCAGTTGATAATATAGTAGCATATGTAGATTCGAGAACTATATCATTCAAATTTTCAAGTCTCAATGAAGATCTAAATACCGACATACAAACAGAAATTCGCGGATACGGAGGGTTAGACAACGACGAACTTGACTTTAACTACACAGAAACTACGCAGTCGGTAGGCCCCAACCTATTCCCGGTTATCTATAAACATTATCATTTTATCGGTATGCGATAGTATGAACATAAATGAAACCAAAAGCACCTACGCTTTTCAACGTAAGTGCTTGATTTTCAGTGGGCCCAGCAGGGCTCGAACCTGCGACCACCTGATTATGAGTCAGGTGCTCTAACCAACTGAGCTATGAGCCCGAGAGGGCAAATATAGTGTAGTAAGATGGAACGATTTTACATTTTTTAGTTCAAGTATCTTGCCTTGATTCGTATATCGTTATTCGCAAAATCACCTTCATTGTGGTCGCATAATATGAGCTTCACACGATCGGCTCCCGCCATAGCATAGGCCGCTCTAAAATCTTGATTGATTTGAGTCAACCTGGTGGTTAAATCATTCTTGATGGTATCGACATTTTCACCGTCCCAGCTAATGCCGCTTTTCGCCTCTAATAAAATCTCTAATGTCTTATCGCCAGTAGCATCCTCAATGGTTCTTATCTGGAAGGTATTGCACTTTTCTACGAGTGTTTTGATTTCAAACATTGATTCTTGGATATCTACGGGGCTTACATTGGCACCAAAAAAAGCGACAGTCATATCGGCTCGACCATAATGGAATAACAACGGTAAATCAGTTCGTGGTGCCACTATTTCAGACTTATCTATGCCCAATTCTTCAAAGACCTCATACATCTCTCTAATAGTCACTTGATGTCCTCGGTCGTGTATGTTATACCTGACTTTTGGAGCGACATAGTGGAATCTACAAACGGTAATAATAAGCTCTCCGTCTTCTGTATTTTGAATCAAGAAATCAGAAGGATTGTATTGGAAAATCATTGGTAGGGCGCCCTCATGCCGTGTAAGACGCTCCCTTAACTGTTGGTTAGAACGCATCAACCTTCTCAGGCTGATCGTGAAATCATTTTCAGAGCCAAGGTTTAATTCTAAATCCGACGCTCCTAGAGAACTATAAACTTTCTTAATTCCTTTGCTATACAAAAAGTCACGCATCCCTTCGGACATCGATTCTCCGCCAAAAATGAAAGAAATATCATACTCCTGCCATGGGATATCACTATGATCGACCAATTGCTTTAAAAAAGGCGGATAACCCATGACTACATATTTGTACTTCGTGCCAAATTGCCGCAGAGTGTTTTCAATTTTCTCTTTCTCAGGCCCCAACGACTTCAGCATGGAGAACGGCACACACGACATGGTAACGTTAACCCCCGTGGCCCAAGGCCCTAAGGCAAAAGCATTGATGATAAAATGTGGTTCAGTACCAAAAAGAGTCTCGAATCCAAATCGAATAATCTTCCCGTTTCTCTTACGCTCTGTTTTTCCTCGAACCCAATTCGTTGCCGTACCAGATGAACCAGAACTTTCATCGAAGATGATATTCCGTTCGGGTATTTTTCCATCCACACAACGACTGTCCATATCATAGACTTTGACATAGTTCTCCTTGTCTATAAATGGAATCTCCTCAATCTGAGGAACAAATCCTTTAAAACTTGGCTCCGAAAAACCTTGGCTGTCCAAAAACTCCCGATAGGCAGGAACTCTATTCTTCGAAAATCGAAACTGATAATAGGCTCGAGCACGAGAATTAAAGTTGCGAAGTCTATTGAAACCGGGAATATAGAGGAGTTTAATGGCCCATGGAAAAGTCAGGAACATTTCACGATAGACACCGCCTAATCGAGCGTAATAGTATACTAGTAATCTTTTCATTCTATTAAAATATCTGAGGTATTGATTCTAAAACTTCGAGGGGGGACTTTACTATATCCAGCGCGACATACGAAAGCTAATGGAGCCTCATTGTTTGGGTCTAATTCCAATTTCTGCGACAATGCACTAAAAGCTGTTGGATTTGTGATCAAGCTCCCAAATGGATGCATATACGCACCCTCCTTTGTTAATTGGAGCCAAAGACGGCAAAGAAGTCTGCCAAACTCATATTGATCCATTGAACTAGACCAATGATGCTGAACCCACATGATCGTAGCCGTGCCGTTGTAGGTACTACCGTAGTAAAACGAAAGCATTTTTTTTCTCGCCCCCTTAGTCCATTTTTCATGATGACGAAACACGGATTTCACCAATTTCCCGGGAAAGCCCATGCACTTCGTCCACAATCCTGTTTTCTCCGCCTCCGCCTCCCTTTTGGAATATCTAAATAGGCCATCTAACTCCTCTCGCATTTCTGTATGAGACAAATCTTCGAAAAGTGTGGCTTGATTGATCTTTACAAGATGGTCTACATCCTCCTCATTGCTGGTTGAGAACAAGGCCGCGCCAAAACTTGAAACTAGCTCTTCGCAATTGCGTATCGTAGAAGCTTTTAGTGGCTCTCCGGTATAATCTGTTCGCGCCGTTCTCCTTTCCTTTAGTAATTCTGGCGCCAACATTTCCTTTGTGGTCCTTTCACTCATTGTGATTTTACCAAAAGGTCGAATACCTTCTCGATCGACGGATGGTGCTTCGATGAATTCAGTTAGCGCAACTTTATACCCATGTGGTGCCGCAGCTATTGATAAACTCTCTACAAACACACCAAATACTGCGGTAGCAAATTCAGATTTTGGATCGCCTATGGGCAATAAGAATTTTGAATCACAAAGTAGTTCCGCTTCAGTCTCTGAAATAACTTTTACCCTATATGGCTGCAGATTATGCACACTAGGCGCCCATCGTGCCCAATCTATGATACTTTCCCAACTCGGAGGCTCCTTCGTCTTCCCAAAAAGACTGTTCGGTAAAAAGCTCGCGAGGCCGAAAAAGAAGCTGGAGGTTATAAAATGGCGACGATTCATGTTTATGGTTTTATATAATGTACGAATTTTCAGGGATATACGTAAAATCACGAAGAATGAGCACGTATGATGTCCTGCACATGTCCTACTCTAGAAAGATAGCGTACGGCATGTTCTTTGTATCATTACGTTACCAAAATGTATACATGGACAGAATCCCATCCTTGGCTCTTGCCGCATTCTTAGGGCTGTCCGTTTCAGCACAAAATGCTCCTATTGATTTTGAACCTAATGGCCATGGGGCCAATTGGAACTGGAAAGTATTTGAAAACGGGTACAATCCGCCGTTAGTAGTCGTTCAGAACCCTGATACCAATGGCATCAACACCAGCCCAAACGTTGCTCGCTTCGAAGCCTTGCAACAAGGCCAGCCATTTGTGGGATGTGAATCCATGCACGGTACCGATATTGGCACTTTCACCATTGATCAAGATAATTACATCATTCGCATAATGGTCTACAAGACGGCGATCAGTGATGTGGGAATCAAATTGGTGCGTTGGGATAATTGGTCCCTAGGAGAAATCAAGGTCGCGAATACCAAAACGCACGAATGGGAACAACTTGAGTTTGATTTCAGTGCGCACATTGGCCTGACCTACGACCAAATCGTGATTTTCCCTGATTTTACCGCGCGTCCTTCTGACCGCACCATATACTTTGATAATGTATGGGGCGATCTTTACGTTCCACCACCGCCGCCGCCACCGCCGCCGCCGCCAATTGACAGCGCTACAATGACCTTGCCGGACTTCTTCAGTCCAAATTTTGATGGTATTAACGATCGTTACAAGCCTAAAATGAATCACGCAGATTGGGCTGAATGGCATGTTTATAATCGTTGGGGAGTAGAAGTTTTTGCTTCATATACAACAACAGAAGACTGGAATGGGTTATTTAACGGCGAGTTAGTTAGCCCCGGTGTATATTTCATTGAAGCAAAGTGCGGTTCAATTTCCGCGAATAATGAAGTGATTTTACAAGGGGTCATTCATGTCGTTGATTAATAGCACTAGCACAATAAGTGGACTCCGTAGTTTAAGGTAGTCAACATGCTTTGATGGACTTTTTTTCTTAAATTAGAAGAAACCAATTTCTTCCTATGAAAACCATGTCGTTTTTGAAGCAATTCGTCATTGCTTCCTTTGTCATTTTTTCACTTGACTTATCCGCACAATGCACTGTATTGACTGGACCCTATTCGCAGGACTTTGAGTCTCAAAGCGGCGGGTCATCATCCAATGCTGATTTACCGACTTGTTGGAAGTATGAAAAAGGTGTATCGAATTACTCCTCTTATTCTACTTACCTCTATGTCTACAATAGTTCTACTTATGCAAATTCAGGAAGCAAATCCTTGCGGATGTATAAGAGCAGCTATTCTTTGTATTCTGGTGATTCGGTTTGGGCGATGTCTCCTAAGTTTGATCTTTCAGCCGGCAATTATGAAGTTAAGTTTACAGCTCGTGCTTCATCGACGTCTAGTTCTTATGATAACTCTATTTATATAGGGGTTACTGATTCAGCAGGCTCAACTTCAGCGATAACAATTGTTGATACCGTTACTAGTTCGTCTACTTCGTATGCAGAATTTGTTGTAGACCTCAGTTCTACAGCTGGTGTAGGTACTGGCGATTCTCGGGTAGTGTTTATGTCCGTTTGTAATGGCTCAACTGGCTATCTCTACATGGACGATGTGAAGATTCGAGTAAAAAATTCTTGTGATGATATTACAAATTTAGCTGCTTCGACTACTGCCACAGGTATTGGGGTAAGCTGGGACGGTTCATCAACTCACACTTCTTATACTGTTGAGTACGATACTACTGGATTCGTACCTGGCACAGGTACGTCAGTTACTGTCACGTCTGACACTGCACACCTTACAGGGCTAACCTCTACTACACAGTACGATATCTATGTAAATGGAGTATGTAGTTCTACCTCTTCAGGGTATGCAACAAAAACATCTGCATTCTCTCCCTGTGGCGCTGTCACTGCTGGATGGACAGAAGGTTTTGAATTTGCATCTAATGGTTCCTCTAGTAATCCTTCCCTCCCGAATTGTTGGGATGATTACAATTCAGGTACTTTCGGTTCTTACCACTACACCTATGGTTACACTGGAAATACAGGGTCAAAATCACTACGTATCTACACAAGTAGTTCTACCTCTTATACTTTAGGAGATACCGCCATGTCTATAACGCCTGTAATTCAAGGATTAGACTCTGCGACAAAACAAGTTGAATTCTATGCACGCTATGGTTCAACATTCTACGGTCCTATGGACGTAGTTATTGGTGTTACCAATGCAGCTGGGGATGCTAGTTCTTTGAAGATCTTAGATACTGTGTCGATTCAAAGTAGTGTTTTTGCAAAGTACACTATTTATTTAAATGCTAATGCTGGAATTAGTACCGGAGATGCTCGATTGGCATTCGTAACGTTTGTGAATCAAACCACCAATTACGCGTATTTGGATGATATCAGTATCTCAAATATGTCTGCATGTCCAGCACCAGTTGCGCTTTCGTTATCATCGGCAACAAGAACTTCGGCAACAATAACTTGGTCGTCACCAGCGACTGGGTTTGATATTGAAATAGGACCATTGGGTTTTACACAAGGTACGGGTACATCATACGCTTCGTCTTCGGCGAGTGTAATAGCAACTGGATTAACAGCGAATTCTTATTATGATGCTTATCTCAGGTCAAACTGTGCTGGAGCTGGAAACGGTAATTCAAACTGGGTTGGACCATTTACCTTTAAAACAGAGTGTGGTTGGTTCGACGAACCATGGACAGAATCCTTTGGATACAGCGATGGATCAGGTTCCTCAGGTAACCCAGATCTGCCGAACTGTTGGGCTTACTACACCAACGGTAGTCAATATTCCTACGTTGACAAACACTATTATTACGGTAATCAATCTACTGATAGCGCTTATCTATTCTTAAGAGCGTACCAAAGTCAGTTTAACTCTACCTATAATTTAGGTGATACGTCTATGGTCATTCTTCCATTGACGAATGATTTATCTTCTGGTGACTTGCAACTTTTGATGAATGCACGAGGATATTCTGGTGCTGGAGTCGGAAGTCAAACCGATAACATTATCGTAGGTACCATTGATTCAACTGGAGATGTGGCGTCTATGCACATCATTGATACGGTTTTGATGACTAGTTCATACCAGGACTACACCATAGATTTAGTCAATACTCCTACAGATGCGCATAGCATTTTCTTACTTGCAATAGCCGGAGCGAATGGAACTTACACTTATGGCTACAATGAGGTATATATAGACGAAGTAACGATCCAAAAAAAGCCATTTTGTGGCTCACCTTACTCAATAGGTTTTTTGGCCGCAAATGATAGCACCATTGAGATTTCCTGGTTAGACAGTAATAACATAGATGACTACGAAATAAATTGGGAAGTCTGTGGCTTTGGCCAAGGAACAGGTAATTTTAATTATACGACGAATCGATCATTTACCTTGTCGTCCTTAAACCCATCAACAT
>Ga0222715_10004110_pt1 | contig 12768 bp, 10 predicted proteins | sample C33_9DmetaG_FD_165056 | JGI IMG/M metagenome (GOLD analysis project Ga0222715, IMG submission 165056) | Estuarine water microbial communities from San Francisco Bay, California, United States - C33_9D | ecosystem: Environmental > Aquatic > Marine > Unclassified | place: USA: California...
CTTTCTTCGCGCGTGCGTTCATCGCGCGCGTGCCCATCGTCACTGTGACGTGCTCCAGTCCAGTCGTTCGTCCCCAACGGAGGCCGTCTGTCTCGTCCGAATGGCTCTGTGGCTGTCCCACGCGTGCGGTGTTGGCCGCCGCCAGTCGGGCAGCCTCGTGCGCGAGGGCGACGCACGCTCGCACGCGACACAAACTCGCGCGACTACTGGACGCGTCATGGAAGATGATCAAGAATTAAACGAAGCGCTCGTAGACGCCGCGCGATACGGCGAGATGGACGAGGTGCGCGACTTTCTCACTCGAGGTGCGCGCGCCGACGCGGGCGATGGGTTGCTCTACGCCGCGGCGAATGGGCACGAGGAAATCGTGCAGGTGTTGCTTGAATTCGGCGCTGATGTGAATAAAGCGAACGTACAAGGAAGCACAGCGTTGCACTGGGCGTGCTTGAACGGTCACGTGAGCATCGTGCAGTTATTGATCGATAAGGGTGGGAACGCGTCGGCATGCAACCAAGCTGGCCGAACGCCGCTCGATGAAGCGATGCATAACAACAGAGAAGAGTGCGTGAAGGTAATCATGGAATCAGATGCAGGAGGCGAAGACGAAGAATTTGAGTTCGAAGAGGTCGACGCTGATGATGCGGGAGACGTTGATAGTGATGAAGAGGAGGAATAAGCTACGCGAAAAATGTTTGCGAGCCATAGTTCTTAGATATGTAATACCGTGCACTTTAATGATAATTACAACCGCACGCGTACTTTCGTAAAAATCGAAAAGTTTGAACGTTACTTTTACATCGCTTTGCGTAGATTGCTGCTGACTTCCTGTGCGCATGAAAAACGCAGAGCGAATGATGGTTAGTATGCAGTTCTTGGTCTGGAAAAGTGTCCCGAGTTCGCGCGCAGTCTCGTCGATTACACCTCGTCGTCGCGATTGTCGTACCTTCCAGTTGATAATCTTCCAGATATTCTTGACATAGTCAGGTCGAAGGTTCTTGTACTGTAAGTAATACGCGTGCTCCCAAACATCGACGCCTAACACAGGAGTCAAGCCAGTGGTGATGCAGGGGTCTTGGTTGGCCGTCGTTGTCACCGCAAGCTTGCCAGTGGCTTTATTGTATCCCAACCATCCCCATCCAGACCCTTGCACGGCGACAGTAGACGCCGTGAATTTATCTTGCATGGCTGATAACGAACCAAAGTCGCGATCGATCATGGCTAAGAGTTCCCCTTCTGGGAGCGCGTAATCTTTCGGCGCCGTCAGACACTTCCAGAACAACGAGTGGTTCACGTGGCCACCACCGTTGAATTTCAGCGCTGGTTGCAACGCGATCATGCCTTCATAATCTCCTTTCAACTCTGCTTCGGCGTATTTTTCTTGTGCGGCGTTGAAATTCGTGACATACGTCTTGTGGTGCTTTTGGTGGTGCAACTCCATGATCGCCCCATCGAGCACGGGTTCGAGCGCCCCAAAGTCGTACGGGAGGTCTGGTAACGACGCCGCCGTGAACGCGCGGGCGTTCGTGACGTGCGTGCGAGCGATGTTTCGTGTGATCGTGCGTAACATCGTCGTGTGTCGTCGTCGTGTGTCGTGTGTCGTGTGTCGTGCCTTTTCGCGCGAGGTCGTTATTACTCCCGCACACACCGCCTGCAGCACCTCGCTCGAGGCACGTGGTCGGTCATAGGGACGGGGTGGTGGTTTTCAAACGACCGCGCGCGACAGCCGCGAGAGACGACCGCGTGCGTGCGAGACGACGATTCGCAGCACGACGAGGAGGACGTATTGACGTGAAAAACACTCTCTACGCGCGTCGTCCACGCATGAGTCTACACGACGCGACGACGACGACGACGACGACGACGACGACGGACGGTGGTGGTGGTGGCTTTACCGATGTCGAACTCCACGCCGTGACTGGGGCGAAACGAGACGACGAAGACCATGATAGCCAAGGCGCGAAGACGATTGATGAGTTGTTTGATGAACGCATAGGACAAGCAAACAAAGCACAACTCACGCAATTCGCCCTGAGCTCATCTGCGTGGTTCCCAGCCGCGTTTTTGACGCTGACTTCGGTATTCACCGCGCGCGTACCCGAGTGGACGTGCGCGAGCGAAGGCGCGTGTGCGGATGTAAACACCGGAGAACTCATGGACTTGTGCGACATGGATCGTGAACTATGGAAATGGATCGACCCCAAGGCGTCCATTGTGTCCGAGTGGGATTTAGTGTGCGCACACGAGTATAAAGTTCAGCTCGCGGATTCCATCTTTTTCGTCGGCTTTTTCTTTGGCGCCGGTTTGCTTGGGCAACTTGCTGACGCTAAAGGTCGTGTCTATGGCCTATATTTGTCCACCGCGCTCGCAAGTATAGGGGCAATTTTAGCCGCCGCATCAAATGGGTATTGGATGTATTTCTTCTGCATGTCCTTGCGAGGTTTCGGATGCGGCGGTCTCGGCGTGGCGAGCTATGTGTTGTGCACCGAAGTTCTCGGCGTGAAATGGCGCGCTGTGTTGGGGATTTCAACGCAATATTTTTGGTCTGCAGGAATAGCTTTGATGGCGGGTATAGCGTACACGTTGCCAGAATGGCGACAGTTTGCAGCATTTGCTGGTTTTTCTGGTGTAGCTTATATTGCGCTCACGTTCAAGTACTTGATGGAATCGCCGCGTTGGTACTTGGCGACGGGTCAAACGGACAAGGCACAGGATGTGATGGTGCAGCTCGCCAAAGCAAGCTCCCGATCAAACACTGTGAAATTACCGCCGCTTAAGCAGCAGCGCACAGCAAAGGGACTCAACGTCACTGCCGTATTTCCTTTTCCAGCGCTTCGGCATCGTCTCATCGCGATGGCGTACATATTTTGTATCACTTCCTTGGTGTATTACGGTTTATCCTTGAATGTTGGGTCACTGAGCGGATCAATTTACATGAATACTTTCATTAGCGGTATAGTTGAATTTCCATCGCACGCCTTTGCGCAGATTGCGGTGGATAAATTGGGGCGAAAGATGACATTGGTGCTGTTGATGAGCATCGCGGCGGTGGGCGTGTTATCGAGCGCGTTGTTTTCGGGCTCTATGCAAGTTACGGTTTCGATGATAGGGAGGTTCGGAATCGCGGGCTCATTCAACATGATTTATTTGTACACCACTGAGCTATTTCCAACGATTGTGCGCTCGGCATGCCTGGGAACGTGTTCTCTGGCGGCGCGTTTAGGTGGAATGATCGCTCCCGGTATCATTCTCGCCCAAGCCATTAGCCCGGCTTTACCTCCGATATTTCTCGGTGCTGCCGCGGCTTCGGCGTGTTTGGTGACGTTGACATTGCCGGAAACGCAAGGTGTGGTGATTGAAGAGTCTTTAGCAGGCGCAGCGCGACAAAATATGGGACAACGTGGCGTCGGAGCATCCGCGCGCGACATTGGTTTCACGCGACTCATCGAAGAAGTCGACGATGACGTGTCGATATTTTCCCACGAAAGCGAGCGATTGTAAGAAAACTGTAAGAAAACACGTGTACGTAGCATTGCTGCTTCACTTGTATCATAAATAATCATCATTGCGCGCTAAAATGACCACTTTTACTTGCGAGACGGCGGCGAGTCCCCTCCATTCTCTCCCCACAAGATGCTATTGACATCTTGCCCAGCTCTGGTGTATACGCCACCGCTACTGATCAACCCCGGGCACGGTCTGTACGCTTTGATTGGCCACCATGAAAATAACGGAATCGCGGCTAATCCTCCTTGAATTCGCCCCGACCCATCGCATTGCATTTTATCCTTAGCCAACCCACACGAGTCGCACGACCCCGTGCACGCGGTCGTCGAGCTCGCTTGGTCGTCCCCGGCGCGACGCACGACGGTTGATCGAGCGTGTGCCTTGTTCATCTTGTGACTCATCATCGTCGTCGTCGTCGTCGTCGTCGTCGCGGTCGCGGTCGCGGTCATCGTCATCATCTTTCGTGCTTCACACTGGGGCGATCGACGTCGACTGACCGACGGACCGATGCGCGAAACCACCACACTGAGCGTGGTCCATCCATGGTGGTTACACCGCGACGACGACGCACGACGACGACGCACGACGCACGATGACGTGCCCGTCGCAGTGGGGTGAACGAGGGCAATATACCACCACGACGTCATCGCCACGACGACGACGACGGGCGACGAAGACGACGACGACGACGACGATGCGGGTGATGGCGCTCGCTGCGACGACGATGATGGCGCTCGCCAATGTCGCGTTCGGGGCGGTGACGAATGCGTTATTTGAGACGTGCCCTGGGTGAAAATTAAACCGACTTCCCGAACACAAGGCATTCTTGAAGGATGTCATCGAACGAGGGGAGTATGAGAACGTGCGCGTGCGGTGGACGGCGGGGCACAAACCGACGCTGTACTTGAAGAATGACGCGGGCGAGGTGGAGGAACAGTTTATTTTGTCCGAACTTACCGTCGAAGAGGTGGTGGAAAAATTAAACGCGCACGGGTTATACGCTAAAACGGCGGATGTGAAAGAGCTTTAACGCACGCGAGTGAGTGGTCGTGAAAGCTGTGGATGAGGGATCTCTCCAAACGCCAAACGCGCGAAGAGTAGATATTTGCGTGACGCCTCGCCGTGAAAAGAGTCCGAAAAGGTCTCTGTGGCGACGCCGATTGAAATACAGTCTTTAACGCGAGATAATGGAGATTATGTACATTGATAGAATTCTATTGTAAAGAGCTACTTCACTGTTTAAGTTGACGCGCGACATTCGAAAAGCCTCTGCGTTCGCTAAAGACAGAATCCGTACCAGACACTGGACCATCTGGTTTGGGTCGATTTGGATTCACAAGCTCGATGCCTTGAATTGGCGTGAACGCCAAACTCGACGCCATACCAGACGTCCCAGACGATCCCGCAAATGTAGACTTACCGCCCTTTGAATCTGTCTTGATGAGCTTGGCTGCTTTTTGCGCCAATCGAAGCCGTCCGCCGACGGCAGCTGAGCCTGCTGCTGTACCCAACGTCCCCAACCCCTCGCCTTCGTATCCAACTTCTTCTTCAGCCTCATTGAAATTTACACGATTTGCCGCCTTACGCATGTCAGAAATACCGTATCGCTCCTTCAAAGCTCGAGCCCGACGACCACCGCGGCGTTTCTTTTGTTCCACCCCAGGCGCTGGTAAAGGTTTGGCAGTTCTCGCCGGAGGAGGCTCTTGCCACTTTTCGATCTTCTTCGTGATCTCTTCGGCAAATTTTCTACCCGTCGAGCCGTCTGCTGACTCACCGAACGCGTCTACGCGTGCCATAAGGGAGCATTTTGCACCGATGAGACGCGCCGCCTTGCTTCGCCACGCCGGCGGCGTCTTCTTTTGAATAATGTCACAGTCGTAAATGTAACCGGCATGTAAATCACCAGCTCGAACTGCGGACGCACTCGACATCCCACCCGTATTTTTCTTCTTTGAACCCAAAACTTGCACGTTACACGCGGGCATTTTCGACAAAGCGTGCAAGCCGCCGGCTATGCCAATGAGCTTTGCGGCAATGTCCGAACCTAAAACCGCACTGAGGTTGGGTGCGGTGTGCGCCATACGAGACGCCACATAGTTGAACATCTTTTGCTTAGCTGCATCTAATTCGAAAGCTCTTTCACACGCGGCGAGGGTCTTATTTAAATCGTTTTCACTCAAAGGTTCGCCATTCGTCGTTGACCCCGTGACGCTCACCACCATAATCGTCGCCGACGGCAGCACCCCGTCGAGCTCAACGTTCGTCATATCCATCTCATTTCCTATTGCCTTGACAACTCGCGCGTAATCAATAGGATGCAACACCAATGATTCGAGTTCTGGAAACTTTGCACGATATTTATCGCGAATAAACTGGTGCACTACGGCTATGTCGTTGTCCACTTCCACCGTCAACGCGTTGCATTCTACGACGAGCTTGTATGCATTTTCATCCACCACGCCTACGCGTGCATCCTCCGCACCCTTCGCAGCCTTACTCGCCATCTTCGCTAGTGCCTCATCAACATCTCGTGTGATTCGTTTATCCCTTTCCGTGTGCATCAACGTCGCCAATTCGTCGACATTGTCCGCCCGAAGCAACCTTGTCTTGGCGTCGTCGTCATCCTTATCAACTCTCGTCGTCGTCGTCGTCGTCGTCGTCGTCGGTGCGCCGCTCGTATCGATCACCCCTCTCTCGTCGTTGTCCTCGTCGCTTAAATCATCTAAATCCGCGAGGAATGAATCCGCCAACGTCGTCGCCATGGCGTCCACCAATGGCGTCGCCCTCGCTCGCCACGGGGCGTCGCGTCGTCTCGAGTGGACTGGGTGCGCGACGACGACAGAGGCGCGCACGGGAGGAGAACAACAACATCATGAGACACGCGGAAGAAGACGCGATGAGACGACGAAAAGAGGAGGAAAAATATCACAACCACGCAACGCACGTCAAGGTGAGCGCGGCGTTCGTCGCGCGCGCGGTGTAACCGTCGTTTCAGTGTTCGCGAGTCACACTCGGAGTTTTAAATTTAGACGAGCGAGTGTGGATGGAACTATAGGACTGACGATGGTGTATGTGCACGTGCGGGTAGGAACTACACGCGAGAGATGGAGTGGTGCAATTCTGTGCAAAGACACCGCTCGCGGCGATGAAGAGCGCGGCTGCACGGGAGGCGATGGAGAGGCGGGAGCGCGCGACGCGAGCGTTGACGGAGAGACGCGAAGAGTTGCGGGAGAAACTGCAAAGAGAAGAGCATATCTATGCGCTCGAGCTCGCGGGTAAACGTACGAGCGCGGGTGCGAGACGAGCAGATTTAGAAGCGCGTGCGCGTGCGTTGTTGGAGAAGAGAGAAGAGGAACGGTTGAAGTATGTTGAGGACATGGAATACAAGCGCTGGTTGGAGACGGATGCTCAGGCGCGCGAAGCGGCGTCGTTGAGCTTGGCGCAGCAGGTTGAATTAGGACGTCGAGCGCAAATACAAGAACATGCACGCAGCGCGGTTGAAGAAGAAGAACGTAAATGTCGTTTGAATATCACCATGGCAAAGCATTGGGCGCAAGATGCTGAACGGGCGCGGCGGCTCGATGCAGAGGCGCTCGCGGGAAGAAAATCATTGGCGAAAGAATTGGAGGCGCAATTAAATGAGCGCGAAAACGAGCGACGCAAGCGCTTGCATGCAGAGCAAGAAGAACGTGCACAGTTAAAGCGCCAATGGGAGATACAAGCTGCCGAAATCAATGCCGCACAAAGCGAGGACGCACTTCGTAGGCGTGAAATTCACCTCGACATGCTGAAATCAAACGCCGAGCGACAGGTGGAGCTCTTTGCGGCGCTTGAACGCGAGCGAGCGTATGATGCGCAAATGTTAGCCGACGCGCTTGAAAACGAACGCATTGTAGACGCTGAACACGCCGAGTTAGCGCAGCGTCGCCGTGAAGAGGAGGCATTGTACGCGCAGTATCTACAGGACTTTTCGAGGGAGAGAGACGCGCAATGCAGAGTTGATGAAGAGCGCATAGAAAATGAGCGCGTGGCGCACGAAAGACGCCAAGAAAATACCCGTAAACTTGCAGAGCTGGCAAGAATGGAATTAATGCAAGAATGTGTCAATGTGCGAGCTCGACAAATCAAAGAAATTGAGGAGAAAAGAGCGCGCAAAGAGGAGGAAGAGCGCGAATGGCGAATTGCTCAAGAGGGCGACTTTGAACGGGCAAACAAAGATCTCGAAGAAAACCTCAAAGCCGCAAAGATTGCAACATTAAAGCATAAAATGGCATTAGAAGAACAGATTCGCGACAAGAAAGCGGCTGCATTCACGGCGAATGAGCATCACAAGGACGATTTTATTGAGAAGGTTGCGTTGAAAAACGCTCATTTCGCCGAACGTTTCGCGCGCGAACTTAGTCAACAGAATGCGTATTTATTTTAGAACACGATTTCAAATAGCTCGTAGAATATGCACAAAAATAGTTTTAGACATTTCTTCATGTCTCACATCCATCGACAGCGTCGTCGGCGTCGCATGAAGTTTCAAACGAGCGCTGGTTCGCGCGTGTTCGCGCGCGCCTAGGGTACATGGGTGCCCGTGCGGTCGTCATCACGCACGCATCGGGGGCCCGTGCCAACGTCAGAATTCGACGCGAGTCGTGCACTTAGACCATAGGCGATTCAAAAAATAATGTCTCGGGCTTTGCGACTCGCACGTGGCGTTCTACGTCAATCTGCGCATCCTAGTGGGGTGTCAAAAGTAGCAACAATCGCGAGCGATGGATTGGGTGCAGGGGTGAAATCGACGTCGGCGTTGACGATGACAAAGCATCAAGTGCGAGCATTTGGGGACACCACACGATGGTCATCGGCGCGCACGAGCGTGCTGCATGGCGTGCGTGCTCGCGCTCTCGGTCACGCGTTCGCAGAAGAGTTCAGAGTTGACGCGTCGCGCGCGTACTCTGCCGGAAGCAACGCTGAAGATAAAGAACAAGAAGGCGAGGAGGGAGAAGAGGCTCACGAAAACGGCGAGGGCGAGCAAGAAGGAGATGAACTGACCCAGCTTCGAGCGGAGTTGGAAGAGAAAGACGCAAAAGTGAAAGATATGAGCGATAGGTTGTTGCGTACGCTGGCGGAGATGGAGAACTTGCGCGAACGCACACGTCGCCAAGCTGAGGACGCTAAAAAGTTTGCCATTCAAGGCTTCTGCAAAGACTTGTTGGACGTTGCTGATAATTTGGATCGTGCCATTGCCACCGTAACGAATATAGATGACGAGACGGATGTCGAGAAGGTCAAGAAGATGCTCAAGAGTTTCCACGAAGGTGTGGTGATGACTGAGAAGCAGCTGGCGTCGACGTTTAAGAAGAACGATGTGGTCAAGTTTAACCCTGAAGGTGAAGAATTCGATGCAAACATGCACATGGCGCTGTTCAACGTCCCCATCCCGGCGGGCTCAGACGCAAAGGCTGGGCAAGTTGCGGCTGTCACGAAAGTGGGCTACACTTTGGCGGATAGAGTAATTCGCGCCGCCGAGGTGGGCGTTTACCAATAGATTTTTAGATTTCAACTAAGTCTTTAACAACAATACTCTAGCTAATAATAATGATCTATCTACCATGACACAAAATGACATGCATAGCATCACAATCCTGTCGGGGCGAAGTGAACATCACGCGCTGAGGTGAACTCTCCAACCTGTACTTCCGTCTGCGCTTTTGCTTGCGCCTCAGCTTTTTGCGCCATCTGAACCACCCGCGAATCTCTATCGGCTTTAAGTATATGCAAAGCTGCTCCAATATCCGGAAGAGATAAATACGAAGGATCCAATACCAAAGTCTCCAACAGAAGATTACTCAACGCGAGTCGAACAGCGACGACAGAGTCCTCAGCAAGCATGACTAAGAGTGGCATCAATTCATCAATCACGACTCGCTGCTCTACTTCCATGGCAAGGGCCAGTGAAATGTTCACATACGCTCTTCTGTCAGACCATCTATGACTCGTGGCCAATAATTTTACTGACGAAAGCGCATTTACTATGGGTTCTGAATACCAAGAAAGGTCTCGAGCGGCGTGTGTTAGGACTTTGCCCACTACTTCTACCGCTTTGTCACGAACGACAGCGGCAGCATCATCAAGGTATAGTAGTAGGATGGGCACTATGAATTCAGCCGTCGCCGCTCCTGACATTAATCTTGTGAGTGGGAGGAGTTGCTCCGCTAGCGCAAAGCGAATGCGCCAGTTTCCAATCTTTTCAGCGTCCTGCGAGTTAAATGTCGTAAGCAGTCGACATAAGGAAAGACGCGCTGCTGATCCGACTATTGAAAGCGTGTCTGCTAAATGGTTTACGACGCCAATTTTCACGTCGTCTGTATCCTCTAATAGCTTCTCAAGCACTGGCAGTAAATCCTTCTCAGCGTTGTCCCGCCCGATGATTTTTGCTACGTCATGCAACGAGCATCCTAAAGTACGGCGCACACGCCAATTCAAGCTTGCGGCAAGCAGACTAAAAGCCGGACGTAGTTCGAACCAACGCTTATCAGTCAATGCTAGCGCTACTCCTGGGAGATTATACGCACAAGTCTGCTGCAGCGCGCTGCTGCTCGTCGAACTCTCTGCCATACTTGTGAAATAGTCAACAAATATTGTCGGCACTTCCAGGGAGCCTAACTCAAAGATAAGCGGTCCGAGTTGCTCGAAAGCAGCCGTGCGTACATTAAAGCTAACGTCATTTGCGAGTGGGTCAAAAGCCTCGGATGCTATGACGAGCATTTGGTCAGTTGGAATGGCTTGAACCAGTCTCACAATATGTTTTGCGCACGCCGCTCTGACCGCCCAAACACTGTCTTTGGACAATTGAATGAAAGCGGGCAACACCGAGTCTAGCACGGTTTTGCTATCTAACACCTCAATGGTCTCACATATTGAAGATGCGACGGTTTGACGTACTCTGAACTCTTCATCCGTCGTCAAATTTAACAAACTTGGCAACACGTGACTCTTCGTCATGTCTAAGCCGACAGTTTTCGCTAAACTACCTAGAATCTTCGCCGAGCTCATGCGAACTTCTTCTTCCTCACTTTCTCCAAAAGTCTGCAACGTCGATAGTAGAAGACTTCTCTGCTTATCTTGAGATAACAACGAAGCCACCACGCTGCAAGCTTGTTCAGCAGCCTCTATGACTTCCTCGCAGTCATCTTCGACTAACATAAACGTGACTCCCAGGAGTTTGATCGCATTTAACTGATCCAATCTATCGCTAAATCGCGCGAGACAACTCGCAAATGCATCCATCTGCATCGCAATCGACCTCCTCACGTCGTTGTCATCGTCCTCTGCCAATTCAGTTATCAAGTCAATTGGAAACGAATGCTCATCTTCCAGGGATGTGCACACACGTGACAGCGCATCAACGTGGTACAATCTTTGAGATGCTACGTGGCAGTCTCTACAGTACTTTGCCGTGCGTTCGAGCTCGCTCGAGCCCGCAACGTCGTCTGTGTAGTCATCCGCCAACACAGCCTCGTCGACATCGATGAACTTCTCCAACTCCGGAAGCGTATCAAGAGCAAGCGATGTATCCGTCGACACTGTTGACGACGGATCATTCGCGGAGTGATCGTCTTCAGCCATGCGTGGCGCGCGCCACGGATGACACACGCGCACGTCTCAAACTGTGGTATCGATGGCAGAGCGCGCCGCTCGGGTGTTCAGAATATTCTTGACGCACAAAACACGACGCTTACAGCCACCATGGAGAGACTTCAGATGTTAAAAGTTTTTGTGTACAATACGGCGTATGTTTAAAAAACGTAGCGAGCGCAAACTGAGCGAAAGAAGGCGAAGGCGATTGCGAAAGAGAATTTTTACGAATAAAGTCTTTCCTATGACAAGACCGTTCCAAATCACACCCTCCTCGAACAACACTGCTCCTAAGTTTAAAGCTAAGAAGACGACGTTTATTCGTCTTCTTCGCTGCGAAGACGAGCCGCACCGTTGGTGACCTTCACGTTAAGCTGACGAGCACGCTCGACGATCGCCTTGCGGTTGAGAGTAGACACACCGTGCGCAATCTCCGCGGCGTACTTGCGGTTGTGCATGAGGAGCATGTCGAGGTCCTTGACGTTGTGAACAACGAACTTCAAGAAACCACTCGGCAAAACGTGCTTGTACTTCTTGGCCGTACCGTAACCAACGTTCGGCATCGGCGGCAAGCCCTTGAACTTGCGGCGTTCGCGGGAGTCAATACCTTTCGGGCGTCTCCATGACGTCTGCGTGAATGAAAAAAGAGCTCGGTCAGTGTCATGTTCACACGTAACGGGTCATAAGGTTTCGATAATTCAAGGCGCGTTACTGCGCATACGTGTTTGAGTCGCGACGGATGTTGCGTGTCGCGTCCGCACGCTTTTAGGGTCGTCCGCCACCGCCTCACCACACCAACACCCGTCGTCGACCTCTCGCGTCGCGCTCCGAGGCAAAATATCAACACACAACAATATACTTACGTTTTGCAAGCGCTTGAAGCGGTCCGATTGGTACTTCTTGAACGTCTTGGAACGCTTTTGAACCTTGTCCGAGCCCTTGAGCAAAGGTTGAACCATTGTGCTTTGCGAGTGTCCTGTGTGCGTCAACGAAAGACGTCGAGACGTCACGGCATCATCGTCAGTGTCTAGATTCATTTAAATCCCTCATGTATCTCGCGCATGCTCTCGCCTTCTCGCCCTCGCCGCGTGCGCGTCTCCCCGCCCGCGCCCCACGCGGCGCGGCGCGCGCGATAGCCCTAATCCTAGGATCTCCCAACTCGCGCGACGGTGCACCTGACGCGCGACGCGACCCGCACCGCGCGCGTCGAGCGCGACCGCACGTCTCCAATCCATCGTCGTCGTGTCCTCGTCGTCGCATCACTCACGGCTGTCGCACGTACCTTGCCCCTACGCGGCTGGAAAAGGCGGACGTCGTCGCGATCGATGGCGTGAAAACCACAGCCCGCGAGCGCCCCAGCCGCGTCGTCGTCGGGGTCGAGCGGTGCGCTTTTTTATGCGCTGGCGCCCGGGGGAGGTGTGGGTCGTACTCGAGCGAAGATTACCTCCATGGCGTCGTCAAATAAAAAAACGAACCCCAAAAAACAAATCGAGCGCGCGCCAATCGGAAGGTCGTGATTGGCCGACGGAGTCCCTCGATCACCCCGACACTCGAAATACTAGCGAAGACTGTGGCTTCAATACACACCCACCAATCCTGACCTGAGGGGATGTCGGGGGTGGAGACGCGTGTCCA
>Ga0222715_10004113_pt1 | contig 12763 bp, 12 predicted proteins | sample C33_9DmetaG_FD_165056 | JGI IMG/M metagenome (GOLD analysis project Ga0222715, IMG submission 165056) | Estuarine water microbial communities from San Francisco Bay, California, United States - C33_9D | ecosystem: Environmental > Aquatic > Marine > Unclassified | place: USA: California...
TGTCCGATGGTGTCCACGGTGATTGTGTGGTACTCGTAGTTGAGGTCAGGGATGGTGGCCTCCGCGGTCACGAGCGCCATTTTATACTAGATGCTCAGATAATTTCGTAGTCGGCTTGCTCGCGCACCAACTTTTCGGCGCCGCACACACCACCCGGTCGTTGGGTCGAGTACGTGCTCTCGTCGACGCACTCCGCGCGCACCGGGAGGTCGAAGAAAGAATCCTCGTTCTTCGCCTTGATGACCAACGGCATGGGTTCGTAGTAACTGCGCGCGGCCATGATGGCGAACAGGACGACCATGACGACGGCGATGGTGGTCAATGCATTTCGGTTGGCCTTGTTAAGCTTGAACATGTTTTTATTATTATGTACCTAGAAAAAAAGTGCGTTAAAGATTTCAATTACTTTTAAAGTAATACATCAGATGGACGGTGAAATCGTGCTGGACCGCGGCGAGACCACTGTCATGAAACTCGACGACGGCGAACAAAGACTGATGGATGAAATTCAAATTTCCGCGCCGCAACCTCGGCGCGCGCCCAGGCCGAAGCCTTACATGCGTCAACCGCCTGCGATGGAACACCAGGAAGAAATCGACGCGTTCGTGAACCCGAACAAGCAGAGCGCGCCCCCGCCTGTGCACGGTGGTGGGGGTCCGGCGTTCGACGACGACGAGGATGTCGAGGACGACGGCTACCTGGAGATGGACTTCGATGACGAACCCCAGCAACGCGAGATGCCTTCCGCTGGGTACGACTCCGTGGATTCGGAAAAGATGGACATCTTGAACAAGTTGGCACGTCTCGAAAGGAAAGGCTTCGGTGTCAACAAGCGTCTCGGCGCGTACAGCTCTATCGAGGACTTGCGCAACGAGTACAAGCGCGTGACCTACACCATCGACGTGGACCAGAGCATCAAGTTTTCTCGAAAAGCCCTGATGGCCACGGTCACGGGTTTGGAGTGGGCGAACAAGAAGTACAACCCGTTTGAACTCTCGTTGGACGGGTGGTCGGAGAGCATCATGGAAAACCTCGACGACTACGACACCGTGTTCGAGGAGTTGCACGTCAAGTACGGCCAAAAAATGCAAGTCGCACCGGAACTCAAGCTTCTCATGATGGTCGGTGGTTCCGCGATGATGTTCCACCTCACGAACAGCATGTTCAAGGCAGCCATTCCCAACTTACAGGACGTGTTGAAGCAGAACCCTGGCCTGCAACAAAGCATGGTCAGTGCGGTTCAGGGCGCCATGCCTCGTGGCCAGTCCGCGTCTCCAGCGCCACCACCCCCTGGCGGCTCCTACGAGATGCAAGGTCCGGGGTTCGACATCAGCAGTCTCATGGGGAACGTCATGATGCCCCCACCGCCGCCGATGAACACGAGTGCGCCCTTGCGCGTTGAACCACAAGCAGAGGCCGAGGACGACGACGTGTCGGACATCGTGGCCGAAGACCTGGAGGAGCGAGAAGGGATTGAGGACGACGTCAAGGAAGTTGATATTCAGGAAAAACCAGCCCCGAAGCGTCGCGGGAGAAAGAAGAAGACAGAAATAAATCTTTAGATACTATAACACAGGATGGCCGCGTTGTGCATGTGCCCCATCGAGGACGAAGAACCACCTCGCAGAGCTCCCAAGGTGCGTACTTCCCCAGCCCCCGCGCCGGTTCCGATGATGGAGGAAGACACTGAGTGTAATTACCTCATTCTTTTCTTCATCGTCGGAGTTATTATTTTGGCAATCATGGATGCCACGTGAAAACCCAAACTCTCCCACAGGGACACCCCCTGTGGCAAAGTTCGTGTTCGTGTTAGTAGTCGAATGACACCTTCGTCTCGGTGTCTCTCTTTATGTTTAACAATTTTCCACCGGAGGCGGTCGTCAATTCAATGAAAAAATCATAGTAATACGCCAGTACGTCGGCGCCAGATTGTGGAAACGCCACGTGTGGGTCCAGGGAGATGGTCGTCGCCGTCGTGTCCACGATGCGACTCCATGGGTAGGGATTCTGTCCACCGAAAATGTTTTGCGTCCCGATGGCGATTGGAATGTCCGACGTCTGCGTGTTGTCGCTGTGCCCACCGTGTGCCTCGAGAATCATGGAACTCAGGTACTTGCCATTTGGTGCATAGCGGAGCATGGCGTGAATTTTCGCATAGAACGCCCCATTACCGAAGGTCAGGATGACAGTCTTATCGAGTTGGTCGTTCACGCTGAACGTGTTGCTGTACGTCTTTCGCGCCACCGCGTCGGAGTTGATGATGGTCCCCCCGTTCACGTGGAGTGGGGCCTCTGGTTCTGTAATTTTAATACCCACGGCATCACCGAACTCGATGCGCCCACCGAAATCGATGTCCTGTTGGACAGTGAGCGACCCCTGGACGACCACGTTGCCGCCGGCGGGGTACAGGTAGAGGTCGTCGTCGGCGCTGTTCGCGTAAATGTTCGACGTGGCCGAGGACGTCTTCAGGTCGAGGACGGCGTTGCTAGTGCTGTGTTCTATTAAAAGGTTGCTGTCGTAGACGTGCAAATTGGCCGTGGGCGCTGATGTCCCAACACCCACGTGTCCATCTTCACCCACATAGAGGCCGTCGACCTGTGTGCCGTTGTCTACATAGCCCAGGACGACGCTGTTCGACGTGGACCCTTTCTGTGCCTTGAGGAATCCCCCATGCCCGGAGTCCGTCGTGAGTTGCAGCGCGGTGTGTTTGGATGCACTCGCACCGGCGGGACTCTCTAAATTTAATAGAACGACGTCAGTCTCGCTTTCGCTGTACACGTGTAATTTATTAGACGCAGAGTCTGTGCCGACGCCGACGTTGCCATCGGATTGCATCCGCACCTCTTCCGCCGTCCCTTCCTCACCGAACCGAAACACGAGGTCGCCCTGTTCGAGGACGCGAACGACCCCATCACCCGTGGTGTTGTCCGTTAAAATTTGAAGATTGGAGGTGTCCACGAACCGCCCGGCATCGATTTTAAAGTTCCCCGATTGGATGTACAGACGCGTATCGGCGGCGATGTCATCTTCCGTGGAGTTGATGAGCACCTGTCTGTCGCGCACGCGCAACACCGGGACGGGGTTGTATTTGCCAGGGATGTCTATGTCGGATGTTATGATGCTGTCGATGTCATCCGAGGTGAGCGCCGCGTCGGCGTCGTACACTCGGAAATCGTGATAGGCCGCGATGTGTCGTATACGGTCGTTCCCGCCGTCGTTGGATTTGAAGAACAACATCTCCGTGTCCTGACCCGCGGTCGCACGTTCTTGAATGAATGACTGGTCATCGGTGTCGCTCGCGACCCCTCTGAACTGCAATTTGTTCCCCAGACGCACGTCTCCGTCCACGTCCAACTGGTACGCCGGGATGTCGACGTTGATGCCCACTCTCCCAGTGCTGTCTATGACGAGACGAGTGTTGTTGTTCAAATCACTCGCGTCGTTTGAAATTTTAAACTTTGCACTGTCCGAGAAAGCGGCACCCGCGGCCCACCCGTCGGTGGCCCCAGAGGTCTTCTTATAACTCGAGAGGGCGTCGCCACCGGCGTCGTTCACCTCCATGCACACGATGGCGTCTTCATTGTCTGCGTCGTTGTTGTTATGGACGAGAATACCATTGGTGAGGGGGTTGGCCCCGCCGGAGGCCCACACTTCGAGCTTACTCTGTGGTGTGTGCGTGCCAATGCCCACCAGACCTGAGGACAGGAGGGTCATCACGGTGTTCGACACCGCATAGTCCACGTCGGCGAGGTTAAAGTCCAGACGCGTCTTCGATGAATTCGCAGACACGGACCTCTTACCGAGAGCGAACGCCGCGCGTGCGCCGTAGGAAGAAAGTGCAGTGCTGTCGCGACACAGTTGGAGGACCGGGCGCATGCTGTCCGCGCTGTTCGCCGGTGTGATTTCAGTGATGGTCATTGGAACAGTCTCGTGGGAGAACCCATTGTTCGCAGTGACCTGGTTGTTCACGAACACGTTCCCAGTGACTTGGAGACCATAGGGTTGGGGTTGTGTGGTCCCTATCCCAACCTTCCCAGTTTCCAGGACGGTCAGTTTAGGCGTCCCCTGTGTCGCACCAGAGGACACCGTGAGGTTGAATCCCTTCCCTGCGAGTACGCGGCTTTGGAGGTAGGTTTGTCCGAGACTCGGGCTCACGAGGGACCGGAGGGTTGTTTTGTTTGTGCTCCACACCTCACCGACGTCCAATGTGTTGCTTCCCAGGACTTGTACTCCACCACCCACAGTGAGTGTGGACCCTGGATTGGTGTTGGCGATGCCCACCCGCCCCGCACTGTCCACGCAGATGCGTTCGGTGTTTCTCGTCTTCACTTTGAAAAACTGTTTCGTGGCGTCGGTGGCCCCCGAAGAGAGTTCCACCGTCGTGACGTTCCCTGCCACGGCCCCTGATTTGAGAAGGAGGGTGTTGTTCGTGTTGTCCGAACCCGCGTCGTCGGCGTGGACGACGATGCCCCCCGTGCTCTTGATGTAGTTCTCCTGGTTCGCATCCACACCGGCGCGTCCACCTAAACGCACGTTCCCACCCACGTGTAAACTTTCATCGGGGTTGTACTGCTGGATGCCCACGCGCTGGGTGGCCATGAACCGGTCGCTCACCACGTTGCCGTGAAACACGGCCAGGTTCGCCCCGGTCTCGTGCATGTGAATGTTCGAACCGATGCATAGGGTGTGAACGGGATTGGTGTTGGCGATGCCCACCCTCTCCGTGGCGAAAAGTGTTGTGAAAGCCGCTCGCCCGTCGACACTGAAGACGTTCGACGCGGAATCATCGACGACGACGTTTGAACCTATATTAAATCCCGAACCGAACGTGGTCCTCTCGAAATACGCGTTCCCGCGCACGAAGAGCACGTTAGACCCGGTGTCGTGCGCCCACAGGTTCGAACCCACCGACAGATGGTGTTGAGGATTGATGTTCGCCGCACCCAAGTTGTGGTCCGTGACCACGTTGCCGTGCACGTAGAGGTCGACGTTTGAATCGGAGACGATAATCTCGTCGTCCCCGGGACCCGCGAGGGTGCGACCCACGTGCATGCGTTCAGTGCTTGGAAGGTAACCCACGAACACGTTCGATGGGGTCTGTCTGAACACGACACCCGTGTCCAACGTTCCGAGGTCGTTGCCTTCACCTATGACCACGATGGCGTTGGATAGTTCTAAGTTAATCTGTTGAGAGTACGTGGAGATATCTCGAATGTCCACGTTTCCAAACACGCGGACGTTTCCAAACACGGTGAGGTCTCCGTCCGTGACGTCGACGTTCCCCGTGATTCCGAGGACCGGGTCACCCACGTCGTCGATGATGATGTTCGAACCGAACTCCAAACCTTGGTCGAAAATAATCCTCGACGCCGTCACGTTCCCCGTCGTGGTGATGTCCCCGGACATCTCCATGCCCTGAGTCACGCGCAAGTTCTCACACACCACGTTCCCCTCGACGTTGAAGAGGTCGGCCCCCAAGTTGTCCACGAACACGCGATTGGTGTCGTTCACCTGGAAAATGTGTGTCGGGGTGTCGGCGTTCACGGACATCTGCGTCGACACTCTCGCTTGCTCGAACAAAGCGCGCTTCTTCACCGCCATGGTGACGACCCCGTCGTCGTTTATCCACGCGTTGGAGCCCACGGCAAAGTGATGGTGTGGGAAGAGGTTCGCAATACCGACATTACTCGTGAATACGTTCGATGCTTCCAAATCACCCGTGAAGATGTTCTGTTCGGTCAGACCACGGGCATCCTCCGTCGGAGCCTGAGGGTCAAGCCGAACTAGGGTGATTTGGTCAAATTTACCTCGACTCCCTAAGAAGACCATATTCTACTTTAACTTCCGAATAAAATTCCACCCATTCCATTCTTGATTCGAAGTACCTGGTAGGAAAGTGCGAGGACCATCAGGTCCTGACCTTCTGGTCGCTCCGAACCTATCTCCGTCCCCCGAAGGATGAGCTTTGCTGAGTCCATGCGTGAAAAGTTCGTGGTGCCGTTGGGGAAATAGTCAGACACATTGAGTCCAAAGTGATAGGCGAAAAAACGGGTGTAGAACGGACACTCGTTCTCGTTTTCAAACGAAGGCACACCGTACTTTGATTTATAATAATTCTGAACCGTGTGAAAATACGTCGGGCTCATGTGTTCCAGAAGGGGTTGGCCGTTGAACTGGATGTCGGCGTCCCTGAAGGAGAAACGGTCCGTCTGGTCGTTGCCACTGTTTGCTTTGAACCCCCAAAACAAAGATTTCACGGGGTGTCTGAAAGGGGTCATGTCGATGTTGTTATAACCACCCACTGTGTCGGCGACGTTATCGAGCACGGATTCCATGGAGTAGTTGAACCACTGCACCTGTGTTATCAGAAGGTCCATCTGTCTGTTAATCATCGCCTCTCTCTCCCTCGTGTCTAAATACACATAGTTGGCGTATACTTTCATACGTTTCTGTTCCAATGTGCGCACTTGAGACGTGAACGCCCCGGATGCGAAGTGTATGCGAACCTCGACCTCGTGATAGGCCAAGGCGCAGAGGGGGAGGAAGGCGCCGTGGTCGCAGAAAAAAAAGTGTAAAGGAATGAAATTCGTATCGGTTTCTGAGACTTTGTTATTAACCTGTGTACATTTAGTGTAACTATCGGCGAGGTACACAGTCCAAATGTCCGAGATGTATTCAAACGGTTGACTGTCCACCTTGGTGCCCCCGATGTACAGGTCGATCGTGGACCCTTCGAACACGTTCGATGATGCGTATCCTTCCACCCACAGGCCGTTGATGAGGTCACCGTCGTTGGGGATTTTAAAACTCCACGTGTTCGTGTCGTCCACGGTGGCGATGTGTTTCGGCGCTTGCGCGAAATTCGTGTGCCTCATGTATTTCATCTTGAAATACGAAACATCACTGTCATCGTTCGTGATGTAAACGTCCTGTGCGCCCTTGCTCACCAAAGTCACCAAGGGTCCGGACATTTTATACTATAAATAAACATTTTCCCTGTGGCAGTTCAGACGCCATCTCCGGGCGTTCGCCCCCGCTGCCGTGGATTTTAAATCCCCCCGCCTTGTACACCTTCAGACGTTTGTACCACATCGCCGTCAACATGCTCCATTGGTCGCTGATGTCGTAGATGTGTGGGTTGTTCTTCTTCCCCTTGGTCTCTCGCATGACACGTCCTATGCTCTGCTGAATGTCGGACTTCGGCGTGGCTAAGATGACCGTGTCGAGGGTGGGGATGTCCAGACCCTCGTGGGCTTGGGAGAAAGTGGCGAAGATGATTTTCTTGGTCGACGACTCTTGAAGGTCGCGTTCTTTCATGCCACCCATGTACAGCCCCGAATGCTTCGGGAAACATTGGTGGAGCATCTCGCAGTGCTGTCTGCGGTCGGACAGGACGAGGAGTTGTCTCGTCCCCGCCGACGCTTTCTTGATGAGATTCACCAACATCGTGTTCCTGTGCCGAGATTCCACGAGGTCGGTGATCATGTTCACGAGGGACACTTTACCGAATCTCGTGCACGGTGGCGGATTTTTAAAGAGGTCGTGGTCGTACTTTATCGGGAAAACCTCCACCTGTGCCTGATTCTTCCGTTCCACGGCGAAAAACGTGGGTCCCATGAACCAGTGCAACACCTTCGTCAAGCCATCCTTCCTCTCCGGCGTCGCCGAGAGACCGAACACGTGTCGGGGGCACATGCGGAACAGGCTTTGTGAAAACACCTTGGCACATATGTGATGGGCCTCGTCCACGATGAGCGTCCCTATGGTGTCGAAGTCCGTCTTCTCGTACTCTTTCAGCGACAACGACTGGAGCATGGCGATGACGAAGTCTGCGTCGGTCTCCTTCCTGTTCTGTTGCACCACACCGACGGTCGCGCCCGGGCAAAACTGCTGGATGCGTTCGCGCCACTGGTCCGCTAAGAACTGTTTGTGCACCACTATCATCGTCCTGTACCCGAGTTTGCACGCGATGGCCAAGGCCACCGTGGTCTTTCCGTATCCACACGGGAGCGAAAGAACGCCGTGACCTGCACGAATAGCCGCGGCCAAAGCTTCGTTTTGGTGTGTGGCGTCACGTAGTTGGCCGTGGAACTTAACCTTGGTGCGCACGGGTTCTGGGCGACGGTCGTCTGAAGGTGCGCCAAGTTTAGCAACTCCGTAGAATCTTGGAACGCACACTCCGTTCTTAGTCTTGCGATAAACTCGAAAAGGCGGCGGAGGGAATCCGAAGTCGCCATTGACCTCGGGTCTTACCGTCAATTCTTTTTTTATTTCCGCGAGCGGTCCATCTTTAACTATGTAGCCACTACGGGTCAGCATTCTACATAGTAAAGTATATTAGGGTAATTTTTAATTAACGACGAAAGAGGCCTGAACGTCGCGCGTATCGCACTTGTCCCTTGTACGTGAGTCGCACGACGGGGTCGTTCGACGACGAAGGAATGCGGTTATTTTCGCTCAAAGCGTTCCACACGCTCATGCTGAAGATGTATTGCTGTCCATCGTTACCCCTGGCCCTGATGCGCATGGGTGAGACACCTTCGCCTTCCACCGTCGCGACGCGCGTCGGGCGCGCGGGGCTCTGTGCCTCTTGATTGCCACTGCCCTGGGGCGTAGTGGTGTACGCTATGGATTTCGCACCGTCGCGCGCGGTGTTTTCACTTTGTTTTAACATGAACATGTCAATGACTTTATACGATTGTTTCACGATGGATTTCGGCGCGTACTTCATGTCTATGATGGCAGCTAAAAGCCCCACAACTAGCCGCCCACCTAACTTTCCGACGTACTTCGAGAGGTCGACCTTGTTGTTCGCCCAGTTCACCACGTTTTTGATGATGGTACTCAAAAAAGATGGCACGTATTTGTTCACGACCACGTTCGTGATTTTAGCTAAAAATAACCGTACGTGCATGGCCACGATAGAGTTCAGCAAAGTCTCCGCGGACAGTGCATAGAACGTGAAACCCGGCAATTTAATGAAAGAGACGACCGTGTCCAGAACATCCGTCACCATCTTTCGAGACCTGTCCGTGCCGATGACGAGCAGACGCAAAACGATGCCGAACGTGAACAGGAACACGAACGATTCAGACACGAATTTGGTTATGTCGTCCGAGTGCAACAGGGCGTCGAACTTGATGATGTCGCCGATAAAGCTCGAACGCATCGCGTACACGCGTTGCAATCGTTTCGAGGTGTTCTCGGCCAATATGTCTAAAGGTGGCAACGCACGTCGGGTCGCTTCGACCATTTTTTGTGGCACGTTCTTTCGTCGCACAGTGAGTAAAAGCATGATGTCCGCGAACATCTCCACCCCCCGTGGATTGTCGTAAATTTTTTTGCCAAGTCTCCATCCTAAATCTAACATTTGTTCGGACGTGGGCATCTTCGCGACCGCGCGTTTGGCCACGTTCACGACTTTCTTACGCGTTGCCTGGAACCCCGCCCTGGTGCGATTTTGACGCAGAGTAGTCTCGCTGTCGCTGTTAAACCGCATTATTTCATTCTTCGCATTTTGTAGCACTCGTTGTTTTTCCCGCGCCGTGCGTGCCTTGTCGTATTTGTTTTTATACAAGGCCCTCTGTTCACGAGTGAGATTTGGAAAATCCCTGGTCCAATCCACCATAGTATCTAATATGTGTGAATATTTTTAATTTTCCACGAGTGTCCTGTGTGGTTTCCCGCGGACCACGTACCGGTGTACTCCACTTCCACGTCCACTTCATCACCGGCCACGAGCTGTTGCAACGGCTTCGTGCCCGTCACCGGACACATGACTCGTCTATAGCGAAAAGGTACTTTTATCACCAAAGTGTCGTTGAAGAAATCTTCGTACACGTAAGCACCTTTCGAAAGTTTGTGCGCATTCTTCTGCTCGATGTTGGTGATGATGCGCGCGACGTATGGGGGCACGTGAAGGCGTAGGTACTGTTTCTGGTTGTGTGCGTACATCTGCTGATGCACTACCGCACGACAACGAAACATACTACTAGTAATACGAAGATAATAAATAGTAGGTGCGACAGACGCAACGCATCGAGAGGGCGACGCACGCCGGCGAAGGAACGCGCCACCTCCACCGCGGCTTCGAGCGAGGCGTACGGTGTGGTGCGTTCGGACATCATCCCACACAGCGCCACTTTCGAACACCGACCGTAGAACGGGAGATAGGTGAGCACGCCCGATGACTGGGAAAACTGCCAACGACCGTTAGACCACGTCGCACCCCAGCCGATGCGCACACCTCCCACTGGTGGTGGTGGCACCTCCAGCTGTTCGATGACCCCTCGCTTCAAAGTTTCAGGGTCCGTGGTCAAGAGCTCTTCGGTGAGGTTGCATATGACACACGCCACCGTCTTTCCATCGGACAGCACCCTCGGTTGAAGCTTCCACGGCGTCGTGGCCGCCACTTCGAGGTCATCTCTCAGTGGTGGCGCACCCTCTGGGTAGTCGAGGAGTACATTGATACACCCGTAAGTCGCGTTCGTCAACTTTTCGTAGGCATCGGGACCCCAGTTGTCTTTTACTAATTTTCTCGCCGGACTGTGGTCCACGCACAACACCAAGAGGTCCGAGGAGAGCGTGTCGCCGTTCGACATCTTGGCCACATAGGTGTCTTCACCCATATCGAGCGATGTGAGTTCGGTGTTGAACACAAACTTCACACCCACACGTTCGAGCGCTTCCTGCATGCGGTCGCCCATGACTTTTCCAGAAACTTTTTGGGTCCACTGCCCCGACAGGGCCACGTGATTCACACTGGACAGCAGTTCATGGGAGCTCATGACGTCCCATGGGACACCGTCGATGACCAAGGGGAGGTGTTCGATGAACCTCTGACCCCCCTCGGACAGCTTCCCTTCGAACACGTCCTTCACCGTGCGTTCCTTGGACGCCACGAATGGAAGGGACAGGAGGACGAGATAGTCCATCAGTGCGAGACTTTTGAACATGTACGCGAACACCTGGTCATCGTGTTTCTGGAATAAGTCCGTCCATGGGATGTCCATCTCCTCGAGGAGGCTTCGCGCGTTGACCCACGCCCTGTCGAAGAGGATGCGATGGGCGTGCAGGTTTCGCTCGGTGAGGTCGGGTTCCCACCACGACCCCCCTGCCGATGGTTTACGTTCGTACACCGTGACGTCCTGACCAGACCGTCGGAGTTCCCATGCGAGGGCTAAACCCGTGGGTCCGGCACCGACGATGTGCATCTTACCATTCATGGATAAATTTTATCCCGAAACATGATGTAGAAAATACCCAACACGAGTGTCATGAATGTTTGCACGTCCACGAAATTTTTACCAGACACCACGATGAACATGTTCAAGAGGGCGTGCATGGGAAGGGTCTGCTCCGGTCCCCAACGACTGTAGTAGGCCAAAGTCGCCGCCAATGACACGGCCAGGGCGTTGATGAACGACGAAAACGACGGTCGGTAGACGAACCACGCGGTGTACAGAAGGGCCACGTAGCTGATGAAAATCGCGCGCCTGAGGAACTCCTCGGGACTCTTCACGATGTCCAGGGGTTCTTTTCTCACCAGTTTCGCAATCCAGTGCGGACCGAGTGTGAGGTAGGAAAAGTACAGAACGACGAACACCCACCACATTTACATTATGTCCAAGATAATCTTTCTTTAAATCGTCTCCATAGGTAGGGTGTCAGTTCCCATAGGTTTCCATAGGGCACGTAAATGTAGTCCGCTCGGTGCACCATGCCCATGAGTTGCGCGACCTCCAACCCATGGGTTTGGGCGAAGTCTGCGTCATCTGTGTTGTGCGTCGCGACGATGGTGTGCGCGTTCGATGCACCGAGTGCGAGTTCCATCCCTTTTCGAAAAGATTTATCCACTAAACTTTTCAAAGGGAACACCGGGTCGCCCTGTTTGCGAAGGTACGCCCCTCGGACCAACTTCACCCCCAAAGGCACACCGCTTTCAATGTCTCGCGTGAGCTCGCGTACCGCGCCGACGCGATACATTTGATAGGTTTTGTAAACCACGGGAGGGACACCGGGGGTGTTGTACTCTTCCATCAACGACGTGCACATCTCGGGGTAGAGCACGTCCTCGGCGTCGATGCACACGCGCACGCCTCGCTCTTTCGCGCACCGTATCACGTTTTCGGCACAGCTCTTCGCGAACGCGGGGTCTTCGCGACTTCCAAAAGACGTCAACTTGATGGCGCAGAAGGCATCCACGGGGAGGGCTTTCGTGATGGTGTTCGTGCGCCACACCACGTCAGCGGCTTCCCCTGGTTTACAATTTTCTTTGGCGTAGTCCACGATGACGCGGGCACCCGACCTGTACACGCGCTCGATGACATGGGGGATTTCGTGGTTTAAAGCAGCATATCTCAACATTTATATAACATGGTCTATGATATTTTTTACATGGAGGCACTGCATCAGGTCGCTTTGCGTGTACACAGGTCCGAGGAACCCTCGCGGGATGACGGTGATTTTCCCAGGGTTCGCCTCTCGCAAGCTCTGGACCAGGCTTCTGTAGCAATAAAAATGTACATTCTCGACGCGAAGGATACAAAAAAGGTCGAGGACGTGACCAGGGTACGCGTCCTTGTCCACGACCCCGTACGTCGACGTCAGGCGTTCGACGTGCCTTTCATCGTCCGCGGTCAGGTCGCCCTCGTCGAGGAAGAAGTCTTCGCGTAGAACGAAATCCATTGATTCATTGTTGGGATGGTTCTACTTGTCTGGGGGTGTTATTAAAACATTATTCAAATAACCCCGATGGCGCGGA
>Ga0222715_10004116_pt1 | contig 12756 bp, 12 predicted proteins | sample C33_9DmetaG_FD_165056 | JGI IMG/M metagenome (GOLD analysis project Ga0222715, IMG submission 165056) | Estuarine water microbial communities from San Francisco Bay, California, United States - C33_9D | ecosystem: Environmental > Aquatic > Marine > Unclassified | place: USA: California...
TTCCATTTGCGTTTACTGCTTTAACAGCTGCAGCTGCTCCTTGACCAAATGTTCCGTATGGATTAGCTCCAAAGACCACTTCATCACCCTCAACATATCCTTGGCCACCATCATTAATTTGTATTCTTCCAACAGACTCAAAACTACGAATACTAAAGAAGTTATTTCCTATCTCATAGACAGCACCAACTGCATCGAGTGATGGTGAAATCGTCACTGAAGTATTTGAGAACAAAACAATAACATTGGTCATTGGTCCCAAATCAGTCAGTTCAAGAGGAGTTAAAGCATCGGCAATTACTGTGCTAACATTTTCTCCGGTTGGGATAACGTTTCCTGGAAATCCATAATCAGAAGCTGAAATACTCACATTTCCATAATCGGAAATTCTGTCTGTAAAAACGCTATATGTGTTTTGTGTAGAGTTGGCTGTTCCTGATGTGTCTATATCATCAACCGCTAAGTCAATAAACAAGGGTGCTATACCAGAAACAATGATATCACTACCGTTTGAGAACCCAGCGCCACCATAATTAACAGTAATTGTATCAATATACCCTTCAACTATATCAGAAACAATTCCTGTAGCTGGTTCAGTTGCACCACCTCCAACAACTAAAACTGGATCACCAACATTATAACTTGAACCACCAGAAATAACATTGATACGATTAACAATTGAAAAAGTATCAGCTCGTAAAGTAACCAAATTACCATTAATAATAGTATCAGTTTCTACTTCTTCACCTTGAAGAAATGAACCATTTAATGTTTTACTATTAATGAATAATTGAAATGGAAAACCTAAATTTAATTCATCTGTAATAATTCTTCTTACGGATCTTTCAATAATTGCTGTAGCACCAGAAGACCGACCTCGTATTTGACGATTATCTAACATAGTGATATCAATGTTCTGATAGAAATATTGGATAAAAGCACCATTAGCTGGAGCCGTGTCAAATACTAATTTTTTAGATTCTTGCCTTATATGAAATCCTGAAGTTACTTCTACTCCATCAACATATAATGTTCCAGAAATAAAAAGTGAATTTCCTGTTAAAGGACACCGACAAGGTGAAAGATAAAATGTTTTTGTTGTTCCGTCACCAGTATAAACACTTCTTATGTCTGTTTCGATCTTAAGAATGTTATCGACAACCCATTTACCATCTGAGGCACGAAGAACATTACTTTTTGGAAGAATAATGTCCACTTCATCATTATACAACATTCTAAAAAGAAGTTTGAAGGCTTTTTCGTTACCCTTTGCTAAATACAAAGGCAAAACATTTTTAATTAAAAACTCTTTATTAACCGAAACATCTCTTGGTAATAAATTTGCAAATGTATTAAAAAACTGTTCTTCAAATTTATTAATTGAAACATCAACATCAGCAATATATTTGAGTTCTTTAGCTTGAGTGGTTAAGTCATTTATTTGAGAACCTTGTTTTGTTTCAAGGTATTCGTAGTAGGCTTCTAAAAAACTAATGAATAGGGGATATTCTTCCCGAATAAATTCAGGAACTTGACGATTGATTAATAGTGAAGTTCTTAAATCTGTAGTCATTAACTTTGTGTCAATTCAGTTACAATAGATGTTGGGTCTGTTTCATCAATAGTTAAAATTGTATTTCTTTTACTTTCTATAATACCTTCATCAGCCTCAATAGATAAACGAATTGTTCCATCTGATTGTTCTACGGAGAGTATGTTAATATCACTGATTGAAATGATTCCTGTATCATATTCAATTGTTCCAGCATTATTGTTAATAGTTTGTCTTTCTGCATTATTATCATAATAAACCACTCTTAATACACCAGATCTTGCATCAATGACTCCTGATGCTGAAGCGCCATAGCCGGTACTATCTGTAATAGTTATAACAGCTCGTGTATAATTAATACCTCGATTAATGACCGTAATACTTTCAATTTTACCATTCACAATAACAGCTCGGGCTGTAGCGCCCACTCCGTCACCAGAAACGGTGACCGTTGGAGAGGAAGTATAGCCTGTACCAGGATTATCAATTGAAATAGAAGATATTCCAGAAAATGACTGAGGTATTTCTTCAAAAGCAACTGTTCTTCTTGTTCCCGCTGAATCTAAAACATCAAATTCAGAAGAAGATAATTTGTTTGTAATTGTTCCACGATGTAAAGGTATCCCAAAATTAATAGTATAACTTTTTGATGTAGATAATGTTGGCGTAAATCTTTTTTGTGCTCTTACAATAGTTTCACTTCCAATAATTGCATTTCTATCAGTAGCATCAATATCAGACTCAATTTTAGATTGAACATATCTTGCGCCAAATCTGTTTAAATTAACATCACGATAATTCAAAACAGTGTTTCTTATTGTATTTTTTAAAGTTGCTTCAGTTTGTGTCGTTTTCTTTGGGTTATATTGCACATCACATTCAACAATTAAATATAGATAATCAGGATCAATTATTTCAGTAGAAACAGCTACAATTGCTTTAGGTTTAATTATTTCATCAATAATTCTTTGTTTTTCTGATTCCGAAATATAATAGTTTGATCTTGGTTTTAGTGAAACGAAGACCTTACCATATACAGCTGGAGAATTTTCTTCTCCACCCCAAACAGAAATGGAATCTAAATTGGGATAATTATTTAAAATATATGACTCATAATCTTTATATGAAACTAAACGATTTTGTGATGAGAATTGAGCAGCAGCTGAATACTTAATTTCATCAACGGACTCTCTTTCAGCTCCTCCAGAAGCAGGACTAACAGGCGTAATATTAAAAGTTGTTAAGGATTCACCTAGCGAGTCTGTTATAGAGGATGTTGAGATAAAGTTATTTGCTTTATTTGCAACTGAACCATTCGTAACAACATAATTAACCGTTACAATAGCACCATCTGGTAGTTTTTTACCAACAGCATCGTTACCAAAATAAATTTGATAATTTCCATTTCTTTCTTCTTGTAAGAAATAAACTTCAGAGGTAGATGTTACATCCAAAACTTCAGTAACTTTTTCATAAACAGAAGTCGATGTGTTTGAAGAAGATTGTTGAACGGTTATTGAAATTGTTGTTGTGTCTACATTTGTATCTGGTATTGTAAATATACCTTTTGGATTAGATCCTTCGTTATAATTAAACACATATGTAACATATTGACCTTCATACAATGAAAGGTTTTCAAACAAGTATGATGAATTAGCTTTTGTAGCTATCACATCATCTAAAACAATAAAGTTGTAGGCCTTACTATCAATTTGTTCAGATAAAAATGAAAATCCTGAAGGTAAAGTAACTGTTCCTGTGGTTACACTGGAAGATGGAAGTTCTAAATTAATTCTAGCAACTGAAGAACGAGTAGAATATGGAATATAACCTAGTGTTTTTGCGTGTGAAACGGCAGAGTCTCTTAACAGTGCTGTATCTAAAAAGGCCTCATTTGCAACCATATTAAGATAGTAAGCATTATAATGTGTATTGTATGCTAATATATCTAATAAGATTGAAAGACCTGAACCATCAAAATCATAATCAGTAAATGTATTTTGCTGATTTAGAAAGGTTTTTAAGTTGGTCTTGATGGTATCAAAATCAAGCTCGGTTATTCTTATTCTATCAACTGCCATTTTTATCTAATTCTCTCTAGGAAAAAGTTAATTGTGATTGGACTAGAATTATTAATTACAAAAAATTCTAATTCTAATTTATATCCATTTTCATCTGGTGCAGCTATAGCTGTCACTCGTGATGTTCTAACTCTTGGTTCAAAATTATCAATTGTTTCTTGTATTTCTCTTTCAATACGAGCTGATGTTATAGAGTCTACATTTTCAAACAACAACTTACGAATATTACTACCAATTTCTGGTTGAAATGGTCTTTCGTAATGATTTGTCAATACTAAATTTTTGACCGAGTTGATGATAGCATATTCATTGTTATGCGTATTAATATCCTTTTTAACTGGATGAATATTAAAATTCAAATCCAAATCTTTAAAGGTTCTTGTAGAGTCTATATTTACGGTTGCCATGTTCTATTTATCTCATCCGCCTGCAAAAACATTAGGTGATCCTTCAGCTACCGATGTGCATCCTGTAATTGCATCTCCTATTCGACCAGCTCCTAAACTATTCACAAAAACTGTTGTTGAACCTGTTGTAATTGGTGCTGTATGTGATGGACATGGAGCACCGGGTAATAAATGAGATGTATTGATGTCACTTTGTCTTGACCAAGGAATACTATTAACATATACATTATTAGAACCAACCGCTCTTGCTGGTGTTGAACAATGTGTTACATCTTTATCGCCTATTCTAGTTGCAGCTGGCATTTGTTTCCCTTTTCATTAGTTCTTTTAGTTTGTCATTCCATGTTTCAATTTCATCATGTTGATGTTCATTATGTGGTGCTTCAGGAACACATGGATTAAATTTAATTATGTTATCAAACTTTTCAGGTATATCATTATAGTTATGATATGTTTTTAGTTCACCATTCAGTAAAATTATAAACTCGTGCATTATGGGTTCAAATCAATTCTTGGTGCAACAAACTTCATATTACCACCAGATTCAACTGTGTATGTTCCACCAACTAATTCGTTATAATTTCCACCAACTCTCACCTCTACATTACCATCAACTTTTAGATAGCCATTTTGTTGAACGTAAACTTCAGCATCACCTTGAACGGTAATATTACATTTACCCATAATATAAACATTATCATCGCCCATGATAATTTCATAATTATCTTTTGTTACTTTTTCTACTTTATCACCATCAGGATACCACTCTTGGAATGATCCATTTCGATGTGCCTGATGAATTCTTTCTTTAGAAGGTGTATCATCAACTTCAAAGAGATGTCCTGATTCCGTCTCAACCACATTGTTGTATGGGTATTGAGCACCATATTTTGTTTCAGGTTCTGACCAAGTTGCATTAAATGTTGGTATGTTATTTACTACATTATCTTTTCGTTCTTGTATATAAGTTTTGGCGATAGTATCACTATCATTTCTTGCCACACGAGAGGTTGTTGGCTCATCTAATAATAATGGATTTAAATTAGCCTGAGCATCCTCATTGATTGTGATTCCTGTTCCGTCTGTATTATATATTTTACTATCTGGTTGTCTTGGTGCAGTTGTTAATTCTTCATCTGTTCTTGGATCATTAAATGATTCTTGTCTATTTGCTTGTTGCAATGGAATACCAGGTAATACACCTAATATAACAGGTTCTTGTGCGTTTTCGCCATCAACAAAGAAACCAAACACCATATCACCCTCTTTTGGTGCATAAGGATTTGGATTGTTAGTAGGTAATGATGGTGTTGCCCAAGGTAAGTCTTTAGTTGGTAAATTCATTTTATTATCTGAATGCCATCCAACACATCTTACTCGACAACGGCCAAGTTTAAGTGGGTCTTTTCGGTCTTCTACTGTGCCGACCCACCAAATAAAACCATTTTTTCCTGTAAAATCTTTTTTATCTTCGTTTATCATATTAATAATCTAAAACTGCTTGTGTTTGATTAGGACTACTTTCAAATATAAATTCTTGTTTATTTGATGATGAGGCTACTTCTAATATCGTTTCATGTTTATCAAAACTAATAATATGTCTTGTAGCTGTAATTAAGTATTTACCACTCAATGTTGGATCTTCTTCATCATTATCAGCGCCAAATGATGGCGTGCTAACTGATACATTAAAACCAGATGTTAATTGAAAGTTTCCAGGCATTACAAGTTTTAACTTTTTACCCATTAAATTTTTAATTATAGCTGTTCTTTGAAACAACACATTTTCATAATCTTGATTATTTGTAATCATATCTGGTTCATTAGCTTTAACATAATTACTGAGTTTTCTAGCGGTTCCAAATATACTTAATGTTTTTTTAGAATCGAACATTTGGTCGTTATATGCTCTATCTCTATTCTGTATGGATGAAAAATTCGGCGCTTGATTTCCATGTTGCATTGATGTGTAATGATCCGCATAACTAATGTTTCGTGTTGCATATGTGCGAGTTATAGGATCAAAACCTATAAACTTACCAGCATTAACACCACTTCTTGTTTTTTCTAATGAGTCATTTTGAGTAATTACTTCTAAACTTCTGGCGCCACCCATTTCACTAAATGGTGATCCATCTTTTTTGTTTTTAATACCAAAACTAATTTCTAATATATCTTCTTGTGTTAATAAAGTTGATAACGATGCAAAGTTAAATCCAACTAAATTTTGCCAAAACATAAAATTAGGAGAACTTTGTATATCAACAGCACGTTTGGTACACCACTCAATAGCTTCTAAAGGTCTCAAATTGGGTATAACAACCTTTCTTAATCCCATAGAACTTTCATATATTCCGCCTAAATTATTTTCTTTTACTTTGAGATAATTAATTAATATTTTTTCAACAATATCTGAATATTTTCCTGTATAACTTTGATTGACTCTTTGTTGGTCCGAAAATAAAAGTTCATCTGAAACAAAATGAAGAGTGTAAGTTTCTGTAGTTTGATTTTGATTTTGGCGATTAGTTTGTTTATATATTCTAAATGCTCTTTTAAATTCTGCTATATCTGAGTTTTCATCTTTTGCAATATTGATTAAAATAGCTTCTGAACCATCAAAAATTAATTTACTAGATAACCCAATTGAGTCTGTGACAACTATGTTTCCATTAATTACAGGAAGTAGCAATGAGTCATAGATATTAATTTCAACAAATATTGATGATATATCTAACACTCCAGATTTTGTAACCAGTGATAATTCTTTTATCTTAAACTGGTTTGACTCATTAACACTTAAATCCATTATTTAATAACTCGCTTAAATTCTTTTTCTACATCAGGAATAAACTCTTTTTTGAGAAGTTTAATTTCTCGTTTGGCTTCATTCACTTCATTTTCATAATCATACCAAGTTTTTGTTTCTGTTGAAATACTTTCGGCGATTGTTGTATTGTCACTTAATGTATAAGAAGTTTCAGAGGTGCCAACATTTGCATATGTATTGGCATCTACCTGAAGTTTTTCTATGATTTGTGTACCATCTGAGGATGTTCTAGTTACAACTTTATAATATTCTTTAACATTATTTACGTCTTTTGCCCATTCTAATCCAGTCTGAACTGTAGTATTAGCTGCACCGTTTGCTGTATATTTGTTATCTACATATTCAATAAATGGAGATTGCTGTAAAGGCCAGTCATATTGTGGATCTATAATATCATTAAACAGTAATACAATCCAATGTCGTTCAGAGCTATCATAATATTTGTCAGCAATTATTTCTGGCGTATCACTATCTTTTATTGTATATTTGTAGAACGAAGATTGGTTTTCTTTTAATTTTTTTTCAAAACCAAAACGAGAAATAATATTTGTAACAGTATCAACTCCAGATGAGTTATTGTTACTTGTATAAAATGTTTTAGGATAGTAATTGAAAAATTTAGCCATAGTTTATTAGTATCTTTTGAAACCATCTTCTCTATCATCTCTAAAATCTTCCTTAGTGAGATAGGTTGTTTCTTGAAATTGTAAAGTTAAGTTGATTGCAGTTGGCATACCAGTTCGGCCACGTGAAGCCTCTAATTCACCAGGAATTTCATATGCTGAAAAACCATTTGGTGCATAGTTTACATCAATTGTTGTAAGAACACAGGTGCCAATTGGGGGTATATTTGGATTTTGACTTCCACCATAATAAAACTTAATATCAAACTCTGATGGTGGTATTAAAAGACCAGTTTGTAATCCACTGGCTGTTGTTTGTATTTCCGGAGCTTGATGAAATCTAAATCGTTCAATAATCTTTTGAACTTCCATTGCTTCTTTTTCATCTCTTGGATAAAATGCAAAATCAAATTGAAATGTCCTAAATGCTGGTGATGAATATAACAACTCTAACATTGGATTAACAACCCCACCAGTGGCAGCAAAAGCACCTAGTTGAGCTGTTGCTTGACCTCCAGTTAATTTACTTATAAATTCAGCACCCTTTTGTGTTGCAATTCCTTTTAATTGACCTATATCAAAATCTTTACCTAGAATAGATTGTCCAGCAGCAGTCGCAGCTTGACCAATTAATTCTTTACCTGGTGTTAGTCCAGAATATTCTTGTGAATGTGTAAACATTAAAGTATCGGGCATATACAAAGCAACAGCATCTGTTGTTAGATTTGTTTTTCTTAATTGACTAACTAATCCCTTTTTAGAAATCTTTTTAATTGATGTATCAATTATTGCTTGTGTTGATTCTGAGTTACCTTTGAATATTTTAGATTGACCAAATATATTTCCAATACCGCTTTTTACTTTATCTAAAACACCACCAATTGAATTGCTTGCCAAATTCTTAATTTGGGATAGTGATCCACCAGTTGCAGAATTAATTTGATCTAATCCATTTTGAATTTTACCATTTACTATTCCGCCAAATTGTGTTGAAATATTTGATATGTTTCCACCTTTTGCTTGAACTGGAATATCATATTCACCAGCCTGGGCGCCTTTAAATTGTGTTTCTGATTGTTCACGAATATAAAAGACCATATAATGTCCTTTATCATAATTACCAATATCAATAGGATATCTAAATGTGTTTTGTTCAAACTTGGTGCCCTCTAGTGCAGAAAGAGGACCAAATCCTTTTGTATTATTTTTGTTGAAAGTAATGTCGCCTAAGCCAAATAATGACATATTTTTATCCGAATGTTATAAGTGATAGCATAAGTAGTATTTATGCCATATTCTGGAAAATATACCCCTAAAAACCCAAGTAAATATAAGGGTGACCCATTTAACATTATTTATCGTTCAAATTGGGAACGCCGTGTTATGAAGTTTTTAGATGAAAACAAAAATTGTATTTGGTGGGCTAGTGAAGAGATGCCCATACCATATCGTTCGCCTGTCGATCAAAAGGTACACCGTTATTTTCCAGATTTCATTACTAAAATGAAACAAAAAGATGGGTCTGAAAAGACTTTAATGTTAGAAGTAAAACCAGAAAAACAAACTAAACTACCAACACAAAAGCGAAGAACACAGACTTTTCTTAAAGAAACTGTAACTTATGCTATCAATCAGGAGAAGTGGCGAGCTGCCGATCTGTTCTGTAAAGAACATGGTTGGGAATTCATGCTCATTACTGAAAAAGAGTTAGGCATTTGATATAAATAGAGTCATGCCATACTTAATTGACAGAATCAAAGAATCTTTAGCAAAAGAAGGATTAACACCACGAACTCGTGAGGCTCGTGAATGGTTGATGGCTAAAGTTGAAGAAATGAAGGTCAACAACAAATCTTTAATGAGATATGCTGATAAAGATTCTACAATTATTGGTAAGATGTATTTTTACTTCTATGACCCTAAAACTAAAGAGAGAATGAAATATTATGACAATTTTCCTTTAGTCATACCCGTAGAAGAATATAAAGATGGTTTCTTAGGATTGAATTTGCATTACATTCATCCTAAATTTAGAATTAATTTACTGGATAAATTGAGTGAAACATTAAACAATGATACATATGATGAGAAAACCAAATTTAGAGTTACATACGATTATTTAAGGTCAGCATCAAAAATATTTGAAGCGACGCCTTGTATTAAAAGATATTTGTATAATCAGGTTCGTTCTAGTTTCTTAGAAATTAAAGCGGATGAATGGGATATAGCTGCAATGTTACCAGCTGAGAATTTTACAGGTGCAACAACAAGTCAAGTTCATGCTGATTCAAGGAAGAAATTTTAATGTCATTTTCACCAAATTTATTTTTATCAAATGTCAGAGGAAAAAGCGGTTTAGCCAAACCTTCACGGTTTGAGGTAATCTTACCTATTCCTCCATATGTCAGTGATTTTGTTGGCAACTCAATTATAGAAAAAATACTAAATTTTCCAAATTCAGTATTCAATGATGTTTCGGATGCTATCAATTCAGCGATAGGTCGCTCTGGACCACAAGATGAGTTCTCAAAATCAGGCAATTCTTCATTAACTAGATATTTAGCTCTTCAATGTGAGTCAGCAGAATTGCCAGGTCGGACACTTGCAACATCCGATGTAAAGATTTACGGTCCAACATTTAAAGTTCCATATCAATCACAATACGCTGATATGAACTTAACATTTTTATGTACCAACGATTTCTATGAAAGAAAACTATTTGACCGTTGGTTAGAAGCAATTCATCCATCAGACACAAATAACTTGAGATTTCCTAAAGGTGAAAAATCTCGTTATATGTGTAATGTTAAAATTATACAGTATGATGAATTTATTAAAAAGATTTTCGCAGTTGAACTGTTAGATGCTTTTCCAGTTGGAATTGCACCACAAACACTTAACTGGTCGGAAGATAATTTCCATCGTTTGACTATACAATTTGCTTATCAAAGATATAGAGTAACTTACGATGGTGGTTATGATTTAGGTCAAGCAGCCGCTTCACTATTCGGTGCAGCTGGTTCAAGACTATTACCATTTGGCAGAGCATTTTAATTAATAAAGCGAGGATATTATGTTACCAAAGTTAGATGTGCCTACCTATGAAGTGAATTTGATATCGACAGGAAAACCTATTCGATTTCGACCATTTCTAGTTAAGGAACAAAAATTGTTTTTAATGGCATCTGAATCAGATGATCCAAAAGAAACAGTCCAAGTAATACGTCAAGTTTTAAAGAACTGTATTATAGATGAAATAGATGTTGATTCTTTACCAACCTTTGATTTAGAATGGTTGTTTATCAATCTTCGAGCTCGTTCAGTTGAAGAGATTGTTAATTTAAGATATAAATGTAACAACAATGTTAAAGATGAAGAAGGTAAAGATGTAAAATGTTCAGGATATGTTGAGTTTGATGTTAATTTACTAGATATTGAACCAAGTAAAAATCCAGAACATACCAATAAAGTTCAGATTACTGAAAATCTTGGTGTTGTATTGAAATATCCAACATTTGAGATGGTTCAGAAATATGAAGGGTTACAAGAAAATGATTTAATGACTAATGTTTTGGTTGATTGTATTGATTACATTTTTGATAAAGAACAAATGTATTATGCAAAAGATACAACTAGAACTGAACTAACTGAGTTTGTTGATAACTTACAACAAAAAGATTTAGAAAAGATTAAATTGTTTTTTGATACAATACCTGAAGTGAAGAAAGATGTTACATTTGAATGTCCAAAATGCAAGTATAATGAACAAATTGCTATAAAAGGAATTCAAAATTTTTTCGTCTAATTTTTCGTTATGATAACCTAGGGAACTACTATCAGACAAACTTTGCTTTAATGCAACATCACAAGTATAGTTTGACTGAGCTTGAACTAATGATTCCTTGGGAAAGAAATATCTATATTAATATGTTAGTGAAGTATCTGGAAGAAGAAAAAGAAAGATTACGATTACAACAAATACAAAGAAAAAATAGGTAATGGCTGATACACAACTTACAAACCAATTAAACGCTTTTAAAGACCAATGGGCAAAAGACCTTGGTTATAGCAGTTTTAAAGATTATCAAAAAGCCAATAAAAAAGGCGGCACACTTCAACAAAGATTAGAACGAGGTGAAGGTGTTTTTGAATCAATTGGTGATGTTGTTGGTGGGAAAATCAAAGGTATCAAAGAAAAAGCCAAATCTATTAAAGAAACATTTACAACTACAAAAGGTTTTAGAAAAGGTGTTGCTAGTATTATACCTGGTGACAATCTTCTAGGAGCTTATATTCGTGGTAAAGTTCGAGGTAGAGAAAAAGATTCTATGCCTGGAGTTTCAGATGTTTCTCCATCAAGATTATCTGGTGGTGATATGTCTTCTTTGGCAAAAGATGTTTCTACAATCCGTCAAGCTGTTACGGCACTTTTAAATTTTGAGCGTGAAGCACAAGAACAAAATGAAAAAGAAAAACAAGCTGAGTTTCTAGCTCAACAAGATGCTAAAGAAGCAGAATTAGAAGCTGCAAGAGTTTCACCACAACCAGTATCAGCAAGTGTCACTACACCACAAGGTGAAGGTGAAGATGGTGGTGGTGGAATCTCAAATATATTCTCAAATGTAATTAGTAATATACTTGGTGGCCTGAAAAAAGGATTTAAGTTTCTTTTTCAACCATCAAAACTACTCAAAGTATTGGGTAAAGTGTTTATTATAGGAACAATCATCATATCTTTATTCAAAGGCATCACTGCTGGTTTTGATAGATGGAAAGAAACGGGTTCTATATCTGAAGCAATTATTGCAGGCCTCGGTGCAGTCGTTGACTTCTTATCATTTGGATTACTTGGTGAAGATACTGTTAGAAGTGTATTTGACACTGTTGGTGGTTGGATTGATAAGCTTAAAGACACCATTGTTGATACATTCTATGATGTTAAAGATTGGATCGTAAATAATGTTGGTATTCCACAATTTTCAATTCCTATTCCAGAAACCGCTAGAAATATAATTAATAAATTATCATTTGGTAAAGTTGATGTTCCTGAAAAAATAACCATAGGTCCGTTCTATCCATTCAAAGATAACAAAACAAGTAATGTGCCAGAATATTCTGAACGTCCTGAAAAAGAAGCTGAAATAGATGCTTCAAGTGAAATGCCTAATCCAGAAGACCTTGGTGAAATGACTTCAGGATTAGTTGAGAATATGGGTATGCAGGCAAAAGATGTTATTCCTGAAATAACTGAAAAATCACCATC
>Ga0222715_10004118_pt1 | contig 12755 bp, 7 predicted proteins | sample C33_9DmetaG_FD_165056 | JGI IMG/M metagenome (GOLD analysis project Ga0222715, IMG submission 165056) | Estuarine water microbial communities from San Francisco Bay, California, United States - C33_9D | ecosystem: Environmental > Aquatic > Marine > Unclassified | place: USA: California...
GTATATTTAACATTGACTCAAGAAATAATAAAAAAAAATTAATTATTAATGAAAAATTGGAATTAATTAATACAGATGACTTAACTGAAATTGATTTTAAATTATTTACATCCGAAAATGACAATCCTATTGTAGTTGATTTAAGTGAAGTATGTATTTATAATACAATTTTACCTGAAAAAAATGATTCAGATGATTCATCTTGTAGTTCTAAAAGCTCCAATACAACTATTTTACTAGATCTAGATAATGATGATAATAACGAGGAATTTTCGGATGAATCTGGTTCTTCTGATTGTTCTGAAGAAGAAGAAGATGTTTATTGTAAAATTAATGAGTTCCCTATTCAAGTAATTTGTTTGGAAAAGTGTGAAAATACACTTGATTATTTAATGGAAAATGATTTAATTGATAATAATGAGTGGATTTCCTGCTTATTTCAAGTGATTATTATTTTATCCGTTTACCAAAAAACCTTTTCTTTTACCCATAATGATTTACATACTAATAATATTATGTATATTCCAACAGATAAACAATTTTTACACTATCTTTTTAATGGGGTTCATTATAAAGTGCCTACATACGGTAAACTTTATAAAATTATTGATTATGGAAGAGCCATTTATAAATACAATGGCAAAATTATGTGTAGCGATAGCTTTCATCCCAAAGGAGACGCTGCTTCTCAATATAATTGTGAACCTTATTTTGATTCCAATAAACCTCGTCTAGAACCAAATCCTAGTTTTGATTTATGTAGGTTAGCTTGTTGTATATTTGATTTTTTTATTGAAGATGTTACTGAAACCAAACAAATTATAAAGAAAAATAAAATTGCTGCACTTATTTATACTTGGTTATTAGACGATAAAGGAAGAAACATATTATATAAAAATGATGGAGAGGAAAGATACCCTGAATTTAAACTGTATAAAATGATTGCTCGTTCTATTCATAATGCTATTCCACAAGAACAATTATCAAACGATATATTTAAAAAATTTATTACTAGTAAAAAATCTATTAATAAGAAAACCAAAATAATAAATCTCGACTTAATACCTAATCTAACCAATGAAAATTCTTAAATATTTTTATCATTTTTTTAAAAATATTTAAAATGCTGGGTTATCTACAAATGCCATTGTGGCTTTATTCCCTCCTTTTAAATCCTTTACATCAAATTGGCTATATAACATAATTCCTGTTACTGCTGCAAAATATACTAATAGAGTTTCTTTAATTATAACTTTTAATGGTTTCTTCTCATCATCAGGCAAAAATTTCATCTCTAAAAACTTAAATAAAAAGAAAACAACCGAAATTGCTAAAGAATAAATAAAACTTTCTTTCATTTGTATTAACTTGAAATAAAGTTAATATAAATCTAACGAAATTATGTCAATATTTCTATTTCTTCTAAACCTAATGGAGCTTTATTTAACTCTTTCGGCTTATCTAAATCATGCACATCTAAATCACCTAAGCTTATCTTTTCCCCTATCTTTATTTTATCATCCTCATCCTCATCTTCCATTTCTTCTAATTTCCTTGCTTCATGTCTTTCATTACTTATTTGCTCTAATCTTTCTTCCGTCTTTGGTGCCTCTATTTCTTCTATAATTTTATCTATTCCAATCGCTTGATCAATATCATTGAATTTTATTGATTCTTTTGGCTCTTCTAATGGCTCTATAACTAGTTTCTCTTCATGTGGCTTTTCCTCTTTCTTTTCCTCTTCTTCTTCTTCTTTTTCCTCCTCATCCTCTGGCTCAGCAGAAATTATTTCCTCCTTTTCTTCTACTTGTATGTCCTCTTCTATGGATTCATCTAAATATACTTTTAAGATATCTTCTACAGGTATATTATCTCTTATGGAATTTAATATTTCTTCTCTGACTATTAATTCAATCTCTCTATTATGCTTTTGAATTTGTAATGGAGTAATATTTTTCTCGTATAAATAAATATTTTTATACAACTTCCTTGCTGTATTAATATATGCCTTATGAATAAAATCATTTAAAGAAGGTATGTTAATATCTATTTTCTTTTGTTTATTACCTACACGCATACAAGTTAAACTTTTTAATTGAATAATATGAACACAACTTATTAAATCTGTTAAATAACCACAATTACTTTTTTCAACAATTCGTTTGGTCTCTGTGTCTACAATACTAGGATTCCACTTTGGAATTCTTGCTAAAAAATTTTGAAAAGTCATTAAATATTTTTCCAATTCATCATTCTCTTCACATAGAGCCCATGCTTCATCAAAAATAGACTTAAATCCCTCAATAATTAAAGGAGTTAAGGTATTGATAAGTCTGGAACACCACTCATTACGAGATTCTTGCAAACTAGTTATTGAATAGTCATCCATTTACATAAAACTAATATTTTCTAAATGGTAATCTGAACGGATTAATAAAAAATTTAAAATACACATCATTAATAATTTCTCATCTCTAAATTCCTTCTTTATTTTTTGAATAAATACTAAATATTCATATTTTTTTCCTTCATCTATTTTTAAATCCTTAATATATTCAACTAAATCTAACCCACTATAACCTTTTTCATATAGTTTTTCTGCTGTTTCCCATATTTTATCCTTTTCACTTTTTTCAATTAAATTTTTAAATTTTATTTTTTTCTGTTTGATTATTTTACTTTCCTTAAAACTATTTTCTAAATGATATTCATGCAAATTATTTATATTTTTTGGTAGTTCTGGTGTCGGTATAAATATTTCGCAAAATCTTGATAATATTGGTTTTAATAATTTATATTTATCGTCCACTACTATAAAAAATCTAGTTGAATGACTAAATAACTCTATACATCTTCTTAACGCCGATTGCGCATCTATAGTCAGTTTATCCGCATTTAATAATATTATACTCTTAAATATATTTCCCTCTTGTAAATCTATATTCGTTCTTGCAAAAAATTTTAAATCATCTCTTATAAATTTTATACCTTTCCCGTGTGCACAATTCACATTCATTACATAATTTTTTAAATAGGTTGCATTATTATTATATATAGTTTTAATAAAATCAAATAATAGTGTTTTCTTCCCTACTCCAGAACATCCATGAAAAATTAAATTCGGAATTTTTTTATTTATTATAAAACTATTTAATTTTTCTTTTATATTTTCATGAATAATTAATGACATAATACATTAATTATTTATTACTTTTTAACTATTTATACTTATTTATATTTTTCTCGTTCTTTTTCTTTTATTTCTTCTTCTTTTTTTTGTTTTATTCTTCCCTCCCTTTTGATCTATAGATATAAATTCAAATGTCGGTCTTAAACCATCTACTTCACATTTTAAAATCCCACATTCTTGTTTTGAACTTATCATTTGATAATCTATTGTCTCACTAGAAGACACAAAAGTTATATCCTGTGGTATAGCCTCATCCAACTCTGTTCCACCAGTTCCCACTATGAATTGCTTAATTTCCATTTGTTCATTTTCATTTTTTAATGTAATTAAACCTTCTTGATATAAATGTAAATCCGCACATAAATAAAAATAATTAATTTCACTTCCTAATAAATTATATATTTCCAATAATACAGGTTTAAAATAAGGTATTTCGTTTAAGGGTGATTGTTTCACCCCATCTTTATATTTAATACCTGTAATTGGTTGATGACCTATAATAATTAAGTTTTTAATACTTCCTACCGCATTATATTGATTTATTTTTTGAAAAATTAAATTATATTGGTATTCTTTTACCTTTTCTATAGTTTCAAAATTTTTGGCTAAAAATATATTATAACATGGTAAAAATTTATAAGCATCAATACTATAAACATCACTATCTATCATTATTACCAATGTTCCATTATTCATCATTATATCTTTAAAAAATGTATAATCTATATTATTTCCTTTTGATTGATTCTCTAATTCTAAAATACTACATGATTTACTTTCTTCTGGATTGTCTCCAATAAATATTTTTGGCTTTTCTGGTTTTAAATTTGTTTCTAAATCATGATTACCCAAAATCATTACTATCGGTATTTCTTTAGGTAATAAATTAAATCCTTCTTCTAATTTACTTGGAATTATAATTTTCTTTTTCTCTCCTTCAATAGTTTTTTCTTTATTAGGATAATAATTATCACCGGCAATCACTATAAAATCTACCCCATTTATATTTGATTCTAGTAATTTCATTACTTTTTTTAAACATCCTATTTCTTTTTCTTTTCCATTTTTTATTTTAACATTTAAATTATTCCAACACCCAAAATGTATGAAACTACTCATTCTTGTTAATATAAATAAATATTAAATAAAATTGATTATATTTAATATTTAATAGGTGAATAAATATTATAACATGAATTTAACAGACGATCAGTTACTTGCTAATCCTAATACATATTCTATTAATTTATTAGAACTTAATATTCGCAATCTTAATAAAAATATATTATTAGCTACACAAAAATTAACTGCCGAATTTTGTATTAAATATATTTTAGATCTTGATATTGATAACGGAAGCGAAGATTCTTATATTTATGATGTAGATTACATTTTAGACTTTCAAAAACATTTAACTAGACAAGAATTCAATGAATTATTAGCTCTTGAAAAAGTTTAATAACTACTTAAACTTTGAGTATAAGGATTCTCCTTAAATGCATTTAATATATCTGGTTGAATACGATCACAATTAATACAATTATCGTAATATTGTGGAACATTTATTTTTCCATATGTTTCCATTGATGGGATCGAACCATTTACTCCAGGATTTCCATTTCTTACCCACAATCTATTATTGTTTCTATCACTATCTTTTTTATCTATATGAATATTTTCGTCTGCATTTAATAACGACATTCCACCTTGATTTGGTCTATTTACATAAGTCTTATTTACATTATTTCTTTGATTGTATGCTGCATTATATAATGCTACTCCACTATTCATTCCTCCATCACCATAATATTGACAACTTGTTGTATCTCTTTCTTGTTCTACTGGTTGTTGAACTGCTACTGTGTATGCACCATCTTTTTGTCCCTCTACATTTAAATGAGTCATGTCTAATTTTCCTTCAGTAGTTTCTCTCATTGTTGTTGGTGCTCTATCAGCAGGATTATAAACGGGTAATCCAGAAACATGTTGTTGGACATTACCAGTAGGATTTATATTTCCAATAACATTTTCTTTTCGTGATGGTCTTAATACATCCATCAAAGGTGCTACTGCTGCTCTTAAAAATCCATTTACTCCAAAATAAGAAGTATTGGTAGTGGAACGATTATTAGCTACATTTTTATAACCATCCGCACCATAATCTGTTACTCTTGCTGATCCATTTCCTACTGCATTACAGTTTGAAATAGGATTGGCTTCTAATTGAGGTCTTTTTGGTTGTTCATATTCGCCGGGTGTATACATTTTGGTTCCATCGGGATTTGAATCTGCTCCAAAATATTGCATGGATGTAGTGGCTCTATTGACTGCTCTATCTACTTGAATAGCTCTGGATGTTTGTCCTTTTTCTAGACCTGTAGTTGTAAGCCACCTATCAGGTGTATTAATAAAATAGGTATCAGGTAAATATTTTTCTACTTTACCTTGGGTTTCTTGAGTGGCAGGGGCTTTAATAAAATTATAAGCTGGACCTTCATGATTTGCTAAACCAAAGGTTAGTTTGGGATTGGTAGCCACACGCAATTGATCAACATTTCTATCAACCCATTTATCACGAGCAGCCATACCAGAATTAAATCCTAATTGACCTTGTGTAGTATATCCTGCATCTAATCCAGGAGCGACCTTTTGTTCATCCCATAATTTTACATTAGCCATCTTAGAACCAGGCATTACACGAGATTGATAGAAATCACTCATGTTTGGCGCTCCATTAGCATATCTAATATCTTTTTGTGGGGCAAATAAAGGTGCTTGCTCTTGTTTTTTTATTTGTTGACTGCCTGTGCCAGACATATTATCTAAAACGGTTTCAGATATATTTGGATTTTGGGTGCTTCCTCTTATTCTTCCTCCAAAAAAAGGTGCCATATTATTATGCTTAAAATCTGATTTTTGAACTGTCTCTCCTGTTAAGCTTTTAAAATCATTTGTTTTGGATACATTTCCAAACTGATCCGGTCCATTTGCAAATTCTTGGTAAATTTTGGGATTAAAAAACCTATCTGTTACTGTATTAGGATCTCTATATTTATTTGGATTTGAATTATTAACAGGTGCTAAGTTAGGATAATTAATAGGGGGTGGAACGGGAGAATCATTAAATTTTTTCCCCATATTCTGATATCCTTCTTTCTTTTTTTCTTGATTAGAAGCTACATATAAACCTCCTAATGCTACAAGTGGTACTGCTAATTCCATTATATATATGTAATATATTTTTATAAAAAAATATTACTTATTTATTTTTTAACATCTCCACAAGTTCTTGTATTGGAACAATTATTAACATTTTTATTTCCAAATCCACTAAAAGCTTCTGCACTTAATACATCACTTCCTCCTTTGGATAAACAAGGGGCTTCAGCAACAAAATAATCCTTTTCCAAAATTCTTGTATTTAAATTATTTTGAAAAGGTATACATGTATTTTCTTGAGGATTTAAAGGTAAAATATACCAATCTACTTGTTCTAAATCTCTATACCACCAAGCTGGATTTGTTACTCTTGATTGTTCGGTGAATGGATTACATGTGGGGTAATTTATTTTTTGTGACTTTACTTCGGCTGTTTTATAATTATTACTCTCGCAATCTTTTGTTAAAGTTCTGGATAAACCCATTAAATCACTCTCTAGGTTTATGGAGTCTGTTCTTAAATTTGCACCCCACTCTTGCATTCTAATATAGGTATCATCCATAAAACAAGGTTTATCTCCCCATCCAGGTTTATTTAACATATATCTTCCTGGTCCTGTTGATTCTTGATTTTGTTTTTTTATTCTACATGGGTCATCATAAAATCTTGAAAACGACATATATACTATTATAATAAAAAAGAATTACTTTAATTTTTTATTTAAAAACTTATTTTAATACTCATATAATGAGTAATATTTCAATGGAGGTCCTTGAAAAACAAACATTATGTCTTAATATGATTGTTAAAGATGAGGAACATATTATTACTAAAACATTTGATAATTTATTTTCTTATTTACATTTTGATTATTGGGTTATTTCCGATACTGGTTCTTCTGATAATACCAAACAAGTTATTATTGATTATTTTAAAATGAAAAATATACCTGGTGAACTGGTTGAACATAAATGGAGTGATTTTGGAACTAATCGCACATTAGCATTACAATCTGCTTTTAATAAATCTGATTATTTATTTATTTTTGATGCCGATGATTCTATACATGGCGATTTTAAATTGCCATCTAGACTTACTTTTGATAAATATGATCTTCAATTTGGTAAAGGATTCACCTATGTCCGACCTCTTTTAATTAATAATAGATTACAATGGAAATGGGTTGGTGTTTTACATGAGTATTTAACTGCCATTTCTTTTAATATTAAAACCAGTAGCATTTCTGGTGAATATTATTTAGAATCTGGAAAATCAGGAGCTAGAAGTAAAGATCCCAATAAATATTTAAAAGATGCCGAAATATTAGCCAAAGGCTTTCAGGAAGAAAAAGATCGAGGCCTAGCTAATCGATACGCTTTCTATTGTGCACAAAGTTATAAAGATGCTGGTAATATTAATAAATCTATTGAATGGTATGAAAAAGTATTAACTCTTAATAACTGGTCTCAAGAAAAATTCTATTCTTGTTATCAACTTGGTGAATTATATAAATTTAAAGATGACTATACTAATTCCCTTAAATATTTTACCAAATCAATTGAATATGATCCTGAACGAATCGAAGGTATTGTTAATGCTGTTGAATATTATTATTCAAAATCACAACATTCTATGGTGAATCTATTTTATAAAAATTATAAAAACTATAAACACAACCTTGAAAACAAATTATTCTTATTTGAAGATAAATATAATGATAAATTAGAATTCTTTAACTCTATTTCTTCATTTTATGTGCAAGATAAAGATTCTGGCTATGAATGTTGCAAAAAAATACTTATTAATTGCCTACAAAATAGTATTGAATTAAATCAAACTTTTTCTAATTTACAATTTTATATTCCTCAAATTCAACAAGACCCGGATTCTTTTCAACTTTTCAAGTCTTATAGTCATATTTTTAATATTAATGCCCGAGACACCTCTATTTCCAATTCACATATCAGAATCTGGAATATTTTATATGATTTAAATAAAAATCATTTCACTAAATATCTCTCTTACAACTTTCAAAATAAAACTAACCCTGAAATTATTATTACATTTACTACATGCAAAAGATTGGATTTATTTGAACAAACTGTTAATTCTATTTTGAATACATGGGAAGATAAAGAAAAAATAGATTATTGGTTTTGTGTGGATGACAACTCAAGTGAAGAAGATAGAGAGAAAATGAAAGAAAAATATTCTTTTATTGATTATTATTTCAAAAATATAAATGAAAAAGGACACAGAGAAAGCATGAATATTATTTGGAATAAATTAAAATCTCTCCAACCTAAATATTGGATTCATATGGAAGATGATTTTTTATTTTATTATCCAATGGATTATATTTCTCATTCTATCAAAGGTCTTGACCACATGAAACATCTTAATGTTAAACAAATCCTTTTTAATAAAAATTATGGAGAAACTATTGAAAATTATAACATCAAAAGTCATGTGGACTTTTCTATCAAAGATTATGTTATTCACGATTATAGACCTAATTTCTCTCCCAATATCCCCAACTGTTATTATTGGCCTAATTTTAGTTTCCGTCCTTCTCTTATTGATGTTTCTTCTATTCTCTCTATTGGTAATTTTGATAGTCCAAATCAATTTTTTGAAATGGATTATGCACATAAATATACTAATTTTGGTTTCAAATCTGCCTTTTTTAATTTATTAACCAATAGACATATCGGAAGACTTACTTCCGAAAGACATTTGAAAAACTTACCTAACGCATATGAATTAAATGATGAAAATCAATTTGCCAAAGAAGAATTATTTCCTTGTTCACTTATTAATTTGGATAGACGAGAAGATAGATTGAACTATTGTAGAGAGAAATTAAAATTTAAATTCAATCGATATTCCGCTGTTGACGGAAATAACCTTCCTTTTTATAATCAATTTCTCTCTTTATTAAAATTAATTGATAATCAACCTGTTGTATTTGGTGAAATTGGTGTTAAATTAAGTCATTATGATCTATGGAAAAACATTCAAAAAACAACTATGATATTGGAAGATGATATAATGGTCCACGATGAAACATTTAACCAACTTAAATTAGTTTTTGAAAATATCAAAAATATTAGTTTTGATTGGGATATTTTATATATTGCCGGACAATGGACCCCTAATTATGATTTTAATTCTAATTGTTATATGAAATCTCACAAACTTGAAGATTCACAAAAAGGTTCTGTATTTATTGATATAGGCCATTCTTTTTACGAGAGAAATAATTTGTTTCAACATGATGTTTTTAATACACCATTATTTAGAACTTGTGCTGGATATATTATTAGCCCTAATGGTGCAAAAAAATTATGTTCTATTATTGAAAAATCACCTGAATATTTTATGCAAGAACCACTAGATATGTGGTTATTGAATTTGGAAAAAAATAAACAAATTAAAATGTTGGATAGTTTTCCTCATCCCATTTACCAAGGAGGGTTTGATTTAATGAAAGAAGAATGTTTATTAAAAACCGACATTGATAGATCTAAAAAAATCACTTTCCATTTAAATCATAATAATATTTTTGACCAATTTATATTTATTCCTCAAAAAGATGAAATTGGTAATGATTTACATTATAAAGGTAATCAAGCTATTTCGTCCTTATTATTGGAATGTTCCAATCATCCTAATGCTTGTGGCGTTAATACCTTGGGATTTTTCAAAAAAGATATTTCCAACCTCCAATCTTCTCCCTATTTCCAACCAAAAGATGGTATTTATATTAAAAAGGATTTTTATTCAAAAAAATTTTTACAAAATGAACCTATCAAACGAGTCAAATTAATTGGAAATTTTTGGGATTCAAGTAAAGAATTAGTTGATGAATTTAAATTAATGATTCCCAATAAACTAGACATTTATGAAAATATTCAAATTACTGATGCAGATTCTAATATAGATTATTATGTCATTTTAAATATGCCAAAAGACGAATCTGTTTATTATGATCCTAGTAAAACATTAGTCTTCTCTATGGAACCCGATGCTATGAAACAATCATGGGGTAAATGGAAACAACCTTCCAGTAAAGATTTTATGTATGTGCATGATAAATTAAACCCTGCTCAATGGAGACTAAAAAATATTCCCGATAATTTTAATAAAACCGAAAATAAAATAGCTTCCATTATGAGCGGTAAAAAGTTTTTTATAGGTCATCAAAAAAGAATTGAATTTATCAAAGTATTACAAAAAGAAAACATTATTGATGTATTTGGTAAAGAAAATTATCATAATTTTGAATGTTATAAACATAGTGTTCCTAATGAAGATCCTAGCTTAATATTAGGCAAATATAAATATTATTTTATGTGTGAAAATAATCAACAACTAGATTATGCAACAGAAAAAATATGGGAACCTATTATTTGTGAATCTTTATGTTTTTATTGGGGTTGTCCTAATTTATCTGATTATATTGATTCTAGAGCTTATGTAGAATTAGATTTGAATGATATGGAAAAAAGCAAAGAAATTGTTAAAAGAGCTATAGAAGAAGATTGGTGGTCACAACGAATTAAATATATAAGGAAAGAGAGAAATAAAATAATTAATAAATTTGGATTTTTCCCTGTATTACAAGATTTATTGAGAGAAAAAGAAAATTTCCAATTCTATAATGTATGGCATCATAAATTATTTGATAAATGTTATACTAAATTAAGTTTATACGATAAATCCAAAATTACTATGTATGGAGTCAATGAAAATTACGAGAAAAAATATAATAAAAAAATGGATTATAATATTTTATTTGAGTATGATTTACCAATATATGACAAAACCATTCAAACTAGAAATTATTGTCAAACCTCTGCTTTAATTCATATTTATAAAAATAAATTGTATAAAAAATATAATTATATTGGTTTCATGCAATATGATATGGAAATATATGAACATTTTGTTAATGATATTGAAACTCATTTAAAAGATAAACAACCTAATCAAGAAATTATTTTTTATTGTAACCACGAAAAAAGAACCCCTTTCCATTTATTTGTCCAAAAACATGGTAAAGAAAAAGTGTTAGACCCAGATGGAATTATTTTACCTTATAAAAATTCCTTACTTGAACAATACAATGAATATTTTAATACTGATTTCAAACCTGATGATATAATTAATTGTCAATCTAAAAAAAATTTTATTATTCCTTTATTACACACCTTTTTAATCCCTATTTCTCTCTTTGAAAAAATGATGGATTGGTTTGATTATATTTTTCCTTGGTTAGATTCTAACATTTACAATATTACACACATGGATCCTGCTTCTTTTACTGAAAGACTATGTTGCTTATTTTTTTGTATTGAGATGATTCAATATAATCATTATAAATGTATTGAATTAAAATTAAAACATGTTTGGCCTATTTATCATATGGATGTCGACTTTCATAATTATAAAAATTTCGATTCCAATCTCATTAAAACCGAATACGAAAAAATACAACAAACGAATGTCAATTCTTCCTTATTTTATTTATATTCTAAAATGGCCACCTCTGCCATCCATATTAGTTCTAATAATGACACCTTTTCTTCTATGATTCTAACTCATGGTTTATTTAATAATATTACTTCTTTAAACAAAAAATTATTTATTTATCAAGTAGAAGACAACCAAAAAAATATTAAAAATGTTATTAATTTTTCTAAACATCTAGAAGAATTGGATGTTTCCTTTTCTTTATTAGGAGAGAAAATTGAGGAAAAATCTGATATACTTTGGATTGAAAATTATGATAATAAAATCCAATTATTTGAATATATTCAAAAACTTAAAGACCAAATCAATAAATATATTATTTTAGAATTAGATACAAGTAATAATTTACATTTCATTTCTCTCTACGACTTTCTTTTGAAAGATAAATCATGGATAGTTAGAGAGAAATTCATAAATAAAAAAGGATTTATTATTTTGCAAAAAGTAGAAACTCCAAAATTAAATAATATTTATGGAATTGAGTCTTGGTCTACTATTGCAGATATTTCTATTGTTGAAAAAGGAAAAAACTATGCTCCAATGGCTTTGGAAATTATGTCGAAGAGAGAAAATACCAAAATATTCATTCTGAATGATTTAATTCCAGATTATATTTCTTTCTTAATTTCTCTCAACAAACCTTTTACTATTCTCTCTCATAGCAACATTCCTTATTGTATGCCTTATTATACCTACCCAAATGTCGACACTTCTATGAGAAATAAAATGGATGAATTACTTAATAAACCTGAACTAAAAGCCTGGTATACCAAAAATCCTGCAATTGTTCATGATAAATTAAAAATATTACCTTTAGGACCTAAATGGAATTGGAATTCTAGAGAACTATATGGAGAAGATAGAGAGAAA
>Ga0222715_10004123_pt1 | contig 12750 bp, 15 predicted proteins | sample C33_9DmetaG_FD_165056 | JGI IMG/M metagenome (GOLD analysis project Ga0222715, IMG submission 165056) | Estuarine water microbial communities from San Francisco Bay, California, United States - C33_9D | ecosystem: Environmental > Aquatic > Marine > Unclassified | place: USA: California...
CGATCACCTCTACTGCGTCCTCAGCATAGATTCTAACGTTGGAGCATCGGGCGCTCATCAATTGCCCCAGTAGCCGACCAACACCGGGTCGGTGCACTTCAATGCCTAGAAATTGACCTTCGGGGTCTGCCAAGGCCATCTCGAGGAGGCTGTCTCCCATGCCAAACCCAATCTCTACTATCCGCCGCCCGGATCCAGAAAAAGTGCCTTCCCAATTCAGCAGGCCCGAGCGAACTTCAAGACCAAAGCGAGGAAACCCCTCTTTCCAGCCTCGCCCCTGGGCAGCCGTCATGCGGCCGGCGCGCATTACAAAGCTACGGATGCGATGGGATCCCGCAGGCCTCGAAGACAACATGGAACCGCCCGGCAGAGAGACTCGGTGTGTCAGGCCACCAGCGAAGTACGCAGTTTTTTCAGCGCATTCGCCTCGAGCTGTCTGATGCGCTCTGCAGACACATCGTACTCGGCCGCAAGCTCGTGAAGTGTTGGCTTTTCCTCGAGCAACCAACGTCTCTCAAGAATATCGCGACTGCGCTCGTCGAGGCCCGCTAACGCCACCTGCAAACGCGCCAGGCTATCCTCAGTGAAGTCAGCAAGCTCAACCAGCTGTCCCGGGTCACTATCTGCATCTGCTAGACAATATTGCGGCGCTTGCCAGACATCATCCTCGTCACTGTCGGTTGGCGCATCAAATGCGACATCCCGACTCGCGAGCCGACCTTCCATTCTGGTCACCTCTGCCTCATCGACACCCAGATCAGCAGCAATCGCTCGAGTCTCTTCGGCAGATAACCAGCCCAGCGCCTTTTTCTGGCTACGCAGATTGAAGAAAAGCTTCCGCTGAGCCTTGGTGGTAGCGACCTTGACGATACGCCAGTTACGCAAAATATATTCGTGCATCTCAGCTTTGATCCAATGCACGGCAAAGGAAACAAGCCGCACACCCTTGGTGGGATCAAAGCGCTTTACCGCCTTCATCAGGCCGACATTCCCCTCCTGAATAAGGTCTGCCTCGGACAAGCCGTAGCCCGAGTAACTCCGCGCAATGTGCACAACAAACCTGAGGTGCGCCAAGACCATCTCTCGCGCAGAGTCCACACATTCTTCGTAATACAGGCGCTCCGCCAACTCTCGCTCCCGCTCTGCCGACAGTACAGCAATACCGCCAACAGCTTGGATGTAAGCCGACAGGTTGGCGCCGGGGGCCATATTCAGCACCGCGCTATTAGGCACCGCGAGTGCGTGCTTTGTCTCTGTCATGTTTTCGCCTCCGCTGGGCTGAAGCGCCTAGTTTAGCACTCTAGCCCCTAGAGTGCTAAGCGTGAAAAATCAACGTTTTTCAGAGTCTTAAGCAGAATCTAACCGCGAGAGGAAGCGCTTGGTGACCCACCAACTGGCTAACCATCCCATTGTCGCCGCACCAAAAAGGAGCGCAACAAGATATTGGGGGTTCAACCACAGCAGTTGAGCGGGGCGATCGTACAGTAGCAATAGCGCGTTTAAGGGCCCTGAGAGCCAGAGACCAAACCCCCAGACCAGCACAGCTGCAACGACCCCACCACCCAGACCGTACCACAGCCCCGCGTACAGAAAGGGACGGCGCGCAAAAGCATCGGACCCGCCTATCAAGCGCACGACGATAATTTCTTCGCGGCAAGCGTCGATGGATAGCCTCAAGGTATTTGCCACAACAAGAACTGCGCCCAGGATCATCGCTCCCCCTAGGCCCTCAATCCAACGCAAGCCAAGCCGCAGTAACTGTTCCAGCCGCTCCATCCATTGGGCATCGACAATCACACGTGCCGCCAATGCTTCAGCCTCAAGCTGCACCGACAACTGCCTTACCATCGTGACATCCGAGCCTTCCGCAGGCTTCACGAGTAAAGTGTAGGGCAGCGGATTGTAGGCGAGTGTGTCCACGAGGTCTTTGAAGCCCGAATTTTCAGTGAACTCGGCCAAGGCCTGCTCTCGATCAACCAGAGCGGCTTCGGCGACCCCAGGCCAGGCGTCCACCCTGCGCTGTAACGCCAGCGCAGCGCTTGAATCTGCCTCGATATGCAGCAATACGGATACTTGGGGAGCACCCCCCAACCCTTGCGTCACTTGCCTCACACTATCCAACGTCAACAGCATGGAGCTCGGCAGTGCGAGAGAAATGGCCAACACCAGCCAGGTGAGCCATGTCGAGCCCGGGCGCGCCACTACCCTCCTCCAACTGCTGATCATCGCAACACGATGCTGCGCTCGCCAGGCTGACCATTGGCCCCAGTTATCGCTCACTCCCGGCTCTGCTCGACTCATAGCGGGACCCCAGCTTCCGCCAGATGTCCTGATTCGAGCGTAATCGCCTGGTGACGGAACCGGGAAATCAGGCTCATATCGTGCGTCGCCACGAGTACAGTCACACCCACCTGATTAAATGCTTCAAACAGACTCATGATTTCTAAGGAAAGCCGTGGGTCGAGGTTCCCCGTGGGTTCGTCTGCAACCAAAAACTCGGGCCTGGCGACCACTGCTCTGGCGATACCCACTCGCTGCTGCTCTCCCCCCGAGAGGCTCGCAGGATAAGCGCGCTCCCGTGCCAGCAACCCGACTTTATCCAGCGCAGCGCGAACCCGTCTGGCCGTGTCACGCGGAGAAAAACCCGCTATCTCCAGCGGCAGCGCGACGTTGTCATAAACCGTGCGATCAAACAAAAGCTGGTGCTCCTGAAAGACAATGCCAAAGCGGCGCCGATACGGCGCGACAGCGCGCCCTCTGATCTGACTGGTGCGATCACCCTGTATGCGTATTTCGCCTCCGGTTGGGCGATCCAGAAGCAATAACAGCCTCAGCAACGTGCTCTTTCCTGCACCGGAATGTCCGGTGAGAAAAGCCATTTCGCCGGTGGGAATGGTCAGGCTGAGGTTGCGAAGTGCGTCGCGGTCTGCGAAACGTCGACTGACGCGATCAAACTCGATCATCCGCTGACACTCTCATCCATCGTCAAGCAGAGCGTCTACAAACTCTTGCGCAGAAAAATCGCGGAGGTCATCCAGTTGCTCCCCCACCCCTATAAAACGAATGGGTCTTTTTAAACGGTTGGCAATGGCGAACATGACCCCGCCCCGAGCAGTGCCATCCAGCTTGGTCACCGCGACACCTGTGATACCTACCGCCTTGTCAAACTCCAAAGCCTGCGACACCGCATTCTGGCCGGTTCCCGCATCGAGCACCAAAAGCGTTTCGTGGGGCACCGTGGCGTTTTGCTTGCGCATGACCCGCACAACTTTGGACAACTCTTCCATCAGGTGCGCTTTGTTTTGGAGACGTCCAGCGGTATCCGCGATCAAAACATCTACCTCTCTGGCCGTTGCGGCTTCCAGAGCATCGTAAAGAACAGACGCGCTATCGGCTCCAGTGTGCTGCGCAATGACAGGCACCTGATTGCTGTCACCCCAAGCCTGTAACTGCTCTACGGCGGCGGCCCTGAACGTATCGCCCGCCGCCAACATGACGCTGAGCCCCTGTTGTTTAAAGCGGTGCGCCAATTTGCCAATCGTTGTTGTTTTGCCCGCGCCATTCACACCGACTACCAGTATGACAAAAGGCCGCTCGCGAGCCGGTAGCAGGGGACTTTCCTGATCAGCGAGTAACTCTGTCAGGGTTAGCTTGAGAGCGGACATGACGGTATCAATGGCAGACAAATCTTTGCGATCGAGCCGCGCGCTAAGAGACTCCAAAACCTTCTGAGTCGTCTCAACCCCCACGTCTGCCATGATGAGTTGCTCTTCCAGCGCCTCGAGTAACGCGGGATCGAGCTGCTTCTTGCCCAGCACCAAGCTCGACAGTCCCTCGGAAAACTGACCGCGACTGCGACGCAGGCCAGCCCTCAGGCGAGTAAACATCCCAGGCGAATCCGTTCCGCCGGCTACGTCACCCGAGCTTGATGGTTGCGTTGCCTCGGGGGATAGGCTGGCGCCGGCACCCTGCGGTTCGCTCTCGGGCGTAATCGTGGCGATCGATTCGGGCTCAAGCTTGGCGCGGCGTTTGAATAGCTTCATGATCCACTGTTCTCACTCGGGAGTGCCGGCCCCTGCCTGCATGACGAGCTGGTCGGCGAGCCGACACAGTCTAGCACCCCGCAAGTCAGGAGCCAGCATGCAACGTCGTTCAAGTAAAGCAAGCGCCTCTCAACTTCGCATCATTGGCGGTCAATGGCGCGGCCGCAAGCTGTCGTTCCCCTCGCGACCAGGTTTGAGGCCCACCGCCGACCGGGTCCGAGAAACGCTCTTCAACTGGTTGTCGCCCCAACTCATCGGCGCCAGATGCCTCGACCTGTTCGCCGGTTCCGGTGCGCTGGGCATCGAGGCATTGTCCCGCGGCGCCGCGCACTGTGACTTCATTGATAGCGATACCGTGACGCTCCGCGCGATCGAGCAACATTTGTTGACATTGGATGCGAGGGACCGAGCTAGCGTGATTTGTGGGGCCGCCACCGACCAGCTGAACCTCGCTAAGACCACGTGGGATATCGTATTTGTCGATCCACCTTTTGACTGCGGACTCGGGTACCCGGCTCTCTCGCAACTGGTGGAAAAGCGGTGCCTGCATAGCGAGAGTCTGGTTTATTTTGAGACGAGGCGCTCGCAAGCCGAATCTGTGCCTGAGGTAGCGTACGAGGTGCTCCGGGACAAGACGGCTGGAGATGTCCGCTATCGACTCTTTAAACCGGTATAAACTCACGCGCCTTCGGTTTGTCGACTTTACAAGACTTGTGTAGGCTCCAGCCAAGAAAGGCACAAGAGGAAACGCGCCGTGTTAACCCACACTGTCGTGTATCCGGGAACTTTTGATCCCATCACTAATGGCCACATTGATCTGGTAGAGCGCGCTGCAAAACTGTTCGAGCGCGTGGTGGTGGCTATTGCCACCAGTGAGAAAAAGGCGCCTCTCTTCGATTTGCAGCAACGAACCGATCTGGCCAAGGCATGCCTTGCCCACATCCCGGCTGCCGAGGTCCTGCCCTTTGAAGGGCTCCTAATTGATTTCGTAACAGCGCAGGAGTCCCACTGTGTACTCAGGGGCCTCAGAGCAGTGGCGGATTTTGAATATGAGTTCCAGCTGGCCAATATGAACCGCGCAATGAACCCGGAGTTTGAGAGTGTCTTTCTCACGCCCAGTGCAGAGTTATCCTACATCTCCTCGTCCTTGGTACGCGAAATCGCCGGACTTGGCGGTGATGTCAGTGGCTTTGTGCCCCCTAATGTGGCGGCCGCACTGACCCAGCAGCTGACCTGATCACCTGCACGCCTCCGCCCAACGACTGTTAACGCTGACAGATGAGGCACAGCACGGTGCTGCGGCCTCCCTGGCGAATTTCTCTTAATACGCTTTTACACACCCTGCACGGCATCCCCTCGCGACCATAAACCCGAAGTTGCTGGGAGAAATATCCTGGCGACCCATCTCCACCCACAAAATCTCTCAACGTGGTGCCGCCCTGCCGGATGGCATCACTCAGAACCTGCTTGATGCTGAGGGCCAGATTGTCATAGCGGGTCTGTGCAATGCGGCCGGCCGCCCTCGCCGGGTGAATCCCCGACAGAAACAAGGCCTCGTTGGCATAGATGTTCCCGACGCCGACTACAACCCTGCCGTCCATGATGAACTGCTTCACTGGCACACGGCGCTTGCGGGCTCTCGCGTATAGGTATGCGCCAGAAAAATCCTCAGAGAGCGGCTCGGGCCCTAGATGGTCTAATAACGGGTGCGACAGCTGCTGTAGCCAATGGAAGCTGCCAAACCGACGGGGGTCGTGATACCGCAGGCATCGCCCGTCGGAGAGCACAATATCGATATGATCGTGAAACAGCGGCGGGGCGTCGGCTGGCATGAGCCGTAAACTCCCCGACATACCCAGATGCACCATCAGGGTGCCCCTATCTGTCTCAAGCAACAAATATTTTGCCCGTCGCCTCACGGCACAAAAGTGTGCGCCGGTAAGCGCGTGGTTCAGATCTGATGGCACCGGCCATCGCAGCCGAGACTCGCGGACAATAACGCGCGTTATGCTCTTACTCACTATGTGAGGGGCGATGCCTCTGCATGTGGTTTCGACCTCTGGGAGCTCTGGCATATCTCACTCATCTGAAAGGGGTTACAGCAAGGTGATGTTAATGCGCGCTGTGGGTTGCCGAAACAAAAAGGTCCCGAAAACAAAAACCCCGGCGGATAGCCGGGGTTTCAGGGCAGAGCAGCCAGGCCGCTACTTGATCTTTCCCTCTTTATAGATCACGTGCTTGCGCGCGACCGGGTCAAATTTTTTCATCTCAAGCTTATCGGGCATGGTCCGCTTGTTTTTGTCGGTAGTGTAAAAGTGACCTGTACCTGCCGTTGAATTCATTCTAATTTTCTCACGCATTATTCAACCCTCACACTTTTTCGCCGCGAGTACGCAAATCCGCCAGAACCGAATCGATCCCAAGCTTGTCGATAATCCGCATACCTTTTGAAGACACTCGAAGCGACACGAAGCGCTTCTCGGACTCTACCCAAAACCGATGATTGTGCAGATTCGGCAAAAACCTTCGCTTGGTGCGGTTTTTTGCGTGTGAAACATTGTTACCGGTAGCGGGTCGCTTGCCCGTAACCTGACAGACTCGTGACATGGGATTCCCCGTCAAGAACTACAAAGGGCGCGTTTTATACCAGAGGGGCTGAGGAGGCGCAAGTAAGGCAGTATGAACAGAACTCAAAGTGTGCAAAAACCCCCGCAAATGCTAGTGTGCGGGCCTGCCTTATACGGGTTGACGACCAATGAGTCAGTTACACCAGCGCCGTGTACTTGTGGCCATCTCGGGCGGCATAGCCGCCTATAAAGGTGCCGAGCTTGTTCGCCAGTTAAAAAAACAGGGGGCCGTCGTGCGCGTTATTCTGTCACGGGGCGCCCGCGAATTCATTACACCACTGACCCTGCAAGCCCTGTCGGGCGAACCCACACACACCGAGCTCCTAAACGAGGAAGCAGAGGCGGGAATGGGGCATATTGCTCTGGCGCGCTGGGCGGATCTTATGGTGGTAGCGCCCGCCACAGCAGATGTAATTGCGCGACTCGCGCACGGACGAGCAGATGACCTACTCACGACTGTCGCCTTGGCCACACCCGCGCCCGTTGCGGTCGCACCTGCGATGAACCATCAGATGTGGGCCAATCGCGCGACACAGGACAATCTTTCTTTGCTCGCCGACCGCCAAGTGCAAATTATTGGTCCGGGATCTGGCGAGCAAGCCTGTGGCGACATAGGCCCGGGTCGCCTGCTCGAGCCCGAAGATATTGTCGCGGCGCTCGCCGGGCGCTTTAGGAACCGCCAGCTTGAAAACCGGTGTGTGGTGATTACTGCCGGCCCAACAGTCGAGGCGATTGACCCCGTGCGTTTCCTCAGCAACCACAGCTCGGGCAAGATGGGCTATGCGCTCGCGAGAGCTTGTGTAGACGCTGGGGCGCGAGTCAAGCTGATCTCTGGGCCCGTGCAATTGTTGCCTCCCGATCGGGTCGAACTCATCTCGGTGGCTTCGGCGCTGGAAATGCACGAGGCGGCGCTGGCCGAGGCAGCAGGCGCTGACCTCTTCATCGGGGCCGCTGCAGTGGCTGACTATCGCGTACAGCATCCGGCACCCGAGAAGATTAAAAAGTGTGGCAACGAGCCGCTTACCCTCGCGCTGATTCAGAACCCGGACATTATCGCCAGCGTGAGTCAACTCGAAAACCGGCCCACTTTGGTCGTGGGCTTCGCCGCAGAAACCAGCAATATCATCGAGCATGCGCGCGCCAAGCGCACCAGTAAAAAGCTGGATCTGATTGTCGCCAACGATGTGAGCGCCGAACAGACGGGCTTCGGTTCAGAGCAAAATGCGGTCCACCTTATCGCCGCAGGCGAAGAGCAGTACCTGACTCTGGCGAGCAAGCAGGTGATTGCCGAACAGATTGTCGCGGTGCTTGCGAAGATGATTGGCGCAACGGCGGCTGAACTGCAGCAGGAAGATCACTGCTAACGATCCGTCTTTTAGGATGCTTTTTACTGCGGCATCTTCACATTGCCTTTGACGACACGCGGGCTCATGCTCTGCGCTTTCTAACTGAGTCGGACTGCTTGTCATGTCACTGAATCAGGGAGAGGCTGGGAATTTTGCCCGGATCCTGACCGAATCACTGCCTTACATCCAACGCTTCACCGGAAAAACCTTTGTCATCAAGTTTGGTGGCAATGCGATGACGGACCCGGCGCTGCATGAAAGCTTTGCCCGCGACGTAGTGTTGATGAAACTGGTAGGCATGAACCCTGTCGTTGTGCACGGCGGGGGGCCACAAATTGGAGCGTTGCTCGAGAGGCTCAATATCGAAACGCAGTTTGTGGACGGTATGCGTGTGACAGACGAGCACACTATGGACGTAGTCGAAATGGTGCTCGGTGCCTCGGTCAACAAAGAAATTGTCGACAGCATTCACCGTAATGGTGGGCGCGCAATCGGCATCACCGGCAAAGACGGGCGGCTGATTCAGGCAAAAAAGCTGGGCGGCAGCTGGGGTAGTGATGGCCAGCCGGATATTGGTCAGGTGGGAGAGGTCGAAAGTATCGACACTGACATTCTGTCCATGCTCAGCGACAGCGATTACATACCCGTTATCGCTCCCGTAGCGGGCAGTGAGGATGGACAGACCTACAACATCAATGCCGATATCGTGGCAGGGAAGCTGTCTGAAGTATTACAGGCTGAGAAACTCATGCTGTTAACCAACGTGACCGGACTACTCGATGCGCAGGGTAATACACTAACCGGGCTCTCCTCCAAGCAGGTAGAGGACCTGATCGACTCCGGTGTGATAGCGGGCGGCATGCTACCCAAAATTCGTTGTGCGCTGGACGCTGTCCAGAGCGGCGTCCGCAGTGCCCACATTATTGATGGGCGAGTCCCTCATGCTGCATTACTGGAAATCTTCTCCGACGAAGGAATCGGCACGCTGATCACCGATCGCAATTGACAGCCCTGCTTGGCTGTTTGCGCCGAGACAAGGGACTCTTTAGCATCGGTGCGGTCCCGAGTGAACGACGCAGAGTGTGAACAGCCCCTATGGCCATCAGCGACATGGTTAAAACGTCTGACCGTCAGCAACAGATCCTGCAGGCTCTCGCCGCCATGCTCGAGGAGGCCCCTCTTGTAAAAATTACTACCGCAAAACTCGCGACTGCTGTTGGTGTCTCCGAAGCCGCCCTGTACAGGCACTTTCCATCGAAAACCCGCATGTTTGAATCGTTGATCGCCTTTGCGGAGGATACGCTCTTTGTGCGCATTGGCCGAATATCGGAGGATCAGGGCGGGGCTGTGGGGCAGTGCTATGCGCTCACAAGGCTGTTCCTTGAGTTCTGCGAGAAAAACCCTGGAATCACCCAGCTGATCACGGCTAGAGCGTTGACAGGCGAATCAAGCGAACTCCATCAGCGGGTGGCACAACTTTTTGAGCGGCTGGAAACGCAGCTGCGCCAGTTTTTGCGAGAAGCCGAGCTCAGAGAGGGGCTGCGTACCAGCCTACCGGTCAATGCGGCTGCCAATCTGCTAATGGCCTCTGCGGAGGGAAAGGTCAATCAGTTTTGTCGCAGTGGCTTCAGGCGACGTCCAACAGAGGATTGGCAGCAACAATGGCAGATCCTGACTGCAGACCTAATGGTCCCAGCACGGCGCAATCCTTAACCTCACGCTTTTGGTATGGGCAGCCACTGTAAAAAATCGCTCAATCTTTACGAGACACCGTAGCGTTCGCGATAACGGTGCAAAGCGTCTCGATACGGCGCCATGGCCGCATTGTCCTCGACCCAGTCGATAATGTCGTGTAACGAGATGACACTGGCTACCGGCAAACCCCAATCCGCTTCAACCTGCTGCACTGCGGACAGCTCCCCGGCGCCTCGCTCGCAGCGATCCAAACCAATCAAAACCCCTGCTCCGGTGGCCTCAGAGGCCTTTAGAATCGACATTGACTCACCAATGGCTGTGCCCGCGGTCATCACGTCGTCTACCACCACCACCTTTCCGCATAGTGGCGCGCCTACCAGGTTGCCGCCCTCGCCGTGGGTTTTAGCCTCTTTGCGATTAAATGCAAATGGCATATCCACGCCGTGTTGGTCCGCTAATGCCACTGCAGTGGTGGCCACGAGTGGAATACCCTTATATGCAGGCCCGAACAACATATCGGCATGCCATCCGGTTGCTTGTAGCGCCGCCGCATAACATCGCCCCAATCGCGCCAGCGCGGAGCCAGCCGAGAACTTTCCCGCGTTGAAAAAGTACGGGCTGTTGCGTCCTGACTTGAGCTCGAATTCTCCAAACTGCAGAACCTCGCACTCGAGTGCCAGTTCAATAAACTGCTGCCGAAATCCTTTCGTCTCTGTCGTCACACGCTGCTCCCTCGCCTCCTTGTTACGGCGACTGCGACCAATGGTACCGAACGGGCGATCAGGCGCGGTCTGGTCTGTGGGTTTGGGCGTATGATATGGGATCGTCTTAGTCAGGACTAGCAATGAGAGTTATCAGCTTCGTTACTGAGGGGCTTGAACGAGCCGCTGGAGCGGGCTGCCTTGACTGGGTGTTCTCGCAAGACGCAGACATCATTTGCCTCCAGGATACGCGTTGTGCCGAACACTCACTCAAGAGCGATACCTTTTTCCCTGATAGTTACCACGCCTATTTTCTGGACCACTACGATAATCCCGAGTTGAACGGGGTGGCAATTTATTGTCGTAAAATGCCCAAGGCAATCATCTTGGGTTTGGGGTTTGATCCCTACGATCGCCAGGGGCTTTACATACAAGCCGATTACGATTCGGTCAGTGTCGGCTCGGTGTTGGTACCCAGCGGCACGAGTAGCAGCGCAGCGTTGGCTAGCAAACTCGACTTTCTCTCGCAATTAAGCAGTCATCTGGAGAAAGTGCGGCATAAGCGTCGCGACTATGTTCTATGCGGTGGCTGGGAGTTGATGGCCCATCACGCCGACGCCGAGGAGACTGGCAGTGCGGGCACCGCACCGGGTTTGTCATCCGCCGAGCGCGGCTGGCTGCTGGATTTATATGCCTCGGGCTACGCCGATGCCTTCAAACTTTGCGACGAGGATCCTGGGGCCTACACCTGGTGGCCCAACGGCGACGAATCCGGTGGGCTCAGAACAGATACACACATTATTTCCGAGTCCCTGATGAGTCAGGTATCCGGTGCGCAGATATATGACTCAGAGGCCTTTTCGAGTCACGCGCCCGTCATCATTGACTACGACTTCTCTCTCTAACCAAGACTCAGGGCTTCGCGCTGCGCTGCCGCGATATGCGCCCCCGCATGACTGGCCAGATCCAACAGCTGCCCTAACTCCTCTCGGGTAAAGGTGGCGCCCTCAGCGGTACCCTGCACCTCCACAAACCCACCCGAGTCGGTGAGTACGATGTTCATATCACTGTCGGCGGCGGAGTCTTCGGCGTAATCAAGGTCCGCGACCGGCAGCCCCTTCCATATCCCCACAGAGACCGCGCAAATAAGATGCTTCAGCGGGTCCGCTTCCAAGTCTCCTGTTCGCTGCAAGGTGTTTAGCGCGTCAACAACGGCCACACATGCACCGGAGATTGCAGCGGTCCGGGTGCCTCCATCGGCCTGTATCACATCACAATCTACCGTCAGGGTCCGCTCTCCCAGCAAGCGAAGATCCAGCGCTGCACGAAGCGACCTGCCAATCAGTCGCTGGATTTCTACCGTTCTGCCACCCTGCTTTCCTCGTGCCGCCTCACGATCCATGCGACTGCCTGTTGATCTTGGCAACATCCCATACTCTGCGGTGAGCCAGCCCACCCCTTTGCCACGCAGAAATCCAGGCACTCCCGCGCTGATGCTGGCCGTACAAATGACCTTGGTTTGACCAAAAGACACCAACACCGAGCCCTCGGCGTGGCACGTGTAATGGCGCTCAAACTGGACGCTTCGAATTTCATTCGGCGCGCGGCCGCTCGGTCGGCAAGGGTTGGACTCCATGATTCTTCTCCTGATGACTCACTCGGCCAGCGAGTCTGCGGCTGTTACACTGACATTTTTAACAGCGGGGATTGAAAGTGACGCAGAGCATGACGGGCTTTGCTCGCGGCAGTGTAACAACGGGAAACCTGACGGTCACGGTAGAGTGTCGCTCAGTCAATAATCGCTACCTCGATGTCCACTTCCGTATGCCCGACACGTTAAGGGAGTTCGAAACAGCGCTCAGAGATCGGGTGGGCAAACGATTTGCCAGAGGCAAACTTGAGATTTTAATTCGAGTCAGTGACCGCGCCTCAAACGCGCCTGTTACCGTGGACGAATCCCGCATCGAAACCTTGAAGGCCGCTATGGACGACATTGCTGCGGCTTTTCCTGATGCCGCAGCGCCCGACCTGCTGGGCTTGTTGCTGGCTCCGGGCGTGCTCACTGAACACGAGCCAGACGCTGAAGCGCTTCGGATGGCCACAGTCGAAGCGCTGGACACCTGCCTCGTTGGCCTGCAGGGCCAACGAGAAACCGAAGGCGACAAATTGGCGGCCATGGTGCTGCAGCGATGCGCCGCGATGCGCCTTCAACTGGACGAACTCAAAGCCCAATTGCCAGTGCTACAGGATGCCCACACGCGAAAGTTGTTGGATCGTCTGGACACGCTCGACCTCGAGGCCCACCCCGCTCGCTTGGAAGAGGAAATCGTGTATATCC
>Ga0222715_10004127_pt1 | contig 12741 bp, 2 predicted proteins | sample C33_9DmetaG_FD_165056 | JGI IMG/M metagenome (GOLD analysis project Ga0222715, IMG submission 165056) | Estuarine water microbial communities from San Francisco Bay, California, United States - C33_9D | ecosystem: Environmental > Aquatic > Marine > Unclassified | place: USA: California...
CAGGGTAATCAAAGTATCTGGTTCAGACACTGGTGGTATTAAAACAAATATGCTGGACGGCTATTATAGGCCTGTCCATACGTCAAGTAATGAGTTGCTATCTAGGTATGCTAGAAATGCTTCAGGAGTTAGGGGTGAATCACCCTACCAGACAGCGGCAAGGATTGATGGGAGAGATAGCTTAACTGTTCCTGAGAGAATTAAGCAAGCTCTTGATGTAGATGTTGAGAATCAGGGAAGCATTGGTGGATTCATTAACAGATTTAGGGGAAGGGCTTTTGATTTAGAGAATCCCACTACTTTAAGTAAGCTCCTTCGAGGTGACACTATTGCAAGTTATAGCGGAGGTCAAAAAACGGTTCTTAAAGGCCGAGTTAATGGGGCTAAGCTAGATATTGTAGATGAAAGTACTGGAAAAGTCGTCAAATCACTTTCTGAGCAAGATGTTTTTAAAGGTTTAGATACTCTTAGGAGGAGTACTGATAAATACGGTGTTTCCTCAAGGGTTATAGAAGCAGCTGAGGCTGGTAACATATTTAGTGGTGACTTAAAGTTGAGTGGCGTAAATAGCGCTTCTGGTTTAAGAAAATTTGTATCTGATTTAGCAGATACTGAAACAGGGTTATTAAGTAAGGCAGGCGTTTCTAAGCAGCAGCAACAAGCAGTTCAAAGATCTAGGGCAAAGCTAAATAGGATGATCGATGCTCAAGAGTTGTCGGCACTTTCGAGTAAATCCGCTGATTCTCCAACGATCACTACTGCTTTTGACGATATAGTTACAGCTGTATTTAGGCATAGAATGTCAACTGAAGGCATATTAGCTGCAAAGTCGAGTAAGGCGGATCCTTTTGTTAAGTTGAATGGTATACTAGATGATCTAGTTGGGCGGGGTCGTATAAGTAGTGCACAGAGAGCTGAATCTAAAGCTTCGGTTTTAGGATCTTTGATAGATAAGGCAGCATTTTCTACATACAGCCCTGCTAATTCTGTTTCGAGAGATGCAAGGGATGCTTTTACGGAGCTAATTAATAACAAAGAAGCTTTTAAACATTTCTCTGAACCATTTTCTTCTGGTTCCATCAATGGAATTACTGGAGCTGTTAAGAAAAGATTAAACCCATTAACCTCTAAGTTAAATGGCCGTTTTACTACTGGCAAGCATTCTATGCGAGATTATTACACTGATCCGCTAGGTTCTGGCCAGCAAACTACTTTGGTTCCAACTTTTGGAACAGTCTTTAACAAAAACCCGATGGGGGCAATGAAGAGCCTTGTTGGCCTGTCTACCTACAGCGATCCTGCGTCATATTCAAGCGCAAGTGCTGCAGTAGCGCACAGTGTTGGTCGTCTTAATGGATATTTTAGTGCAGCAGGAGTTGGCATTAAAGGTGATTACAGCGGGCCTCTTAGCGAATTTGCGGTTGGAATGGTCGGTAAGAGGGTGCTACCTGCGTATATAGCAGGAATGACTTTTATGACTGCAGACAGAACTGTCGGCGGAATGGTTAATGAAAAAGACGACGAAGGAGAAAGGGTATATTCTCCATTTTTAGTTACAAAAGCGGCACGTGCAGCTGTCGAAGTTCAGTCAGTTTTTTCTGGAATAACTCCTGGTGGCCCGGGATATCAAGAGAAGAGAGAGGAACTACTTGAGGGCGAAGTTGCAATCAGACAGGGTAGATATTGGCCTTTAGGGTTTACCCCATTTAAGGGTGGAAAGATAGAGTATTATAGGCCTTCTTATTATAGAAGACTTCAAGCTGGAGCTCTATACACTGATGATACCTACGGTAGTCCAATTGAAAAGTTTTTATTCTATGATGATATCTCTCCTTTAAGACCATTCGATCCATACAGATTTGAGAAGAAGCATTATGAGGATAGGCCATATCCTGTAACAGGTGAGTATTTTACTGGACCTTTTGGCCCATTGACAACTATAGGTAATTTAACTGTAGGAAAATTGTTGAAGCCAAGAAAAACAATGCATGAAGCAGAACTGCAAATGGGACTTGCTAATTACATGCCAGCAGGACAGTTTGGTGCGTATGATGCTTCGGCATATGTGGGTTCAAATACTGGATATCAACAACCTTCAGTACCTGGTGGCAATATGTACGGTGCTCCTATTGGGGCTGGGCAATCTGGTATGCCTGGAGGTTTTACTCAAATAGCGCAGTCTAATGCGGAGATGGCATCAAGAGCTGGGCCAACGGGGTTGGCTACTGGTATGGTTAGAAATGATATAAGTTCTGTTAATTCGCAATTTGCAGCTATGGCTTATGGTCCACCAAAATCGTCTGGAATTATGACTCCTTCTATTATTGCGTCTGGTGCGCCTATAAGCTCTAGATCTATGGAATATCAATTTGGGGAACTTGGCTATAGGACTCAGGAAATGGCAGGTATATATGGTTTTGCTCTAGCTAATGTTAGGGAAACTTTTGGTTTAGGTCAATCAGATTTAACCCCTCAAAGGTCTGTCTTAGAATCTGCAGGTAAAGCATATGGGTCAACTAGATCATTTTGGGATCTTAATTTAGGTGGCCTAGGTGATGCACCACTTCCTTCAGAGGGGATAGGCAATCTGGAATTTTCTGAGGTAGTCAGAAGGTTCGTGCCAAAAGAAAGAACTGATGTAGACTTTATTAATCCTATAAGAAATAAGATGGCAGATGAGTATTCATTTTTACCTGGATCAGAATATTTTACGAATTTTAAAACCGGAGATCCGTATACTAAGATTAAAGAAGGTGAATTAAGATTACCAGGTTTAGGTTACGAAAGACTTAATAGATTGTATGGAGATGAGACTGGAAGATATGGAGTAACTAATCAGTTAGATATACTTGGAGATGTTGCACCTTATTCAAAGCAATACAGGTCTTTAAACAAGCAAATAGACTCTATGGCTTTGTCTCCTGACGAGCGAATAAGGGTCGCAGAGGTACGTGAACAGGTAGAGTCAAAAAGCGTTAGAAGACAGTTTTCTGATTATAGTCTTAAAGGTTCTTCACCAGAAGATATGGGAATTGACCCTAGAGCGTTTAAGTTAGGTAGGATTGGTGAAGCTATAGCTCACTCAGATAACTTTATCGTAAATAAAACAATTGGTAGACAAACCGCGGTTGAGGATTGGGAGAGAAGAAATGTTTATGGATCTACTTTCCCACAATGGCAAAGTCCAGTGTCAAGTTTTATTGCACCTATGGTGAATAAGGCAACTCAAGAAAATCCAATTGTAGCATCAACGTCTATGGCAATAATTGGCTCACTTTTTGGTGCTACACCTAGAGCCCGAGCGTTTGGTGCAGCAGCAGGGTTTATCACTGGCTCCAGTGCTTCAATATATGGACAAGTTAAAGAGTTTGCTACTGGTGAAAGACATATTCCAATGGAAAGAAAAAAAGAATTGGCATTGGAAGAGTATGTTGATGTTTTAAGTTATGTAAAAAATTCTAGATTATCTTCTTTAGCGCAGCAGTCTGGAGATTTTAGTTCTGCGGTACAGTTCAGAAGACAGGCCCGGGCGACTATGTATGGTTCAGATCTAGATAATATTAATGTTGAGCTTATGAAGTATGCAGTGCCAAAAAGAAAAAGAGAACATTTTGAACGGATGATACAGGAGACGGATGAGGGTGAGCGAGAAAGGATACTATCTACTTCGGGAAGATTAGAAAGAAGAATATACCAGGCTGCGTGGGGAATGAGAGTTGAAAAAAGGCCTGAACTTGATGAGTATTTCGAGAGACATGAACTACCAGATGAGTCATGGGAAGGCTGGCATGCAAACACTAATATGGATCATGTAAAAGTCAAAATGGGCCAATCAATGGGTCTAGATATGTCTCAAATGGGTTACTATCCACAACAGTTAAAACAGGCAAACTTAGCTAATCCATCCTATCCTAGTTTTTTTTCGGATGAAGACAGTGAAGATATGTTTCTCAGATTAAAATCTTTAATGTCTGGCATGGGAGTTTCTGGAACTGTTATACCTGTAGCAAATACATTTGGTAGACAAGATATTAATATTTCTTATGGAGTTTAAAAATGGCCGTTGATTACATGAATCTGTTTGGGGGAAAGGGTATATTACCACCTGGCCAGGAGAATACCCCTAGAGCATTTGCGGTAGCCAGGCAAATTGTTGCATCTACTAGAGCTGGTAAAGCTGGACTTGTAAAGGTTGTTTACGAAAAGGGGGAAATCCAGTTTTATAGCAGTGTTACCAATAAGTCTTATCCTGATTTAACTGAAGCTTTAAATAGGACTAGAGAATTTACGGGTGGAAGGTATAGTACAGCATTAGAAATTTTTTCTGCTACTGATTCTCAATCTACTAATTTAGGTTCTTTAGGTAAGACAATCTCTTCTTTTGGTACAGACAGATCTGGTTCAGGTAGGCAAGTTTTTCGCGACATGCTGTCTAGACTTGAGGAAATTCAAACAGAAGGTGGCTCTAGGTATCAAACATTAAAAGCTGCAGGTATTAATGTTGAAGAGTTTTTAAAATCTGGGCAAATGTTTCAGTCTACTTACAGTATTGAAGCAGATACAGTATATAATAGTATGGATCAGTTTAAGAAAGCTACCAGGGATGATAAAAAAGAGAAGATCGCAGAAGCGGACAAGACGCTCAGAGAACTTTTAACTGACCCTAATGCTATTCAAACCGACGAAGGAGCTAGGCTTGGTTCGGGTATTACTTTTCTTGACTCTAAAAAGTCTGTTAAGGTTATAGGGTTTAGGTTTTCAGAAGCTGTTACCGGAGGAAATACTACCTTAACTAGTTATCAAGCCCATCTACTTGCTGCTGTTGTTGGTAATCCATTTTTTAACCCAGAGGCTTTTAGGGGTATTGTTGGAGACACTGGTGGCACTAGTCTAATCGCTGCCGGTAAAGCGGCAAATAAATTTTCTGACAAGTCTCTTAAAATAGCAAAGAGACAAAGAGCTATTTTAGGCGAAAGACCTATATCTCTTGCTGGCGAAGATCTGTTTCAATTTTTATCTAACGCAGTAGACGAGGGCTTAATAACTGGACAAAAAAAGCATTTTGTAACCAAAACTAATGCTAAGTTGTCTAATCATGTATTGATTACAGACTTTGAGTATGATGTTATGTTAAATTTTGCGTATAAAGATAATGCAGATGAAATAGCTCTTAAAACGGCAAGAACTGAGCAGGAAAAAATTCTGTATAGAAATGCAAAATCTGGAAACTATGTTCAAGGTGTAATGGATTTTTTCCAAGGTAAATCTAGTGGTACTACGCGTGCTTCTAGAATGGTAGAAGCACAGCATCAGATGAGTTCTGATGATTTTGAAACTTTACGTAGGCTTATGAGAGACGCAGTTGAGCAAAACGGTCCGAATGGTAGATTAACGGCGTTTAATGCTGGGACGAGTGAGTTTGGTTCTGATGTACTGAAGGAAAGACTGAAGCAGTCATTTTTAAAGGAATTTGGCGGCGATTCAGCAAAAGTAGATAAGTTCATGTATGTCACTGATGCTTTAATGAAAGTTCCTGAGCTATCTAAAGATGGTGCAGACTTAGCTAACGTCAAATTTTTTCAAGCACAAGTTAATTTTATTAAAAAGCAGATAGCTGATGTTATGCCAATGCTAGAGGATCCGGCATTATCGATTGAAGATAAGCTTGTTCTGCAAGATAGTATTAAAAAACTTGAAAGAACACAAAGAAATTTCCAAAACGCGATAGACCATGGTGGGCAGGTAACCGGTCGTATATCTGTTTTTGGTGTTGGTACAGCAAAAGATATAGTATCCGTATCAGAGTTTGAATCAGGATTAGATGACATAGCATTTATTTTAAACAAAACTTCAGTAAAGCTTGAGGCAGGTTTTGCTGGCATTGGTGAAAACTTAACTGAGTTTATAAATCTTTCTGGAATGACTAGTGGTTTTCAAGATAATGTTAAAGTAGATTATTCTGCTGTGGCAGCACATGGTTCTTTTTTTGGTAGTGAACAACAGATTCAGGGTGCAATACAGAGAGCTGAAGTTCTGCAAGCTGAATTGACAGATGCAATTGAAAATAACTATTTTAGTCCTAGAATAAGGGAGATTCTTGACAAAGCTGCTTCCTCTTCAGCGGATGAAATATTTGATGATGCGAATGATTTTTCTGTTATGGCTGCAACTAAAGCTAGGGAGCAGGCTAAAGTTATGCAGGAGTATCTATCTAGGGGAGGAAGAGTCGCTGACAATACAGAGATACTAAATTCCCTTTTTGACATAGTTGCCAGAGAGGCCTATAGATACGAATACGATAAAGCTGAAGTTAAAATGATAATGGCTAATGTTTATAGATTTGGTATAGATTCTGAAGCAGGTCTTTTGGGCAGGAGTAAGTATAAGGGATCAGGCAACTACAGACAGTATCAAGCTAGTGAAATATTCTTAGGAGGTAAGAATGGTCTAGCTTTTGGTGGAGATAAGTTTACCATCCAAGTGGGAGATGAATCATTAGAGGTTGCAGAAGAGGTTATTAAGTTTAGAATAGCAGATCATAAAGTTTTATTCTCTGAAGATATGGTAGCCAAGTATATAGATTCTCTTGGTGGTTTCGACTTAGACGACAAAGGCCTTCCGGCAATAACTAGGTTTAAAACAGCTAATGGAGTTGAAAAGTTGGCGTTCGATATGTTGAGGCAGCCGACTGGTCCGGAAGAGTCCTTATTTTTACTTCCGAATTTTGACGCCTTGACAGTTAAACACTTGCTGGATCGTGATGAGATGCAGCATGCATTGTTTAATCTGCAGACAGAATTTTCTGATATGGCTTCTGCAAGAGGTGTTTTTGCAAATGTTTTGCAGGATATGACTGATAGAAATCTTGCTGGTGTTACAGGTTTGGGTGTTGATGATGTGATGTCTAGATTCCAAGAAAGCGCAGAGATGCTTAGTGAAATATTTGAGACTGGTGGTTTGAAAGGGTTTTATTCTGTTAATTTTGAAAAAGACGCAGATCTTGCAAGAAGAGTCGAAGACGCAATGTTGGATCTATTGAGGTATTCTGAAATTAAGGAATTTACAACAGTTAACGATATTTCAGCTAGAAGAGCTAAAAGGATTCAAATGTATGGATCATCTAGCTTGTTTAACGCACCAGGTAAATCAGATGCGTCATACACTTCTGAGGGTATATATAAGATAATGGATCAATCAGGAGTTTTCGAATTCGAGGAAGACATGCTTCTTGCTCTTAAGCAAGCAGGGTATGACCAGACTTTTATAGATGGATTTAAAGCAGCAAAGGGGACGACCTTTGACTCACAAATGGGTTTTCTAGCAGATAATATAACTGGTCCACAAGCAGAAGAAAAACTTATGGCGTTATATGGTACTGCTTTTGGGATACAGGGAGCTAAGGCTGTTAGTGGAGCTGTAGAAGCTCAGTTGGGAACATACATAAATACCAGCATGGTTGTTTCGTCTATGTTGGATCAGTATGAGGATTTTGTTTCTGACTTATCAAAGCTATTCCCACAGATAGTAGGCCAAGATTCAGATGACTTTTCAAATTTCAACAAGATATATAAAGCTTTAACAGATTATAACGTTGGACTTATTTCTCAGGAGTTGGCAATTGACGTTGATATTAACCAGGGTGTAGCCAGGGCTGTAGATCAGCAGAGAACACTGGCGACCGCTATTTTACAAGCTAAGGAAGGTGAGTTTAAGGAATTTACGAATCAAAAAGCTTTAAAAGAGACAATAGAAAAACTTGGTGGAGCAGATCTTGAGACTTTAAATAAATATCTTCCTACTGCAGTCATCGGTCAAACTGGTTTTGCCCAAGCGGTATCTGAATCAATGGGTTTAGGTTATGGAGCTTTAGGGGGGTATGGTTTTGATGAAAGGATATTCTCCTCAAGACTTATGATAGGCAACCAGCAAGCCGCAGAGTATTTGGAAGCTTTTGTTGCCGGTAAAAGAGCTGGCTATAAGTTGATGAGTCAGTTAGGTCTTGGTTCAGTTATGTCACAATCTCAAGCAGATATGCTGGCAAGAATGGATACGCTTATATCTGATGTTAAAAACGCAGGTGATAAGACTGCAGCAAAAGAAGCTGCAAACCGAGCCGCTGAGTTTATGAGATCTTCAGAATCCGGAATTTTCTTAAGTGCAGAGAGTGAACGATATAAAGAGTATGCAGGTGTAGCTAGGTTTAGTAAAGCAGGTGCTGCTGTTGCAGCTAGTTTTACCACTCAAAGAAGGTCGGCTTCTGCTACAGCTAGAACGCTTCAACAAAGGGCACTAGATAGTGCTTTGTCCGCCGCCAAAGAGGAGTCATTAAATAGAGTTCAGGTTATAGCAGATGAGTATTTGCCAAAAATTAAAGCTATGAAAGCTGCTGGTAAAAGAATAGAAGATTTGGCTGATTTAGATATAGAGGAAGCCACAATAAAAAATATGAAGATAATAGAGGATCTTTATCGGGAAATTGGCAAAAGTGCTCAATTGGAAAATGTTAGTCAGTACGAGTTGTTGCTGGGTCTCGACAGGGCGTTTAGTGCCGAAAAAATATCTTTAGATAAATTATCAGTTTTGCCAGCGCTTGAGGGTCAACAATCTTCGGAATTAGTTGCCTCAATGAATAGGGCCAGAAGACTTTTATCTATAAATCAAAGTATAAATAAAGATGTTATGGGAATCGGTGAAGGTTTATTTAATAAAATGTCAACTCTTACTGAAGGAATTGACGGGGCAACTTTCGCAGAAAGATTGACTACTTTTATGGATCAATACAATTCATCTAGCATACAAGTTGATGAGCTGAATGATACAGAGATTAGAATGATTAATAGGCTTATAAATGATGGAAGAGATGCAAAAGAGTTGGAAAAGTTTAGGCTCCTGCAGAGAAACGCGTTGGCCTCCGCAGAAGTTGACGACGATACAAGGGCGTTGGGAATTCTGGCTAGACAATATTTTGATGAAGAAGATAGAATATATGGAGCATTTGCAGCTCATTCTCAGTATAATGATAATTTAGTTGATTTTAAAGAACTTACTAGATATGGTACAGCACAAACTCAAGCTGATCTGGCAGATGAGATGGGCGAAGCACTTGATGATTTTGCAGGCAGGGACCCTGATCGCTTCACGACACAATATAAGAGAATCATGGACAAAATTGCTGAACAAGATTTTATTGATTTTATAAAAAGACCAGCTGTTAAAAAAACCATGTATGGAATGGCTGGTTTCATAGCATTTAGTTTCTTATATCAGTCTAATAAAGACAGATCACAAAGTGATATGGCAGGTCCTCCTCTGCTTCCGGGTGGATCGGCATATGAGACTAGGATATCTCCAGGGGATTCAAACTTAGAAGATATACGGTATCAGGGTTATAATCCAGGTGTTTCATATCAGGTGTCTTTACATGGTGATCAGAACTCTATTAATAATTTTAGGCAGTCTGTTGGGGACTTGAATTATGGCAATTTGACCACTACTATGTATAATAATCTGCCTCGTCTTGGTCGTGATCTGTATGCAGATGTAGCACCTGATTTTTAAGGAGATTAGATGATTCTCGGTGCATCAAATCAAAATAAAAACTTATCTTCACAAGGTTTAAAGCCTAAGGATACCTCGCATAGGGTAACTCGTGTCAATAAGTATTCTGCAAAAATTGCTAAGTCGGAGACGGGTGAGAAAGCAAATATTGAGAATCCTCAGGCGGCTTTGCCTACACGTCCTTCTGACAAGGTTAGGGGCTCGTATGAGGGTCTAGATAAAGGCAAGTCAACCGTAATTAACATGGATGGTTCTGGGTACGACAATCCCACTAATCAACAGGCTCGTAATGAGAAACTGAATAAGCAAAATGTGGTGATGTCAACTAGGTCAGACATGGACTTTAATTTAGGCTCCAAATCTAGTATAATTAACAACTATAGTAGTATGACTATGCGGGGTTCGTCTTCCGATAGAATTAGTAAAATTATAAAAACTAACAATTATTTTTCGTAGGTAACTTATGGCAAAAATAGATAAACGGTCTTTAATACAAAGTGTATCTAATGATGATACGTATGATAAAATAGTTGAAATTTTAACCTCATCAGATCATGGTATTCTTCTTGATTTCTTTTTAAATGGAAATTATGAAGGGCAAAGTTTAGGATTAGGTGATGGTATAGAAACATCTTTTGTTGGTGATGGCGTTCTAGATATTTTTGACGATGAGTTTTATTCGCTTATAGCAATAAATAAGTGTTTGTCGGCTGCGATTAGGGGCACCTCTTACTCGGAGACTGTAAGTGATGATGAGGTTTATTCTTTATATGAAGAGTATTGGGATTGGACTTACGAATATTCAGTAAGCTTTACGGGAGACGCCGCACTAGGTATTCGTTACACTTTAGCAGATCTTATTTCAGGAACAGGTAGATCAATTCCTCATGATGGTCAAGATCCTGATTACAGACTATGGTGCAGGATACACTTTATAACTCAAGAAAATGTTATCTTCAAAGTTGACAAATCTGCTTTTGTGTTTGCGAGGATGCTACTGGATAGAGTGTATACCTGGAGGCAAGTTGTAGAAAATGCCGACGGCTTAACTGATGAGGAATTAGAAGAAGCAATAGAGGATGCAGAAAATGTGTCTGATTCTGAGACTGCTTCAGCAAATAGTCTTGTAGATTCTGATGAGATATTTGGAATTCTTGAATTGTATGCAGCTTACTCTAATCCAAATAACTTAGACTATGGACCCATTAGGCAAAGGTTAGTTAGTGAGCTTACAGATTTAGTTTTTGTTGGTGTTGAGCCAGAAAGTGATGACTGGCAGTTATTTAATATAATTTTTCAAACTTCTAAACTTGATGTTATTTCCGGATTATCTGTAGAAGCTAAATCTAATTTATTTGAGTTTATTGAAGCAAGTGGCTTATTGCAGTTGGCTGGATATGCTAGTAGTGTAGGCGATTTTGCTAAAAAAAGGTTCTCAAGTATATCTAATCTTGAGAAGTTAGCTACAAATTATGTAGATGCTGACGTGGATGTTTTGTGGCAGAATCAGGCAGCTGTTGTAATTAATAATTTGAAAAACAATCCAGTTATGTTTGCTAGTATTCAGTATTATTTCCCATCACTTATAACATATCTTATAGATGCTCTTGCAACTGTCGTTGATTACTCTAATGGGGGTCAAGGCGGTGGACTTATGGAGGAAAGGGAAGAGGAATTTATCAATAGTCTTGAAAGAGCTTTTGGTGTTAATACTGAAACTGGAGAGGCAATATTTACATTAGCCTTTAAGATGGATAATACTAATAAAAAAATAAGTTCAGCTTTAACTAATTCTCCTTTTAGGCAAAATAATTCACCAGTTAATCCCGATGTTTTCCACTTAAGATTAGGTGCAGCGAACTTTTATGTTCCACCTTTAACTATAGATGTTAACACTCAGTTTAAAGCAGGGAGCTTAGTCGGAGGTGCCATTAGGCAGAGGAATACTCCAAAATTTAATTCTGGATATAGGGAAACTAATGTTTCTATGAGATTATTCTTCCCCAATTATGAAGAAATATGGGGTATATCTATAGACCCGAACTTGCCGGTAGATTTGAGTTCTGATTTTGAAATCAATTTCGCAGCAGACGGAGATAGCGATGAAAAAATAGATAAATTTTTATCATCTTTAAGAGGATTAGTTGCAGCCTTCAAGTACTCTCCCATACTTCCAATTAAGAGTCATTATCTTAATTCTGTTCACGGTATAACTGGCGTTTGCTTGCAGAGTATAAGTATTAGTACTGTTCCAAATTTCCCTTTTGCTCTAGCAGTGGATTTAAATCTTTTGAACTTTGACCATCAGGCATTTCTTCCTATGATTAAAGATTTCAATCAGGCAGTTCATTGGGGTAAGTATAGAACATATATGGGCAGGGCCGCCAATCATTTGCATAGCTATGTGAATGAAAATTTCCTACTTAAGACAGGCGATTCTAAAGAGGATCAGGCATCAATAGACGTATCAATTTACCCGGAAGATCCTGACGTAAGTATTGATGACATTGAAGTTATCGAGTTTGATCAGGATATACTTCGAACTAATATTATTGATGAGTGGAGAAATGGTAACAATATTTCATTGTACGTCCCCGCTGAGACTCAGACAAAATTGTTTTTACCTGATACAGATTCATTTAGAAGTGATCAAGAAGACATGCACTCTGATCTGCATGAGCCATTATGGGCACAAATATTAGAAAAGTATGGTTTTGATTTAAATCAGTCAGATAGTTATGGAGTCTCGTTGTCTGAAGCTAGAGATTTATCTCTAAATAAGTCATATTCTATGTCGTCTTATGAGTTAGTTAAAAACTCTTTAGATATATTAACAGCTTCGGTTAATTCTCAAGATACAGCTTCTGCCATATACGCTGAATTGGCTACAGGTTTTATTATCGAAAACAAGTCAAAACTTGATGACGTTAGGTCTGATTGGCTTCTGCAAAAAAATGATGGTGGGTCCGAGGCACAAGACTTTACGAGTTATTCTGATCCCGGACCATGGTATTTTTCTGGTAAAGTTCTAACTGGACCTAATGGTAATTATGACTTATCTGAAGCAAAGAAATTAATATGGGCAGTTTCAAACGATAGTCGTGAATACTTTAATCAACTTATAGAATCCGAGATTCAAAGAATTAAGACCTCAACAAATGTTGATATTGTTGATAGATCCAA
>Ga0222715_10004134_pt1 | contig 12729 bp, 7 predicted proteins | sample C33_9DmetaG_FD_165056 | JGI IMG/M metagenome (GOLD analysis project Ga0222715, IMG submission 165056) | Estuarine water microbial communities from San Francisco Bay, California, United States - C33_9D | ecosystem: Environmental > Aquatic > Marine > Unclassified | place: USA: California...
GGCGATTTTACAACGCGAATCAACGCCGGATTCAGCGACGAGGGCGTCCGCGAGGCGACTCGGAAGCGCCTCACGTAGTCGACTGACGACGAGCGCTCGGCCCGGCGGCGCCGTGAGGCGCTCTTGCCACTCTTCTCGTTTGATGCCGCTCCAATTAATCACCATTCTCGGCGACGAAGATCCCACATCAAAGTCTTCGTCTCGTAAACTTCCTCCTTTCGCTTCGTTCGCGCGCACCAGCGGCCGTACCAAGTGATGGCTCAGATCCAAAACGCTCGGTCCAGAATACCCGCGATGCGTGAAAAGAAACCCCTTGCGAATCGCTTGCGCCTTCTTCTTCCCACCGCCACCGTCGGCGTTCGCCGCCGCTACCTTCAGCTCTACCTCAACGGAGACCCCTGGTAAGGGTTCACCGCCCGGATGCGGTCCCGTCAGCGGCACCAACGCGGGATACGGCTCGTGTAACGCGTGTCCCAAATCCCGCCTCGCGATGGCGTACCCGGTGCCATCCGTTCCGACGGCGGGAAAACTCAGCCCTCCCATCGCGAGCACGATCGCGCGCGCGCGTTCGTCTCCCGACCCTCGCACCCGAAGCGTCCATCCCATCCCATCGCTTCCTCGCGCCACGCCGTCGACGCTCGTCTCGTACTTAAATTCCACTCCCGCCTTTTCGCACGCCGCGACCAATCTGTCCCGCACCTCCCTCGACGAGTTGCTCAGCGGAAAGTATTTATTCGACGCGATCTCGATCCCCAATCCTAATCCAATATCCGTCTCCAACCACTCTCGACACCTGTCAACCGACCACGACGCGAGCACCGCCTTCAACCGTCGATTCGCGCTCTCCGTGACGAAATCGTTCGCCGTCGCGCTCGTCGGCAGCACGTTGCACCGCGCGCCGCCGGACATTAGAATCTTCTTCCCGCACTCGCTCGTTCGTTCGTACACCGTGACCCGCGCGCCCGCGCGCGCGGCGAAGTACGCGGCGGTGAGTCCGGCGGCGCCACCGCCCAGAACGGCGACGCGCGAGGCGTCGTCGGCGCGCGAGGACGCGCGGGCGATCGCGCGCGAGAGAGACGCGCGCATCGTCGTCGTCGCGCGCGCGGGCGCGAAATCGCGCGCGGTCGCGACGCGCATGTCGGGGAGTGCGGCGGTCGTCTCGGAACGGTCGTTGGTTGTGTATTCATCGCGGTTCGGCGCGCGCGCGGCGAAATCGTCGGCGATGCGTCGGATCAGTCCTCGAGGACGTTCGCGGGAAGGGGCGAACGGTCGTCGATGTCGCGACCGACGCGCTTGCTCGGAGACGCTTGGTCGGTGCGCGGCGAGTTGCCGATGTCGTGCAGAGGCGCGGCGACTTGCGTCGGCTTCTCAGTCGGCGGGAACTCGACGTCGGCTAAGATGGAGTCGGAAAAGTGGTTGTCGACGTCCAATTGTTCGAGGGAATCGTCGTCTTTATCGTTGATTTCGTCGTCGTCGTCGTCGTCGTCGTTGATGTCGTCGTCGTCGTCCTTTGCGTTTTCGTCCTCGGCGGCTTTTTCGTCAGAGCCGTCTCGTCTTTGAGGCGTCGTCTCGTGCGTCATCTCGTCGTCGTCGCCGTGAGCGGCGTCCGCGTCGCTCGCGACCAATTGAACGCTTTCGTTGAGTTTGTCCAAGAGTTGCTTTGCTAAATCGCGCGATTCTCGCGTCGATGACGCGAACGCCTTGACGCGAGCTTCGGCTTCTTCAAGCTCCTCCTTGCGAACTGACTGGATTCGAGCGACGCGGGCGTTCAAATTTTCAATCTCCTCGGCGCATTCCTTTTGAACACTCGCGACGGCTTCAACGCGCTTCGTCTCGGCGGCGTCGAGCGCCGATTGCAACTCCGCGAGCTTGGTTTCCATCTCCTTCGTCGCGCTCGCCGCGCCTTCAACAACCGCCTGCGCCTCCTCGAGTTCAGCGTTGAGCTTTTCCGCGCGTGCTTCGGCTTGTTTCAGTTTTTCCTCGGCCTCGCGAAGCGCTTCCGCGCGCACGTCGTCGTCGTCGCCCTCCGCCGCCTCGGTCGGCGCCGCTGCCTCCTTTTCGCGGCGTCGCGCCTCTTCGAGCTCCTTCTCGAGCGCCTCAACGCGTTGACGCAACTCTCCGTTCTCCGTCGTCAACTCGCGCATGGCTTGGCCTTGTCCCTCGTTATCATCGCAGCTCTCACGCGGTTTCTTCGCCTCGGCGCCGTTCTCCACCGCCGCCGTCGCCGGCGACGCGCGCTTCTTTTGCAGCGGCGTCGGCGTCTCGTCCACGGGCACGCGCGTCGCCCTCGGCAACGTTCCGTCCGGATTCAGCTCAAACCTATACTCCAAATGAAACGGCATCGTCACCGCGTCCCCATCCTTGAGCGCGTAATACTCATCCTTGTTGATCCGTTCGCCGTTCAGCATCACCCCATTTCGCGACAAGTCGATGATTTTAATCTCAAACTCGGGCGGCGACGCCTTCGCGTCCTTCACCTCGCACGTAATCACCGCGTGCTTCGCGCTCACTGCGATTTCAACGCCGCGACGCGCGCGCGCCTCCGTCAGTCCCCGCGCGATTCGATTCCATCCATCGATCGACCACCGACCGCCCGCCCGCGCGTCCCTCCGCGACGTTCCGCCGCCGCGCGTTTGAATCCAAATTTCAAACGCGCCCTCGTCGCGCTTCGCGCCGTCTCGCCTCGCCCTCGCTCGCGCGCGCACCGCTCGCGACGTCCAGCGCCAGATCCGCCGGTTGCGTCTTCGCGCGCGCCGTGCCCTCCTTGTTCATGACGATCCGTCCGAGGACCGCGCTTCGCGTGCGCAGTCGCAGCGCGCCGTCGCGCGCCGTCGCCGTCGCCGCGTCGCGCGCGCGCGCGACGCCGTCCGCCGTCTTCGTCAGCGCCGCCCGATCGACGTGTCGCACGCGCGCGGACTCATCGGTGATCGGGACCAGCCTCGCGTACCACCGCCGGTCGTCGTCGTCGTCGTCGCCGCGCATCGCGTCGCGCCGTGTCGTCGATGCGTCAACGAATCGCCGTCGTCGACGCCCGACCCTCCCCGCGTAATCGCACGCGCACTGTTTACGCATACCGACCGACCGTACCTCAAACCCCACGCGCACTGTTTATGCATACCGACCGACCGCGGTCGACCGATGGTCCGTGTGCCGCCTCGAGAGTCTCAAGATAAGACGCGCGACGGCGACGGCGCGCGACGGCACGGCGACGCGCGCGCGCGGGCGCGCGCGACGACATGCGGGCGACGAGCGCGTCGACGCCGTCGACGTCGGCGCGACTCAGCGCGCGCGCGCGGCGAGGCGACGGGAAAACGCGATGGGAAAACGCGATGGATGGCGCGACGCGACGACGGCGACGCGACGACGCGGGCCGACGGGGACGGCGCGCGACGGCGCGGGCGCGGGCGACGACGCCGATGGAAGACGCGAGCGCGCGAAGGGGCGCGCGGGCGCGCGCGCGCGCGTGGGGAGGGCGAGGCGGGGACGACGCGGGGGACGAGACGCGGGACGGGACGGCGACGCGGGGACGAGGCGCGGAGCGCGAGAGAAGACGGGGACGCGACGTCGAGCGCGGATTCGACGCGTGGGAGCATCTCACGGTGACTGGGGGGACGATGGATCCGATGGAGGAGGGGTACGAGGACGAGGGGGATGGGTGGGCGTCGCCGTTCGACGAGGAAAACGACGCGTTCGTGGGGACGCCGGAGCGGGCGGCGGCGCTGGACGAGGAGATTCGAAGCGTGAAGCCGCGAGGTTTTGAGTCGGTGGGGAGTCAGAGTCGAGATTCGGGTAAGGTGACGTACGGGTTGAGGCCGCTGTACGGGAAAGTGCTGACGAAGAAGATCAAAGAGTTGGGCGACGCGAGACGACTGGACGCCGTGTTCGATTTGCTGGAGATGTCCGCGATACCGACCACGCCGAAGGGGAGAAAGATCACGATGGGCGCGGTGATCGGGGCGTGCGTGAAGTGCAACGAACTAGATACGGCGTACAAGCTCCTGATGAAGCTCGACGGAGTGTCCGAGTGCGGGGCGGGGGCGCCGGCGTACAGCGCGCTCATGCTGGGATACGCCAGACAGGGGCGTCTCACCGAGGCGCTCGGATTGCTAGAGCAGTGGGAGAAGGGCCGCGGGCCGAAGGACGGGAAATTCGGCGTCGGTAAACGCGGAAACATCGTCTTGCGAGGTTCGTGGAAATGGTCAAAGGACGACGTGCCAAAGTACGGAAAGCGCGACGATATGGGCACGCAATGGCACCCCAAACGAACGGCGACGACGCGCATGCTCTTCGCCGCGCTCGATGCGTGTGCGACGAATGGTGATGTGCGACGGACGCGCAAGTTTATGAAGCGAATCACGACGTGGGAAGGACGCGTTCGCGGCGGCGACAACTTTAACGAAGACGAGTATATTTGGAATGCGCTCGTCAAGGCGTGCGCTCGAAGCCAGGACGCGTTGGGATGCTTGAACATTCTTCCTGAAATGTCCAAGGCTGGCGTCGAGCCGACCAGAGTGACGTACAACATCACCATATCAGCGTGCGCCAAAGCTGGTCGCCCCGATTGGTGCCGCGCGTTGCTGCGAAGGATGGATAGGATGAAGGACGCCAACGTGCATCCGAATGAAATTTCGTACACGACGACGTTGGTGGCGGAGACGGCGGCGGCTCGAGACATCGTCGGTGGTGAATTCGCGGGTGGCGTAGACGTGGTGAAGGATCTTTGGAGTCGTTTCATAGCAAAGGGTGTTAAGCAAGACGGCATCGTCGTCGGCGCCTTCGTAAACGCCTTTGTGGCGTACGGAGACATTGACACTGCTTTGACGGCGCTCGACTTTGGCTACGAGAAGAAGATGTACATCAGCCCGAGCGTGTACTTCTCCGCCATGCGACTGTTAGCGACGAATGGTGACGAGCAAGGGGTACGAAAACTGAGTGGTAAGCTTCAGCGGAAGAACAAGAGCGGCGAGATCAAAGCCGAGTGCGACATGTTTGAGGCTGAAGCGTGCGCCGCCGCGGGCAACGTCGAGGGCGCGCGCGCGGCGATTTTCCGCGTTCAGAATGGAAACGAAGAGGCCGCGGCTAGGGTATTTCGCGACCGCTCGTCCGGTGTTCTCGTCGCGCTCTTTGTCCAGGAAGTGCTCGAGTGTGACGTCAACTTCGACAACGCGGCGGAATCGTTCGACGAAGAAGACGACGACGGCGCGCAAGAATTTGATCCCTTGGACGACGAAGTCGTGTTAAATCACAACGGTTCGCTCTGTCGATGGGAAAAGCCGGACGTGTGGAGCGTCACGCAGGCGCTCGACTTACTCGACGGCGCGTGGTCGTACGACGAATTCGACGAGCAAGGCATCGGTGCCTCGCCGGCGCCTCCACCGCGAGGCGGTTGGGCCAACGCCGTGCAAGTCGGCGCCGTGGAACCTCTCTTGTTCAAGAAGGGCGTCGCGCCCGGCGAACCGATCGCATCCGTGCTTCCGACCGTGGGCGAGTGCATGCGCCGCGGCGACATCGTCCGTCGCAGCGACTCCGTCGCCGACGCGCTCCAGTCTTTAGGCGCCAACGTCAACGCCGTCGTCATCGACGACGAAACCGGTATCCCCGTCGGCACGTTTCGAGTAGCCGACGGTTGCGTCGGCACCGACATAACCGTCGGTCAGGTCATGAGCGCCGCCCCAGAGCGTCTTTCGCTCGACGAGACCACCGTCGGCGACGTCGCCATGATGTGCGTTCGCGACTCCGCCGCTTTAATCGCCATCGTCGACGAGCAAGGCTGCATCGTCGGCGCGCTTCGCCAGGACGACGTTCTCACCAACGCGCGCGTCAACGGCGACAACGCCTCGCCGCGTTAGCTCCCGCGCGATTCAACATTTAATTCACTTCGCACCCGCCGCGCGTTTCAAACTTGTCGCCGCAGCGCCTCCGTCTCCCTCGCCAGCGCGTCGTAGCGCTCTTCTTGCCACTTGATCTGCCTCCGCGCGATCGCCATAGCCGTCTCCACTCCCCTCGTCTTCTCCTCCAACTGTCGCTCGAGCGCGAAGATCTCCCGCTCTTGCCGCTCGCACCGCGTCTCGTACATCGCGCAGCGCTCCTCCGCCTTCGCCCTCGCGTCGTCCGCGAGCCGTCGCTCGCGATGCAATCGCAGCGTCTCCAGCCTTTGCGTCTCGAGCTCGTGCCGCAGCGCGTTCAGCTTCTGCGCGTCCGATCGCCAAAAGTTCGCGTCGCCGAACGCGCGCGATCGCGTCGCCGCGCGGCGGGTCCTCGCGCGCGCGACGCCGCGCGCGACGTCGACGCGCGTCGCCGTCGCCATCGCCGGCGTCACAGAGTGACGCGCGCGCTCGACGATGTCGCGCGCGGACCTCGACCGCGCGCGCGCGCGACGCGCGCGCCTGCGCGACGCCCCGCGCTGGGACGCGTTCGTCCGCGGTCGATTGCTGCGCGAGGAGGACGTCGCGCGGTTGATGAAGATCGCGGACGTCGCGCGGGACGCGAACGACGACGACGACGACGACGACGACGCGCGGCGACGACGCGCGCGCGAGGCGCGCGCGACGATGCGAGCGACGATGAAACACCACGGACGCGCGGTGTGCGAGACGCTGCTGGGAACGCTGTCGAACGTCGGCGCGACGGCGGCGACGGAGCACGTGCTGGCGCTCGTGGAGGCGGCGACGGGGACGGCGACGACGAGGGACGACGACGAATGCGACGCGATGGACGCGCGCGATCGATGGCTCGGCGTCGATGCGCTCGTGAATTACGATCCGGAGACGTGCGAGGACGAGGTGATGGCGGCGATCGGAGGCGCGGCGGAGGCGGACGCGTATCGAGTGCTGGCGAAGACGCTCGCGAGGCCGGAGGACGCGAACTCGCGGTTCATCAAGGAGACGGCGAGTCGAACGCTGAGGATGATGATAGCGCGACGACCGAGGGATGGGGCGGGAGGGGCGAAGGCGGCGAGCGTGGCGCACGCGGTGCGGACGATCGTGTCGTGGTGTGGGAGGGAGCTGCGCGCCAGAGAGCGCGGGGACGCGAACGGAGACGACGTCGTGCCGTCGGTGGCGTCCGCGCTCGCGGGGGTGTTGGATGTGCCAGAGGCGCGGGCGTTGGCGACGAACGAGAGGATCGTGGAGGGGTTGACGCCGATTTTACGAGCGAGCGATCGGTTTAGCGTGCAGACGATGTACGAGGTGGCGTTATGTTTTTGGTTGATGAGTTTCTCCGCCGAAGGGCGGAGGGAAATGTGCGCTCGAGGCGCGGCGAGCGTGAAGGCTTTGATGTCGTGCGCGGGCGCTGCGACGAAGGAAAAAGTCATTCGCGCGTGTATCTTGGCGTTGAAGAACATCACCGACCGGCACGGCGTCGATGGCGACGCTGTGGGTGATAATTTCACCGCCGTGGACGAGTCCCTTCGCAAGCTCGTGCACAACTTGTCCCTTCGCGGGTTCGAAGACGAAGAGCTCGCTTCGACGCTCGCTGAGTTGGACGAAGATTTGCGCGCTCGACGAAAAGAGGCGAGCAGCTGGGAGAGATACAGAGACGAAGTCATGAGCGGAAGTTTGGAGTGGAGCGCGGCGCACAAGGATGAGGGCTTCTGGCGAGAGTGCGCGACAAAGTTGACGGATAACAACTGTCAAATATTGCGCGTGTTGATCAAACTCATCGACGGCAGCGAGGCGATGGATCCGAAGACGCTCGCCGTGGCGTGCAACGACATCGGAGAATTTGCCGTCCACTATCCAGCCGGGCGATTCCTCGCGAATGACCTAGGAGGTAAAGAACATAGCATGCGATTGATGTCGCACGAAGACGACGAAGTTCGCAAATCTGCTCTGCAGTGCGTGCAAAAATTGCTCGTCGCTAGTTGGCGCTCTCTTGGCGCGGCGAGCGAGTGACGGACGACAAACAAAACGAATTACTTTGAATGAATACAATTACAACTGATTAGAAGAATATTAATGCCCCCCCTCCACTACCGTTGATTTAAAGTTTGCCGCTCTCGTCGACGCGTTTCGCCGCCGCGGCCAGCAAGCGTTCGCACTGCGCCCAATCCTCGTCTTTCGTCACCGGAGACTCGATGAGAGGCGTCGCGCCATGCCGAACCAGGCACGCCATCTGAGCGATCGTGATTTCTTCGGCGCGTTCGACGCTCGACAAGTATTCATCACTCAAGAAAACGCCAGCCCACGGCCTGAATTTCATGCGCGCGAGAAGCTGCTTCGAAGGCAGAAAAACCGAGCCGTAAATTTCGGCATCCGGCGCTAAGTCGCGGACGCGCTCCAAAGCTCGCTCCAACTTCTCCACATCGCTTCCAATTTGAAACCAAACACCACGAACGAGCCCTCCGCGCATTTTTTTCTCCAACCGCTCAAACTCTCGCGCCGCCGCGTCGCTTCCTTCGTCGAAGTGTGGATTATACGCCACGTCGAATCGAAAAGCCGACGCCCGCCTTTTCCACTCTCGATCCATCGCCAACCGTCGAAGCACCTCGACGCTATCGCACTTCCGACTCCCACTTCCACTCACCAACAAGCACCGATCGATGTTCCGCGCCGTCATCGCCTCCGCGAACGCCTTCACCGCCTCGACGCTTTGGTTCGCGTCCCTTCTGTACTGATTCTTCATCGAGTAATGCGGCACCACATCGACGTCATCGCTCAGCGTTCGCGCGGCGTCGATCCACGCGATCAAATCGTCTTTTTTATCCTTGTTCGGCACGTTCACGCGCGTCGTCGCCGACGACGTTCGGCGACGCAGCGCGCGCAGTTCAGTCTCGAGACACTTCACATCTTTGAAAAACAACTCGTACCGAGGCGCGATGCGCGTCGACATCGTCGCGCGCGCGCGCGGCGTCGCGTCGGTATCTCGCGATGCGCGTCGCGGCGCGGCGCGCGACGCGCGCGCGCGTGTGACGCTGCGAAATGCGTCGAACGCGGTGCGCGCTGGATTGGAGCGCCAGAGTCGCGCGCGCGGCGGCGCGATGCCGGACGAAGACGCGGCGACGGTCGAGCGCGCGCGCGCGGACGATGCGAGCGTCGCGTCGACGCGATCGGGGGACGACGCGGGCGCGATGGCGCCGCGATGGCGCTGCGTGGCGTCGAGCGCGGATTTGCGAGCTGTGAGCTCTAAACGCGTTCGGTTCACGTGCGTCGACGCCACGCGCGCGCTGGTGATTTTGGGGGCGAACACTGGATCGGCGTACGTGTTCGCACGATCGAGGGCGCGCGATGACGGCGCGGGAGGCGCGGAACGACGCGCGAGATTCGTCGCGGTGGTGTCGCCGGAATTGGTGGAGCCGAGCGCGAGAGGAAAGGGAAATGTGGGCGCGCGCGCGGCGCCGCAGAGCGTGCGGACGATCAAAGCGTCGCCGTGCGGAAGAATGTGCGCGCTGGGGTTCGCAGATGGACACGTGAGGGTGATTGAGCTCGATGGATTGACGCGGGAGGAGGCGCCGCGGAGAAGCGCGCTGGGATCGACGGTGGCGTTTCTGTCGAGCACGCATGAAGGACGGGCTATCACGGCGCTGTCGTGGTCGAGCGATTCGCGGGTGTTGTATGCGGGAAGTGATCAAGGGATGGTGACGGTGACGTCGTGCGCAGCGTTCGTGGAGTGGTGCGACGGCGGCCGCACGGGCGCGAGACCGGCGGCGATGAATAAGACATCGTACACAGACGTGAGTAGTGCGGTGCATCAGCTCACTGCGTCAGCGAGCGGTTGTTACGTGATAACGAGTGCACAATCTAGCGCGAAACTCGTGATTGTGCAGGGAGAGCATAGCGGAAAGGCGACGAATATAGGTAGCAAGCAGCGCGAAGGATCGTACGGAAGTTGCTTCCATAGGTACGCAAGTCTGAGCGTAGAAGATGATGATCCCGTGGAAGAGGAAAACGAATGGGACGAAGAAATAGAAGGTGTGAGGATAGTCGAGCATGCCGTGGTGGCACGTCCGGGGCGTAAGCTTTGGATCGCCAAAGTTGACTCTGAGCGAGCCGACGTGGAAATCATGGCAACCATCAAACCGGAAGTGCCAGTGCCTTCCAGCGTGCCAGGATGGGATCAATCGAGTGAATCCGCGGATGCGATGAAACGAGCGTCAAGGAAACTAGAGTTCGGCCTCTTGCATCGTTTAGGCCCTTGCGTGTTGTCGACGACCGAGCGCGCAGTCGCCGTCATCGACGTCGCCACTCCAGCGATCGTTAGATGGTACCCCCTAAAAGAGCCAGGAAGCGAAAGTATGAGCGCCGGTTTCATAGATGCGTGCACAGTTGATCATCGAGCATTTTTCTTGACGCCATCTGAAGGCAGCGGGAATTCGGTGTGGTGTTTGGAATCATTCGTTGACGCCAAGGCGCTTGCGCATGACGTCGTGAGCGAGACATTCTCTACAAGTGCATTCATCCGTGCCCTAGACATTTGCCGCAAGACGAACTCATACGACGACGTCTTATTCAGAAGGGCGAAAGAGGCGTTGGATTCGTCGGAAGCGGACGCTGCCGGAGTAAATAGTAGGCTTGCGTTTCTCATGCGATGGGGCGAACAGGTGGGCTCAAAGTTGACGCCGGCGAAGGAAGACACCGAAGATGACCTGCGCGAGCTCGTGAACGAGGAAGAAGTATCATCGCCGAAAGCGCCAGAGACGCCGGACTTCGATCTCGGAAAACCACCGCTCGGCAGAGATCGTTCGACGATTGATCGACCACTGTCCGAATCGGCTGCCCCAGCTTCAAACGAGTTCCCGAAAGCGGAAACCGAAGGCGGCATCTTCTTTTACAATCCTCGTGGCGTTTCAAAGACATCCAAGGTAGATGGAGAACTCGCGCCAAAGGCAAATAGTAAGGTGAAGAAGCGACAAGCGCTCATTCTGGACGATGTTGAATCAAACGAGCCTGAAGTTCTGCTAGCGAGCAACATGAAAGTAGTCTCGCCGACAAAATCCAAGAATTATGGGGTTGATTTACCAAACAATGACATCGAATGGGAAGAGTGTGATGCGTATGATGCTCAAGAGTGGCAAAAGGCGATGGATAGCGTGACGTGTTTGCTCCCAATTCGAGGGGTGCATTTCGAGCATTGGAGCTGTTACGAAGACGTTAAGACGACGTCGACACTTGACTCCACTGACAATCCATTGCCCGAGCAAAACGCTCGCATTCAGTACAGATTCATGACGAATCTACGAGTCGCCGCGATCGTCGACTCCGTCACGAAACTAAAAGAGTGTCGAATGAGCCTCGACGCGTCGATTCTCCTGCCTTCGCTTCGTCGTTGGCGCAATGTACGCGCCGAGTCGATTGAACTTCTGACGCGGTTTGAAAAGGGCGAAGATGCACCACTCACGGCTAAGATGAAGCTTCAATGGAGTGCGCTGTTGGAAAAGGTTGAGAAAGAGCTTGACGCAGTGTGCGATGAACTCAAGCTCGACGTCCCAGCGGTGAAAAAGCAAACGCCGCCAAAGAATCGCGAAATTCAAACGTCTCTCGCGTCAGAGGAACATTCGACGGACTCGATGACGATGGCAAGCGTAACTGCAGCGTTGACGGAAGGAGGTGCGATTGATATGAGTCAATCTTTGGAGTCTGAATGTGTGGCATCGCTTCGATCGACCGATGTTGCAGAAGCGTCGGCTGTCGTATCAGAATGTCTTCGGCGGGCGCTTCTCCAGATTTTAGAATCACTTGACGGCGATGACACATCTGCGGCTCTCGAGTGCGGTGAATCGCATCTTATGTTGGTCTCACGCGTAGGTTCCGCCGCAGTTGGAGCGGCGGAAGTCATTCGAGCGCTCGCCAGGGCTTCAGAAGAGGAGAAGTTGTCGAGAGCGATATCACCGACGAACACGAACGAATCCATATCCAGGGCTCTCAGTCGTGTTTTCACACGTGTCACCACATTTTTAACTTCCGAAAACTCTGTGGATTTGGACTTACGCCGTGGTGCTGCCAAGCTTCTCGAGCCACTGGACGCACACTTATCGCGGCCACCCATGCGGCAGTTTGGAAGATTTCCACAGCTCCAAGCCGCGCTCGCGGCGGAGATCGACGGTGTCGTCGAACAATTACCGTTTGTATGTCGCTCGTCTACCGATGCTGATGACGCTGCGTCACAACTCACTCTCAAAGTGCCTCACGAGAACCCAATCGCGCCCGCCATCGAAGATTTTGGCGACTGGGGCGTCAAGATGGATCTTCGTCACTGCCCCGCGTGTAGTCACTCCCTCCTGTGCCCCAACGACGGCGAGCTCATCACCTTTATGTGCGCGCACACGTATCACAAAGCGTGTTGCGCCGCGTCTATGGCTTGTTTCGCGTGTTGCGCCGACTCCCGCTGACGCCGCGCGCGTCAGTTGTAATGTAATCCCGATACCGCCGCAGAAGGGGAGACGAACAGACACGTTCCAATTCTTCACAAGAGAAAAACGCTCGCACGCCTCACTCCGCGCGCGCGTCGCGCGATGGCTGACGCACGCGGAGAGAAAGCCGATTCATCCAGGCGCGCGGCTTTGCAGACGCACGCGCGACGCCGCGCGTCGTGCTTCGTGCAAAACTCGACGACGCTCGGGGAAGCGCACGCGGACATCATCGCCAACGATGCGAGATATCGATCGCGCGGTGAACGCGAAAGCGTGGATGAAGAGCGCGGTGAGGGAGCGAACGTGTACAAGACGAGCGGAATGTTTGACTCCGCGCGAGATAAGAGCTTCGCGTCCACTGTGCGACGCCGCACGAGCACCAA
>Ga0222715_10004135_pt1 | contig 12728 bp, 10 predicted proteins | sample C33_9DmetaG_FD_165056 | JGI IMG/M metagenome (GOLD analysis project Ga0222715, IMG submission 165056) | Estuarine water microbial communities from San Francisco Bay, California, United States - C33_9D | ecosystem: Environmental > Aquatic > Marine > Unclassified | place: USA: California...
AAACCTTGGTTAGTTCTAACTTTTCCTTTTCCAGAGCAATAATTGCATTTTATAGGTTTTGACCCTTTTGCTGCTCCACTTCCAGAACAAGACAAACATGACTTATAAGTTGTATACTTAACGTTTTTTTCAACACCTTTAAAAGCATCCTCTAGACTTATACTAACATCGTACCTTAAATCATTTCCTCGATTGCTTGATCTTCTAGTAGAACCACCACCGCCAAAGTCACTAAAAAAGTCTTCAAAAATATCTGAAAATGACGAAGTGTCAAAGCCACTAAAACCTTGTCCACTACCAGCTCCCTCAAATGCAGCATGACCAAACTGATCATAATTTGCTTTTCTCTTTTCATCAGAAAGAATGTGATATGCCTCACTAGCTTCTTTGAATTTTTCTTCAGAAGCTTTGTCACCTTTCGTTTTATCTGGATGGAACTTTAGTGCAAGTTTTCGATAAGCTTTTTTTATTTCATCTTTAGATGCTGATTTTGTAACACCTAAGACATCATAACAATCTCTTTTAGCCACAGGACGTCTCCTTAATTATTTTCTTAGGCGCTTTTTTCTTTATCTTCTTCTTTTTCTTTTACATCTTCAAAATCTGCATCGACTACGTTTTCTTTGTCGTTCGGTTTCGATTCTTTTGTCGCATCAGCTTTATTAGTCCCAGGTTTTTGTTGGCTTTTATATACAGCTTCACCTAGTTTCATAGAAACTTGAATTAAATTTTGAGTTTTCTTTTTAATATCCTCAACATCAGTTCCCTCTAAGGACTTTTTAAGATCAGTAATGCCCTTCTCAATAGCTTTCTTTTCCTCAGCTGAAATTTTATCTCCATGTTCTTTTAAACTTTTTTCTGTAGAAAAAACTAAACTATCTGCTTGATTTCTAGCATCAACAGATTCTCTTTTCTTTTTGTCAGCTTCCTTGTTTGCTTCTGCTTCTTTAACCATTTTTTGTATTTCTTCGTCTGATAATCCGCCAGACGCTTGAATTTGAATTTTCTGTTCTTTTCCCGTTCCTTTATCCTTAGCAGAAACATTAACAATACCATTTGCGTCTATATCAAAGGTTACTTCAATTTGCGGTGTCCCTCTTGGAGCTGGTGGCAACCCTACTAACTCAAAATTACCTAAAATTTTATTATCTGAAGCCATTTCTCTCTCACCTTGAAGAACTCTAATCGAAACAGCAGGCTGGTTATCTTCTGCAGTAGAAAAAACCTGACTTTTTTTAGTGGGAATAGTTGTGTTTTTTTCAATTAATTTTGTTGAGACACCACCCAAAGTTTCTATTCCAAGTGATAAAGGGGTTACATCTAATAACAATACATCTTTCACATCACCTTGAAGCACTCCACCTTGAATAGCGGCACCCATTGCAACCACTTCATCGGGATTAACGCTTTTATTAGGTTCTTTACCGAAGAAATTTTTTACAGTTTCAATAATTTTAGGCATTCTGGTCATACCACCTACTAATACGACTTCGTTAATTTCGGCAGCTGAGAAACCAGAGTCTTTTAAAGCTATTTTACATGGCTCTAAAGTTTTTTCTACTAGATCAGCTACTAAAGCCTCTAGTTTTGCCCTTGTAAATTTTAAATTGACGTGTTTAGGACCAGTTTTATCTGCTGTTATGAAAGGAAGATTGATTTCTGTTTGTGTTGCTGAAGATAATTCTATCTTTGCTTTTTCTGCAGCTTCTTTTAATCTTTGAAGTGCCAATTTGTCATTTCTAAGATCTATTCCATTATCTTTTTTGAATTCATCAATTAAATAACTTACTATAGCATCATCAAAATCTTCACCACCTAAAAATGTATCTCCATTAGTTGATTTGACTTCAAATACACCATCACCAATTTCTAAAATTGAAACATCAAATGTTCCACCTCCTAAATCATATACAGCAATTTTTTGACCATTTTTTTTGTCGAGGCCATAAGCAAGAGCAGCAGCCGTTGGTTCATTAATAATTCTTAAAACTTCTAAGCCAGCAATTTTACCAGCATCTTTAGTTGCTTGTCTTTGGGCGTCATTAAAGTATGCAGGCACAGTTATTACCGCTTTAGTAACAGCTTGACCTAAATACTTTTCTGCTGTTTCTTTCATTTTTTGTAAAATAAAAGCTGAGATTTGAGAAGGAGAAAATTTTTTACTTTTTCCTTCCACCCAAGCTTCGTTATTGTCAGACTTAACAATTTTAAAAGGCACTTTACCAATATCTTTTTTAACAGTTTCATCTTCAAACGATCTTCCAATTAATCTTTTAGCAGCAAAAATTGTATCTTGCGCGTTTGTTACAGCTTGTCTTTTTGCAGGTTGACCAATTAATTTTTCTTCATTATCTAAAAATGCAACAACGGAAGGCGTTGTTCTAGCGCCTTCAGCATTTTCTAAAACTTTTGCTTGTGAACCGTCCATGATGGCGACACATGAATTTGTTGTACCTAAATCTATTCCTATTACTTTGCTCATTAAATTATATCCTTATGTTGAATGTTTTATATGGGTGTTTTTTTTTCATCTACAAGGTTATTTTTCTTCTTTTTTATCCTTATTTTTCTCCATTTTTTTTGCGACACCAACTAATGCTGGTCTCAATAGCCTCCCGCCGAACATATAGCCAGCTTGTATTTCTTGTAGTATTACTCCTGGTTCTACACCGTCATCATTAATTTCAGACATTGCTTGATGAAAATTGGGGTCAAATTTTTTATTTTTCGTTACAATTTTTTTTATTCTATTTTTTTCAAATATTGACACTAAATCTTTCTCAATAATTGTTATATTTTCTAAAAATTTATCTAAATCCTTATTTGTTTTGAGACTTTCATCATTTTTAGTAGCCAACTTAGCTCTTTCAAGATTATCAAGTATTGCCAAACTTTCTTTAGCAAAATTAAATGAACCAAACTCAAAAGCATCTTTTATCTCCTTTTCAAATCTTCTTCTTTGATTTTCGATCTCAGCAAGTGATCTAAGTAGTTTTTCCTCAGTTTCCTTAAGTTTTTCTTCTGCTGATTTCTCAACTACTTTTTCTGACGTATTAATCTTTTTTTCACTAATGTTCTTTTCATCTTTTTTAGGAGTAATTTTATTATTATAATTAGCCATGTGAGATGTTATATAGTAAGAAATTTAAAAATTACTAGGTAAGAAATGAAAAAAATTCTTATAGGAACTCACAACAAAGGAAAATTTAAGGAAATTGCCTATTTAATATCAAAAAAGTACAAAAAAATATCTCCATTAACCCTAAAAATTAAAAGTCCTAGAGAGACTGGAAAAACTTTTTCTTCAAACTCTAAACTAAAAGTAAAGTTTTTTTCAAAATTTGCAAATTATCCAGTTATATCTGATGACTCAGGCTTATGCATCAAAGCTTTAAGAAATAAACCAGGTATTCAATCTGCAAGATTTGCAAAAGAAAAGGGTGGTTTTTTTTCTGCAATGAAATTTATTTTAAAAAAAATAAAAAATAAAAAAGACAAATCAGCAATTTTCGTTTGCAATCTTTCCTACAAATCTCCTGGAGGAAAAATAGTTACCGTTGAAGGAAAAGTTCATGGAAAAATTTCAGATAAAATTTTAGGAAAAAAAGGTTTTGGATACGACCCAATTTTTGTCCCTAATGGAAAAAAGATTACATATGGTCAAATGTCTAAATTTAAGAAAATTAAAATAGATCACAGATATATTGCATTTAAAAAATTAAAAAAGATAATTAAAACTTTATAAATTTATTTTTTTCTGTTTTATAAATATGTAATTCTTGTGATACTTTTTTATCTTTAAAACTAAATGTTCCAATTTTTCCTTCAATTTTACTCTTAAAAGAAAAGTCGTTGACAGTTTGTATTTGTCCATTCACTTTCCAGACGTAATAAATCAACCCTAAAGCATCATAAGTTAAAATAGAGATTTCATTTGGATAATTTTTAAATTTTTTGTAATATTTTTCGTTATATTTTTTAAATTCTTTATAATTAATAGACGGGTAATATAAATTTTTTATTGTATTTTCATAAAATATACTTTCATCGAACCATTGATTGATTGTGGTGAATAATACATCATTTTGATCAACATCGGTGTAAACTAAAGATGTTAAAACACTTTTGAGGCTGTTTCCAAAGTCAATAATTATAACCGAGTCAAAACTAACATTACCTAAAGTGTACAGCTGCTCTAATCTTTCGAGCTCTTTAATAGATTGCTCGTCTTCTTTATCTTGAAACATTTTTTTTCTTAATTCTAAACTTCTTTTTCTTTGAGAGTAATTAGTTAAAATTTCGATTTCACCAGTTAAAACTTCTGGATCTGGATTGTATGAAAACGTTTTTATATTACCAAGATTCAACTTTTTTATTTTTTCTTCAATAAACTTTGAATATTGATTTTTAGGATACATTATGACCGTTTTCTTCTTCTTCTCTTTTTTTATAAAATTTATCAAAGTTAACAGCTGAGATTCTAGACTTACACCAATACTTATTATGTTATTTGTAAATTCTGGATTTATATTTGAGGGTGAAATAAAAATTAAGTCATTATACTTTTTTGCTTCTTCAAATTCTTCATATGAAACCGGACCAATTACAATTTTTATACCTGCCGATTTAATATCCTGAATGGCGGTATTAAGTTTCTCTTTATTATTAAAACCAGAGTCTCTTGGAACAATAATAACATTTTGGTCGTTTATTTCTTCAAGAGCTAACTGTAATGAGTATAAAAGAGAGTTTCCTAATTCACTATGAGACCCACTAAGAGGTGCAAGTAGACCTACTTTTAAGATCTTGTTATGTTCTTTACTTAAAAGATTAAAATTAAAAAAAAATATTATATAAATTAATGTTAAAATAAACTTGTTTCTCATAAAATGAAATTATCTACTAATAGCTTATATATTGTTTCCACACCTATTGGAAATCTTGATGATGTTACTTTTAGGGCTTTAGAAACATTAAAAAATTCAGACATTATTTTATGTGAAGATACAAGACGATCACTTAAATTGTTAACTCATTTTAAAATAAAAAAAAAATTGATTCCGTATCATAAGTTCAATGAAAAAAAACAAGTTTCAAATATTATTAAATATATTAAAGAGGGCAAAATTTTGTCATTAATCTCTGATGCAGGGACACCATTGCTATCCGATCCTGGACGGATTTTAATCAATCAATGCATTGAAAATGAAATAAAAGTAGTACCAATTCCTGGAGTATCATCAATAACTACAGCAATGAGTGTATCAGGATTTAAGGATCAATTTATATTTTACGGCTTTCTACCTAAAACTGAAAATGAACTAAAAAAAACACTAGCATCTTTATCTACAAACTTATTCTCTCAAGTTTTTTTTATTCCTGCAATAAAAATAAACTTTTATTTAAAATTTTTAAAAGAATATTATTCTGGTAGAAAAATCTTTATTGCTAAGGAATTAACTAAAATACATGAAACTTTTTTTAGAAATAATATTGATGACCTAAAAACATTTAATAATAAAGTAAAAGGGGAGTTAACTGTAATAATTTCAGAGAAAAATATTGAAAAAAAGGCTTTAAATAAAGAAATAATTGTTAACAAGGCAAAAAAATATTTAAAAAAATATAGCCTTAAGGATACTGTTGACTTAATTTTAGAGTCAGAAAAAATTAATAAAAAAGAAATTTATAAATTATGTTTGCAAGTAAAAAATGAAAAAAATTATTAGTATTTATATAATTATTCTATTAACTTCTTGCACCTCGGTTGGAAGGTTCGGAGCTGGTGTAGATATAACTTTTGACCCAAGAACTATTGGCATGCAAATCGATGATACGATAATGCAAAAAAATTTATCTGCCAGATTAGCGTTGAAAGAAAAAAAATATTTTTTATCAATACAATCAGAAGTTTTAGATGGTAGAATATTTTTGTCTGGAAAAGTAGATGAGCCAGAAGAAAAAATTAGAATAACCAAAATGGCTTGGGAAACTAAAGGAGTTAGAGCTGTAAAAAATGCGATTACTATAAAAGGACAAAGTAATTTTAAAAACACTGCAAAAGATGTTTTAATTACAAGTCAATTAAGAACTGCTTTAATTTTTAATAAAAAAACAAAAGCAAGAAATTATACTCTTGAGACTATAAACAAAAATATTTATATTTTTGGAATTGCAATGGACGAAGAAGAAAAAAAAGAAGTTATTGATGAGGCTAATAAAATTTATGATGTTGGTGAAATTTTTCCATCAATTTATTTGGCTACAGAACTAAGCCGAAATAAAATTTAATTAGAATAGTCTATTACACCAGAAGAGTAAGAAGCAATTGAAGCCAAGTTTAATATTTCAGACGTACTTGCTCTTAATGGAGCTACTTCGATTGGTAACCCCAAGCCTATTAAAAGAGGCCCAATTAATTTTCCACCACCAAAAACTTTCATTAACTTGGTTGAAATTGCTGCACTGTGTAATGCAGGCATAATTAAAATATTTGCTTTACCAACAATTTTTGAAAATGGATAAATATCTTGATAAATAGGGTTTAAAGCTACATCAGGCTGCATTTCCCCGTCAAAATCAAAATCGACTTTTTCATTTTTTAATATTTCGATTGCATCACGAACATGTTTAGTATTTTTGGAAATAGGTTTTCCAAAAGTTGAATGAGATAAGAAAGCTACTTTAGGATCGAAGCCAAATAAACGAGCCACACGTACACAAGACTTTGATACTTTTACCAATCTTTCAGATGATGGAAAATCTTTTACATTAGTATCAGCTACAAGAATTGTTTTTCCTTTGGACACAATCATTGTCATACCAAATATTTCTTCACCGGGCCTTGCTTCTACAACTTTTTTGAGTTTCTCAATTGAAGCGGCGTAGTGTCTAATATTTCCAGTTACCATTGCATCGGCATCTTTGCATGCAATCATAGAAGAACCCCAAGCTATACGATCATTTCTAACTAAACGGTCAACATCCCTTTCTAGCTGGCCCTCTCTTTGCAATCTTTTATATAAGTGTTTTACGTATTTTTCTCTTTTTTGTCTATCTGTTGAGTTAACAATTTCAATTTTATAATTCTCGTCCAATCCTATTTTTTTTAATTGCTCTTTGATTCTTTTTTCTGCTCCTATTAGTATTGGTTTACCTAATTTATTTTTTCCAAATTCTATTGCAGCCTTAAGCATATTTTCATCTTCTCCTTCAGCAAAAATTACTCTTTTAGGATTTTTTCTAATTTTTGCGTTTATACCTTGCATCAATGACATAGAGGGATCTAATCGATTTAAAAGTTGATCTTTATATAAATCAAAATCTTTAATTTTTTTACGAGCAACACCACTTTTAATAGCAGCTTCAGCGACAGCAGCAGGTATCACACTTATCAGTCTTGGATCAAATGTTGATGGAATTATATAATTTTTTCCATATCTCGGTCTATCACCTCCATAGGCTGAAACAACTTCATCAGGCACATTTTCTCTTGCTAAAAGAGCTATAGCTTTTGCTGCAGCAACTTTCATTTCTTCATTTATTGCTTTTGATCTAACATCGAGCGCTCCTCTAAAAATATAAGGAAATCCAATCAAATTATTTACTTGATTAGGATAATCTGATCTACCTGTAGCAATAATTGCGTCATCTCTTACTTCTTGGATTATTTCGGGTTTAATCTCTGGATCAGGATTAGCACATGCGAATATAATGGGATTTTTTGCCATCGATTTTACCATTTCTCTACTAACAACATCTTTAGCAGACAGTCCTAAAAAAACATCAGATCCTTTCATAGCCTCGCCCAAAGTTCTTAATTTAGTTTCAATGGCGTGTGCAGATTTGAATTGATCAATGTTTTTTCTACCCTTGTAAATAACACCTTTGCTGTCGCACATAATTATATTCTCACTTTTGACGCCTGAACTTTTAAATAGATTTGCACATGCCTGTGCAGATGCCCCAGCTCCATTGACAACAATCTTCACATCAGAAATTTTCTTTTTTGAAATATCTAAAGCGTTCATCAATGCGGCAGTAGTAATAATTGCCGTGCCATGTTGATCGTCATGAAAAACAGGAATATCTAAAACTTCCTTTAACTTTTGTTCTATAATAAAACAATCTGGTGCTGCAATATCTTCAAGGTTAATACCTCCAAACGTACCACTTATATTTTTTATAGTTTCTATAATTGAGTCTGAATCTTTATTATCAATTTCAATATCGATAGAGTCGATATCCGCAAATCTTTTAAATAAAACTGATTTTCCCTCCATAACAGGTTTAGATGCAAGAGAACCCAAATTTCCTAAGCCTAAAATTGCTGATCCATTGCTAATAACTGCTACTAAATTTCCTTTGCTTGTATAATCGTATGCAAGGTCAGGATTTTTAGCAATTTCTTTTACAGGCGCAGCCACACCTGGAGAATAAGCTAAAGAAAGATCTCTTTTAGTTGTTAATGGTTTTGAGGAGATAACCTCAATTTTGCCTGACTTTCCCTGTAAATGAAAATCAAGAGCTTCTTTATCAGTATAGTGATCTATTTCTGTTTTTTTTGGCATTTAGTTAAATGAGTATGTAATATAAAAAATGATAATTCACTAAATATTTATGGCTTAATTAAGATTATATATGAACCTTCTCTCTTCAACTTCTATATTTAGTTTTTTTACTTTAATAAGTAGAATTTTAGGTTATCTCAGGGATATTTTGATAGCGTTCTTTCTAGGAGCATCGATATTTGCTGATGCTTTTTTTGTAGCATTTAGACTACCTAATACATTCAGAAGATTATTTGCGGAGGGAACATTTAATGCAGCATTTATTCCAAGTTATACATCTGTAAGAATAGAGAACAAAATAAAAGGAAAAAGATTCGCTGACGATATTTTAGGTTCATTATTATTAATTTTAATATTAATAGTTACAGTCGTAGAAATATTTACACCATACTTAATTTACATCATTGCCCCAGGATTTATCGAAAATGAAATAAAATTTAGTCTTGCAGTAGAGTTAACAAGAATTACTTTCCCCTTTTTATTATTTATAAGTCTTTCATCTTTTTTTTCAGGTATTTTAAATTCTAACAATAAATTTGCCGCCGCCGCCGCTGCACCCATCATTTTAAATATCATTTTAATTTTAAGCTTGATTGTTTCATATAAAATAAATCTTAACTTTGCTAAACAATTATCATATGGTGTTACTTTAGCTGGAATATTACAACTTACATTCCTATTTTTTGTCACTTTAAAATTTTACAAACCAAATATAAATTTTAAGTTTAAAGTAGACAATAAAGTTAGATTTTTTTTTAAAAAATTAATACCAAGTGTTTTCTCATCAGGAATTACGCAAATTAATATTTTAATTGGAACAATTATTGCTTCTTTTGAAGCAGGAGCAGTTTCTTATTTATACTATGCAGATAGAATTTATCAAATAAATCTTGCAATAGCGGGAATAGCTGTAGGTACAGTTTCTCTACCAGCTCTTTCAAAGGCATTTAAAAATAAAAATATAAAAAAATTATCAAATATTCAAAACAAGTCTTTTGAACTTTCTTTATTACTATCGATACCAGCAAGCTTAGGTTTAATTTTAGCCTCGGAAGAAATAGTTAATGCTCTATTTGGATATGGGTCTTTTTCTATAGAAGATACAAGAAAAACAGCTGATGCTTTGAAATATTTTGGATACGGCGTACCAGCTTTCGCACTAGTAAAGATATTATCAAACTTTTTCTTTGCTCGTGATAATACGAAAATTCCTTTTTATATTTCAACTGTTATGGTTGTAATAAATATATCTATAAGTATTAGTTTGTTTTCAAGTTTTGGGTTTATAATAATTCCTATTGCCACCTCTATAGCTACCTGGATAGGTGTTTTATTTTATATTTATCTTTTACGTCAAAAAAAATCTTTATTGTTAAATATTCAATTAATACCTAATTTTCTAAAAATCTTAATGTCGTCAATAATAATGTGTTTTATTTTGGTTTTAACATTACATAATTATGCAAGTTATTTAGATTACACGTATAAATTCAAAGCAATTTATTTATTATTAATTGTAGGTTTCGCAGGGATTGTTTATTTGTTATCTTGTTACTTATTAGGAATATTAAAAATAAAAAATTATAAAACAAATTAAATGAGCAATAAATTAGTATTTTCAGGCGTTCAACCCACAGGAAATCTGCACCTAGGTAATTACCTTGGAGCTCTTAAAAAATTTGTTTTATTGCAAAAAGAAATGAAATGTATTTACTGCGTTGTTGATTTACATGCTATTACTGTTTTTCAAAATCCGAGCAACCTAGCAAATAATGTTCTTGAGACAACAGCTAGTTTTTTAGCTGCAGGCATAGATCCAAATCAAAGCATCATCTTTAACCAATCCGCAGTTTCTGGTCATTCAGAATTAGCTTGGATTTTAAATTGTACATCTAGAATGGGTTGGTTAAATAGAATGACGCAATTTAAAGATAAAGCTGGATCAGATAGGGAAAAGGCCAGTGTAGGATTATATATTTACCCAAATTTAATGGCAGCCGATATTCTTTTGTATAAAGCAACACATATTCCAGTTGGGGCAGATCAAAAACAACATTTAGAATTATCAAGAGATATTGCTCAGAAATTTAATAAGGATTTTAAATGTGAAAACTTTTTTCCACTTCCTGAACCTCTAATATCAAAAAATATTTCAAGAATAATGAGTCTTAGAGATGGCACTAAAAAAATGAGTAAATCTGAAGAATCTGATTATTCAAGAATTAATTTGAAAGATAGCGCAGATGAAATAAATAAAAAAATAAAGAAAGCTAAATCAGACTCAGAACCAATTCCAAATAACTTAAAATCATTAGAAAAAAAACCGGAAGCACTTAATTTGTTGACCATTTATTCTGAGATGTCTAAAAGCAATTTGGAAGATACACTGAAAGAAATGGCTGGAAAAGAGTATTCTTTTTTAAAAACAAAGTTAGCAGAAATTTTAATTAGTGAAATAACACCAATTGGCAAAGAAATTAAAAAATTGCTAGATGATAAGTCTCATTTGAAACAAGTTTTAAAAAAAGGCAGTGAAAAAGCTAGTATAATAGCTGAGGAAAACTTAAAAAATATTCGTGATATAGTAGGATTGATATAATATAAATCTTACATGATACAAACTGAACTAACTCCAAATCCAGATTCTTTAAAATTTATATCTGAAAAAACTATTTCAGCTGTTGGTACGGAAGAGTTTCAAAAAAGTAAAATAAACGAAGCATCAAATTTATTTGTAAAAGAACTTTTAGGATTTAAAGGAGTTGAACTTATTTTACTTTCAAAGAACTTCTTATCAGTAAAAAAAACGAAAGATATTACTTGGAACGAACTTAAGCCAATGGTCATTTCTTTATTAAATGACTATTTTGAGAAAAACGATGGCCCTATCCTCAAAGAAGATAAAATACAACCTAATAAAGCTAATAATAGCAATGAAACAGTAAACAAAATAATTGAAGTTTTAGATACCAAAATACGGCCAGCTGTGGCAAGAGATGGTGGAGACATTAAATTTAAATCTTTTGAGAATGGAGTAGTTAAAGTGGAATTACAAGGAAGCTGCTCAGGTTGTCCAAGTTCATTAATGACTTTGAAGCAAGGAGTACAAAACCTTCTTAAGCATTACGTTAAGGAAGTGAACTCTGTAGAGGCAATATAATTATGAAAAAAAAATTAAGCTATAGAGATAAACTACTAGAACTCGCATTTATTTATAGTGTTAAAGAGATTCAGGAGTATGTAAAAAATAAGAAAAATTTAACCACTGGCCAGCTAGAGTTAATTTTAAAGAAGAATAAAATTGCTATTCCGAAAGATTTTAAGACGAGCTTTATTAAAGAAAATATTTTTAAACCTATAAATAAATTCAAAAGTAACGTTACAGAATTCAAAGAAGACCAAATAAAAGCAAAAAATAAGTTTTTTAGAAAAACACAAAATTTTAAACATGACAGTAAAAGAAAAATTGAATCAAGTTTTAGAAATCTATGGAATACTTTAGGTAAAATAGGATTAAATTTCCTTAACATTATTCCTACAATTGGCCAAACTTACTATAAATTATTTGCGAATTTGCTAACTGAATTATTTAGCGGATTATACAATCAACCAATTAATCCAAAAAATGCAAAGATAGTAATTATTGGTTTTTTTGTAATCGCTTCATTAACGACATTATTGATATCTGGTATAACTAAATATACTAATTTTGAGTATGTTGAAAAAGTTGAAATAGAAAAACCAAAATTACAAAAAGAACAAAAGAAAAAAGAACTTAAAGTTAAAAAAGAAGAAAAGAAAAAAGAACTTAAAGTTAAAAAAGAACAAAAGAAAAAAGAACTTAAAGTTAAAAAAGAAGAAAAGAAAAAAGAACTTAAAGTAAAAAATAATAATGTTGCTGAAGTAATTTTACCAGACTTAAATTTAAAAACAGAAACTGTGTTAAATCTTTTCAAAGATGTTGATTATGATTTGAGTTACGTTAGAAATAAGAAACTTGTAAAGCCAATTTACTTTACTCAATTCCCAAAAGATTTAGATGAGTTACAAAACACAAGATTAAAAAAAGAAACTTTTATTAAGATAGTTTTACCTTTAGTTGTTGCAGAAAACGAAAGAATTTTGGCTGACAAAAATAAATTAGCAAAAATTTCAAAA
>Ga0222715_10004136_pt1 | contig 12726 bp, 21 predicted proteins | sample C33_9DmetaG_FD_165056 | JGI IMG/M metagenome (GOLD analysis project Ga0222715, IMG submission 165056) | Estuarine water microbial communities from San Francisco Bay, California, United States - C33_9D | ecosystem: Environmental > Aquatic > Marine > Unclassified | place: USA: California...
CTAAAGCTATGTTTATAGTCTGTTGAGCATTTAATCTTATCGTCATATTAGGCTTTATACCTAATACATTAATCCAAGCTTGTTTTAATTCTTCTTTCATAACTTAAATAATTCGTAGTTTGAATTTTCCGTCTTAAACTTAATATAATCGTCTCTCTCTTCAACAATTTCAGTTACAGTAGTAGTCTGCCAGGTAAAGAACTGATTGAATGGAGACATAAGAAGTGATCGACCTATACCTACCTCATCATATTTTTCTTTAAACCTTCCGGAATCATCAAACTCAATCCATAATACTTTTTCAGATTGTTTTGTAAGTCCGTCTCTTTCTCTAACTAATTTCCAGTTCATTGGTCTAGATTAAGGTTACTATCGTTAATCAGTTCTTGTAGTTTTTCTCTACATTTCTGTAAAGCCTCATAAGTATCGTCGCTCATATCGCTAGATGGATGTTTCATTTGTCCTCTAAGCCATTGATCCATATCCCAACAAACACTCCACCAATTTAAACCTTGAGTTGCGAAATCAAAGTCTTTTTTGTCTTCTGGTAAATTAAATTCTAGTATTGCTTTCATTGTGTTATGATTAAATAACCATCTTTATTTGGTTTAAACTCTTTAATAGTTTTACCCATTATCTTCATTCCATTTGTAAGATAAGGTCCTCCGCTTGGGTCAACCATATTAATAGTAGATTTATCAGATGTTACATACCTACCGTAATCTTCTGAAGTTTGTGAATACCCTATGAAGTGTCCATCATCGTCGTATATCTGTTCATGAATTTCATCAATAAAATCTTCTAAAGAACTTTTTCCTCCGTATTCTAAATACTTAGAATAAGCTTTTGAGTAGTCGTTTGGCATACCAAATCTACAATATTCAAACTTACCCTCCCATTGGATGTTTCCATCTTCTAGGAGAGTAAATACAAACTCATCACCATACCTGTTGGTCATAGTTTCTTTGGTAATCTTACTACTTACTTTCATAAGATTAGATTAAAGAAGTAGCTAACTTAAACAGATCTTTATTCACCTTCATATCCTTTTCAAAGGATTTAATCTTACGAACTTTACGAACCTTAGCTCCTTTTAAAGCAGCATGAAACTCTCCTTGAGTAATCTTCTCTTGAATAACATTAAATACTCTCCAAAGATCATCTCCTTTATCTTCCTTTCTTTTAGGTTCTAAGATTTCATCGATAGTCTCTTCATCATACTGTAGCGTATTGATACCGGCTCTGATTAACATAGCATCAATAGCTAATTTTCTTTTTTCTGTTGCAGTTAAAATTCTGCTTTTCATATCGTTCATTACCTGAACTCTATTAGGAAGATCTTCTACAGCTTGACGAACTACATTTCTAAGTTCCTCAAATGAGTATCCTTTGTGTTTAATTTTAAAGTCACTAAACTGCTCATCAGCAACTACTAGACCGTTTGAACAAACTAATCTGAAGATACCAACAGAGAATTTAAATGCTTGCATTCCATCATGACTATTAGTCAAAAGTATTCTAGGAAATGCATCATCACCATCTTGAGAAGTAATCTGAATATCTGGATTCTGGAAAGCAACCATATGCTTTGAGAAGATAGTTCCTTCTTTCTTTCTAGCTTTTCTTTGAGCTGCCTGAACTGGTAACCAACCTAGCTTTTCTAAGTCATCAATAATAGTTTCAGTATTGACAAATAAATACTTATCACTAACATCTGGGTTAGTAGGAGCTTCAGCAAAAATAAGAGGAGCTGAGTTTTTGATTTCTTCTTTTGTTAGGTAAGAATCTAAACCTTTTCCGAATGATAACATAACGTCTGACATAATATAACCTTTTATTTATTTAACTTACTTAAATATAGTAAAAAATTTAGGAAGTAGCAACTATATACTGACTTTTTTTTCTATAATCATAAGAATTTTTTAATTAATGTTAAAACAGCTTAAATTGGAAGTTAAAGTACTGTATTTCTTCTTGAAAATCTAGAGTAACTTTTTCGTATGTAACAGTGTCGTAATATTCTCTGTAATCATATTGTTTTTGCGAAACATTTAAATAAGGGAGCTGGACTGGTGCTGGAATCTTTAGCTTATCACAGACCTTACTAAAATCATTATGTAGATTTTCAAACCTCCCTACAAAGTCTACTTTTACTTTACCATTCTTATCTTTTAACCATAACATCTGGTCAAGAGGATTATTTGGCATACTATCAATCACCCAAAACCTAGTCCAATCATGATAGTAGTTAAAGTTAACCCATCTTTTAAATCCCTCTGGGGTGCCGTCGAATAAAGGGCCGGGAGCCGAATAAGTAGAATACATTATGAAAAAAGATACTAATCTAGAGTAGGTATTTCTAACAAAAGCAAATGAGAAAGGACGGTAAATTAAATCAGTGAGAGGATTTAAAACGTTTAACTCTCTCTGTTTAGCATACGATAAATGATTAGTGTGGTATAATCTATTTTGAGGAAATTTGCCCAGATGTTCTAATATACTGGTAGAACCTGTTTTAGATATCCTCACATATAAAACCCTTTTATCCTTCACATTACAGAGTCTTTACTAGTTCCATTAATTTCCAACAATCTATTTGCTCATCTGCTAAGCTATTCTCATGTAAATGATCCAAACAATTTTTGAGAGCTGGTTCCCATTGTGATTTAGGAAGAGAGACTTCGTAAGTAAGCTCAGCCTCTTCAAATGATATTTCGAAAATATTAGCTGATCTTTTATTCTTTACTATTGCCTGTTCTATACCGTATATAATACCTCTGGTAACAGCTAGTGTTTTGCTTTTGAATACCTTTTCAAAATCATGTGTAGAATTAAAATGTAACTTAACCACGACTACCAGAAATTTTATGGTACTTATCCCAATACGGGCTCAAGATTAATTCTCCATTATTAGTTGTATCTAAGACTTCATCGTTGGAACCATAAACATAGACAGGACCAGAATACTCTACAGTCCTCATAGGAACGTTTACATTGCCAAGTTCTATTTTTGTAGGTTCGGTAATACGTCTTTTACCGTCAAATGATCTGAAGTCTCTAGCTGTTACTCTATACCATCCGTTTAACTTAGGTTTGTAAACCTCCAAGCATCCGGCAGTATTAAACGGATTAACTAACTTAACTATTTCTCCTCTTTTCTCAGCCATTACTTACAACAATCGTTATTAAATTTTCAACCATATCTAAATATATGAAAAGTAACTTAGAATTCCAAATAATAACCAGAAAACTTTACCATGTAGGAAGTCATCTTTGTACCATTACCATCATGAAATTCGTATCCTTTTCTAAAGAATTTTTTAACGTTACCGGGACCGGCTAGGTGGGCTGCCGCCAGTATTCCTGACTCTGTAATTACTACTCCGTTTAACTCTTTACCGTGATACTTCTGAATATATTTCTTAAGTATCTTTTTGTTGTGCAAAAGTAGATCCTTCATAGCTTGTTCTTGAATAGAAGGATTAGATAAAAACTCTCTATTAGATACATCTTCGTAACCTAAAGCATTAAGAGTTTTTCTACCAAATTGATACTTTCCTAAGTACCCATACTGGTTAACTGCTTTATAGTTTCCGGAAGATTCTCTAAAGCCTAAGTCTTCTAAAAATTTACTATGATTTTTTACTACAAGCTCTACTTTTGGAGCTTCTACTTTTGGGGTTATAACTTGTAAAGGCATACGCCTCGACGGTTCTACCTCTAACACAGGTACTGCTCTATCTCTTTTAGCAGCTGTAAATGCCATAGCTAACGAAGACACAACACTTACTACAATTGTAAAGATAAGATTTTTCATAAAGTTATATTTGGTTAAAATAAATCGAGAAAAGAAGTCCCGATGTTTTTCTCTCTTAACTTATCGTTAAGTTCTGACTTTTTAACTAAGTCATCAGCCACTTTACGTTCTAGTGGTTTTTTCTTTTTCCAAGTGGAGAATTTATTTACTTTCTTCTTGGCCATAATTATAAATATTACTTATAAGATACAAACTCGTCACCGAGACTAGATTTATCCTCTTTAATTCCCATAGAACTATTCAAATGCTCTAACTGCCAATCGTCAAGTTCCCAAGTGGGTTCTTCCTCTTGTCTGCCGAAGTCTTCCATTGCCTCAGCTTGGTTCTCACTGATAGGTGATGCTGCATACAGAAAAGAACAATTGTAACAGAGAAACTCTAAATTTTCTAAACGCCAATTTTTTTTATTTCCGTCTTTAAAATTTAAAATAACTGGTACTTTTTGATCAGTAACTCTTCTTTCTGAGAAGTTGCATTTGTTGCAAACCTCAACCATCTTAGCTTCACTAACGATTCGAGCTTTTACTTTTCTTGGATCAAAATGCTCTATTGGTACTAATCCATTTAAAAGATCATCTAAAGGAATTTCTTTTTCAGCTGTATATTTTGGTATACCTTCTCCTGATTGATTCATATGAGCCTCAAGCAAAGTAACACCTTCATCGTTCTTATACATCTTAGCATATTTCTTATAATGATTATAAGACACATGTAAGAATCTTGAAGCTGCCATGTTTGAACGAGTCACTTTCTGAGCTCTAAGAATATCCTCTTTGGTTAGTATTTTAGCTGGTCTTCCTGCCATTAATAATCTATTCCTTCAATACCTTGTTGTTCCTTATTAGGGTCAAAAGAATCATATTCATCTTCTTCGTCATCTAATATAGTATCTACTCTTTCTTTAATAGACTGAGAGATTTCAGTTTCGTCGACATCAAAGTCTAACATTTCTATATCTACCTTTCTACCAGATAGTTCAGCTTCTTTTCTAGCAATAGAAATATAGTCGTCTTGATTCATAATTATAATATCGTTATAAGTATGGTCTCCGGAACCTTCAACGGTTGTAACACCTACAACAGGTTTAACAGTAGAACAATTGATACAAACATGGTATCCTAACTCTTTTCTTTTTTCTGGGAAATCATTGCCACACTTAGGGCAGGGAATCATTTTTAATTGCATATATAACCTTTAAAATTAATAACTTATAAATATAAGAAAAATATTCCTATCTACCAACTAAATAAGTGTTTTTATTACATCCCAGACATCTTCAGGAGTTTTAAAGTTTACTATCTGTTCCTTTTTGTTATTTTCGATTGTTATTGTACCATCCCATTCTTTGTCAGGTACAAGCTGGTAAAGGTAGAGCTGTATGAGTGCTAATTGCTCTTTTTTGAAGTGCATCTTCATAAGATTTTCAATGACAGAGAAGAATTGTTCCTCATACATTGTCATATCCATTCCTATCTCCTCTTGCATGAAATCTCTTCTATCCTCTACCTTCTTAAGCTGAGTGATAACTTCGATGAATAGTTTTTTATTCATAGTTTCTTTGTCAGGAGTTAACTCTCTAATACGGTACGAGAGAGGATAAATAGAGAAAAGAACTTCTCTTAACTTTTTTTTAGGATGCAAATTCTTCGTCATCTGGTTCTGTGCTTTGAGGATTTTGTCCTGACAGTGCTTTCCTGATGATCTTATCGAAGTATTCTATGTAAATGAAAAAACCTATGATAGTCTTATCTTTTAAGTTTCTATCTCTTTCAACTTTAAGATCGTATTCGGCTAAACCTTGCTCCAATCTATCTGCTAGTTCAATCGCAATATCGTTTTGCTCGGTAGAAGATAGGGAACCAAATTCTGTAGGAATAAATTGTACCTTGACACCTTTTTTCTGGGGATCTTCGTTTGTATCTACTTTTAGTAGGAAGCTATGACCAGCAAAGTTAATTTTTGCTGCTTCAGTAACTAGGTTTATGATTTCTTTTAGTCTTTTCATATTAATAAATAGTTATCCAAATAGCATTTTCTTAGAACTAGTAGAACCTTCTTCTAAAATTTGATGTTCAACAACCCTTCTGTTACGGCACCATTGTTGAATAGACCATTCTAATCTATCTGTAATTAGTTCTACAATTTCTTTTTCACCGTTAGCATGAGTAAACTCTATAATATACTTTTTCATACTTTGATTAAGTTTTTAACGTAATTAATCTTTTTAACTACTTTAACAGTTAGGTTACCTAATTGGTATACCTGTCCTTCTTCCCCGCTATCCTCTATAATCTGAGATAAGTTTTGAATATAACTAAAATCAGTATTATCAAATTTATTAGCGTCTATAGTAATAAATATGTCAGCAGATGTAGTATCAGTACCGTTATACTCGATTCGTTTAGATAAATCAATTATGGTATTAGGTTGTTCTTTAATTATATAAGACTGATAGTCAAATTCTTTATCAACTGCAATAACATCAAACCACGGTTCTAAAATTTCTAGAAGTTTATTCGAAGTATTTACTAAGATAAGTTTTGTATTATACTTAGGAGGAATAATAGGTTTCATAGTTGAGTCGTGTAACACAGTAGTACCCCATTTACGAATAAAGTTACGCATATTCTTTGTAGTAGTGTAAAGCCACTCTTGAGAATTTTGTCCTGCAGCTCCTCCAGCATGTTTATTAAATCTAGATCCTCTTGAAGTAAAATGATAAACTAAAGCATCCCAAGGCTGTATAAATTTATATCCGTTTAGTTGAAATCTATTAAATATATCTGAATCCTCTTTTGATTGAGGAGCAAATAATTCATCATGACCTCCTACTGCTAGAAAATCTTCTTTATACATACACCATGGAGCAAATATACCTTTAGTAGTTCTATCTTCTTTAATGCTCTCACTCTCTTTTAACCAGAAGTCCATGTTAAACTCTTCTACTTCTACTCCAAAGTTTCTTAAAACTTTTTCTGGACCGTCAGGATGTAGAGGAGGTTCAACTCTAGTTCCAGTTATAACTGTACCTTTCTCTAAATGCTTAAGTATGTTCTTATCATAATCTTTACACACAACCATATCGGCATGAAAAGCACAAATGATATCTGTACGAGCCATTTCAATACCTCTATCAAACATCCCAACGATTCCGATTCTTTCTGGTCCTGGGTTAGTAAAGCTGATTAAGTCTTCGTCCTCGTGATTATCTATCCATTCTTGGGTACCGTCAGTAGAAGCATCGTTAAGGATTAATATCTCATGCTTAGTATCTAACTTACGGATTGACTCATATGCTAGTTGTAGAAACTCTAAATTGTTTCTTGATGGTATAACAAATGTAATTTTACTTGAACTCATTCTTTATATAATCTACGATATTAATCTCAGGATTCCAACCTAATACTTCTTTTGCTGTAGTATCAGTATTTAAAGTAATTCTAGCTTCTCCTGGTCTGGCAGGTATATACTTAGGAACGGTTCCGATATAATCGATTAGTTCATTCATAGAAAAATTCTTTCCTTTCCCTAATTCAAATTCATACCCCCAAGCATTTTGATCAGCAATTCTATATAGTGCATCTACTATATCGTCTATGTGAGTAAAGTCTCTTCTTTGTTCGCCATCTCCTGTGATTAATAGTGTTTTACCGTCTCTAAAAGCTTTTAACCAGATGCCTATAACTGTACAGTATCCTCCTTCTTCTAATTGATAGGGACCATAAACATTATAAAATCTAGCAATAGAAGCTTTGAGACCATAATGCTTTTGATATAGTTCAACAATATCTTCTCCTACATCTTTAGAGAAAGTATATGGATTCTTAAATCGTCCACTATGCTTGGAAGATGAACCTGCATAGACTATTGGAACATTATTCTTGGAACACCAATCAATTAGATTTAAACTACCATTAGCATTTGTAGTAAAATAGTCTTTAGGGTATGTAAATGAAGGTTGAATTCTAGCGATGGCTGCTAGATGAAAAACAAGATCAGGGTTAATGAAACTATAGTCATCTATTTCTCTAATGTCTCTATTAATATATACGCATTCATTTATATGGTTCTCTTCAAGACCTGTATGATAATTATCTATACTTACAACCTGATGACCTTCTTTTAGAAGTCTAATTATAAGGTTAGTTCCTACGAAGCCTGCTCCTCCTGTTACTAGTATTTTCATATTTTAAATTTTAATTCGTCAAAATATTCTATATAATTTCCTTTTGCCTCTTGACTACAAGCACGATAGAAATTTTCATCGTTGACTAATTTGTTAATTAGCCTCTTAGCTTCAAAGAGATCTCCAAGCTTTACTGTTAATGATGGATGACATTTTGCTTGAGTATCTAATCCTTCATAACCTATACAAGGTATACCTAAGTAGGCACAATTGAGTGCGAATGTTCCTGCTGCATGAGTCCTCATCAAATGTACTCCAACTTTAAATTCATTTAATTTATGAATCCATTGTTTCCAAGTCATGTAAGGAAGTAGATTAACCATCTGTTCTTCCCCTTCTATCTTCCTACCCATAGTAGGAGCATAAACCTCATCGAACTCTTCTGAAGCTACTATATATGAATCAAATCCCCCGTACCAACTTACAAAGTTACCTCCAATAATTACTCCTTGCCTCTTTACTTGTTGTATCTCCCCTACAGCATCTTCAATCATCAAAGATTTTAATACTCTAATATCTTTGTGTCCTGTTAATCCAAAGTAATAATTTTTATCAACTTCATTGTGTACAAATATAATATCAGCTGAGGATATGGTATTAAAGTATTCTATTTGTTTATCTAAAGTATAGTCTTGAAAATACCAGTGTGGTCCTTCTTGCATTACTGCTACTTTATCACAGTACTGTTTAAGATTATCTAAATTAAATTGAGGATTTTTCTTTGGAATTATAGTTATGCCTAAATCATATTTCTTAGAAGGAGTTTGAGCAATATTATAATGATCAGCATTCAATGCAACCATCCATGCAAACTCTGTTCTCATATTTTCATGAGTACGAGGTACTTTGCCGTTAAAGCCCATTTCAGTAAAAAAAGCTATACTATCCTTTTTATTCATTCTCTATATATAGTTCGGTATAAGTTCTTTCCATCCAATACGCTACATGTCTAGGGTTCTGAGGTATAGCATTAAAGTGATACACCCACCCTGCTTCCAAAAATATTAGTTCATCTTTCCACCAAGAATGACCTGGTATGTGTAAGAGATTCTTTCTGAATAGATCCTGCAAATTATAACATTCCGGAAGGTAATTGACTTCTATACCTTCTCTCTGGGTCAGATAGTTTATAATTGTCTGATCAGTACCAGCTTTAATCTTATTACTTAACTCTAATATTAATTCTTGATTATTAAGATAGTAATTTTTTACCAGAGAATAAAATTCTTTGTGAGTTTTATTTGTAATTTGAAAGCCTCCGTTAAAGTACTTCCAAGGCTGTACTTTTGGTTGATCAGCAAATAAGCTGTTTCCCCAATCTCTAATACTTCTAGTTAACCATTCACTACAGCCGTTATTTAATACGACACTAAACTTCCCGTTCGTCTCTTCAAAGAAGTTAGGAGCGTTAGGATGAATAATAGTATCAGCATCTACAATTAAAACTTGATCGTATTCTATCTCGTTAGATTCTAATATATCGTGTACCCAATATCTCTGTAAAGTTATCTTTAACTGCTCAGGAGGGCAAATAGGTTCAGTCCACTCTATAACCTGAACGTCCTTATATTGCTTAGCCCACTGCTGCCAGCTTTTAACAGAGTAGTGGTAAGGAGAATTTCTATTATCTCCTGTAGATATGTTTGGTATAAAAACTACATTTACTCCCATATATCGTTCCAAGTTTTAGATTTATACATTGGATTAAATAAATTGTAGCAATTCTCTTCAGAATATTTATTAGCTTTTACATACCAGTCATTACTTCTTCTCTTCTTATTCATAGTATCACCTGCTTCTCCTACAACATTATTCCTTTTCTTAGGATGATTTCTATTGTGCACAAGTAAAATATTACTAATAACATACTGAGGAATATTTCCGAATACTTTTTGCATCATTAGCATGAAGGCTGTATCTTCATGAACAAAGAAAACTGACTTAGGTATATTGACTCCTGCTTTGATAACTTCTGAACTTATTACTAAACCGCAGCCGTTAAATTTATGCTGAGGTAAAATAGATACTTCCGGTTGGATGGTTTTACTATTAATCTCTTCCATTTCATCTGCAGTCATAGTATACTTCAATGACCACCAATTATCATAATCATTTTCAATAAATGGTTTATCTGTAAAGTCTGGATGCTCCAATGCTTTCCAGCTATCGTCCCACATCTTACATATACCGAAAAATGCTATATACTTAGATGCTTGACTCTGTTGATGTAAGCTATTTAATACAATAAACATTTGAGATGGAACAAGCATATCACTCTCACCCCATACAAGAACATCTGCCTTATCGCAATACTCTTGATTAAAGTTTCTTCTATAGTCTGCTATCGTATGAATACCGTACTCAAAGTTAAGCTTAAAAGGTTTACAACTACTATTAATCTTAGCAATACATTCTTTTAACTTAGAAGTGCTCTCAGCTTTTTCTAATTGCTGATTAACACATACGGTTATATCTACTAGAACTTCTCCTTCATAAGCTTCTATAGCTTTCTTAAGCGTACTAATGTACTCTTCTATGATATCGCTTTCGTACCATTGTACAAGACACCCTATAGCAAACTTAGTATTCATCTCTATATTTTAAAATTAATCCTTCAGGTCCTATCAAGGTAAAGGTACTACCGTCTTCTCTGGTCACTGTATGTCCTTCTTCGTGACCAATATATCTTTCTAATGTAATATCGGGATCATCTTTTAGAAGTTCATCTATAGCTTTTCTTACACCTGTACTTTCTGGATGAGAGTAATCATCAAAAGCTATATACAAATCTTTATCAGGTTCAGCATAATACAGACATCTAGCAATATCTTTTCTAACACTAATATAATCATGTCTACAATCTACTACACAAAGATCAAAAAATTCTGGAGTATTTTTATAGGTACTATCATTATAAGCATCACCTAAAATAAAGTTTATATTATCTAAAGATGCACAATGTATTTTTGCTTGTTCGTAATTATGATGAGACGATTCAACTGTAAAAACCTTATTACTTAGGTGAGAAAGTACATATGAAGTCCACCCTTGGTTAGTACCAATTTCCAAAGTAGTAACAATCTTCTTATCAAGAAAATATTCTAAAAGTTCTCTTTTCCATTTTAGACTAGTCGTCCCTTTCCAACGAAGTTGTTTATCGGGGACTCCTTCTAATATTTTATCAATACTATCCATTTATTAACTTAATCATTAGATAACCTTTCTAGAACCTCTGTCCAATCTCCTTTAAATCTTATATAATTTACATTCCTACGGTCTAATTCTGCTATAACATCAGTATATAGCTGAGTGTACGGAGGGTTGGTTTCATGTTTTCTAGATAGATCATCTATAAATAAACATCCTTTCTTATCAACATACGGGATTTTATCTTTAGATTTTTTAACTACTATTAATTTATAATATACGAAATTATTTGCAGACAACCAAGCTTTTGTTATACGTTCGGCATCAAGGAATGGACGGGCAGTTAAGAATACTATACTGTATGTTTTAGAAAGTTCCTGTAAAGCATCATGTGATCCTTCTAGCACTTCATCTTTCATTATTTCTTTTTCAGAGTAAGCTTTACTGTAATCACAAATACCGTCAGTAGTATTTCTTTGAATTCTTTTCCAATGTTTATTGATAGTGCTGTCTATATCGCAATAGAGAATAGGTTTACTTTCCATAGTCTAATTCTATTTCCTTTAATGCCTCAAATACTTTTTTATTGTCCTCTAACTTACTGCAAGCAATTCTTAAGAATGATTCTTCTAAATCTAATTTATCATTTAGTATTCTAGTATATATACCTCTATCGAAAAGAAGTTTAGAGAAAACCTCGTGTATGTATTCACCGCAGTCTAAAATAAAAAAGTTAGCTTGAGAATCATATACCTTAAAGAGTTTAAGAGATTTAAGATCTTTATAAAATTCTTCTCTATTGTTAATGTACCTTTCTCTGGCTACTTCATAATCACTCATAAATTTTTTACTTTCTAAAAGCTGTAAGAAGAAATGAGCTAAACCGTTTATATTCCAGCATAAACCGTATTTAGAAAATATACTTTTAATAAGATTAGGATTAGCAACTGCATAGCCTAAACGTAACCCAGCTATACCAAAATCTTTAGATAAGCTTCTTATAACAATAAGATTATGGTTTGTATAAACATCGTGCTCTACACTCTGATCTTTATTATAAAAATCAATAAAACTTTCATCTACTATTACTGTAGTGTGTTTTAGGTTCTTAGTAATATAATTAATATCGTTTCTAGATAAAGTAGCTCCTGTTGGGTTATTAGGATTAACTAAAACTAGTACTTGAGACCTATTGTCTGTACAATGCTGGACTAATTTGTTTACATCGATATTAAAGTCCTGTTCCTTTACTGTTTTGAAAAATGTTATATTGTCTATATCAAATTCGTAGTAACTTGAAAATGTAGGAGAGATTAAGCATTTTCTTTTTCCTTCAAACTCTCTCATAATAAGTTCTATGAGCTGAATAGCGCCATTCCCTATAAGCAAATAATCAGAATTAATACTAAGGGCTTTAGAAAGATTTTTAGACAGTGTTCTATTCTGGGGTGGGTAGTATTTAATAAAGTCGGTTAGCTCAGCTTTATTGTAATTGTCCATGAATAGTTCGAAAGCATATGGGTTACATAGAAAACATGCATCGACTTCTATATCTCTTCCTAATACTTTTTGTATT
>Ga0222715_10004138_pt1 | contig 12726 bp, 8 predicted proteins | sample C33_9DmetaG_FD_165056 | JGI IMG/M metagenome (GOLD analysis project Ga0222715, IMG submission 165056) | Estuarine water microbial communities from San Francisco Bay, California, United States - C33_9D | ecosystem: Environmental > Aquatic > Marine > Unclassified | place: USA: California...
CAAACACATCGCACGTCGCGTGCGCGTTTGTGGCCACCAACCACATAAAGAGCTGTGCGAAGGTGAACGACGTCAGAGTCTGCGGGCGATGCTCTCATGGGAGACGAACATCCGGTGTCGTCGAAGAAAATATATAAGAAAGATCACGCATATCGCGTTGGGTCGTCGCCTGGCGGCGTCGGTGGGGCGTCGCGCGTCGGCGCCAATCCTGCGCCACCACAACCGTCACTCGCTGTGCTGTGGAAACACGCGATGACGTTGACTTCCAAGTGGAGCGGATACGTATACGGTGCGGGAGCGGTGGCATGTGCCGTAGCGTATGGGGCGTCGTTAGCCATTGGCCCACGTGCACGCGATACAGACGACAAAGGGGGAGGAGACAAGGGAGCTGGGCGTTGACAGTTGAGGGTGCATGGCCGCGTGCGTAGTTTTAGGAACGACGGCGACAACGATGCCGAACATGCGATTTGTAAAAGTATGTAAATGTAGCACTTGTGCAATATGTATATCTATAACATCCGAATTACAATGATTCACGACGCAAAGTGAAACAGCGCGAGCACGCGCGGATGCCAGAGCACGCCACTAGTGATTGATATACAGCACCAAGAATAAACCGCCAGAAAGATAAGCGTGCGCTCGTCGTCTTCGGCGTAGGCAAGTCGCATTGGATGAAACTCGTGCTTCACTACCACTTCACCGGCTGACCGATCGATGTCCGCGATGATACGTTTGAGCGATCCGACGGATATTGGGCTTGAACAGTCATTCTCCTGAGCGTCGTCGATTGCTTCGTGATATGTGCGTAAAACGCCCTCGATGTTCTGAACGTATTCCGCAAACGTTTCATGTGTTCTATACGCCGAAAACAAGTCCTCTCGATGCATCAACGCGTACACGATTTCAGGATTCAATCGCAATGATTCAGCGTCGACCACGAGTCCATTCAGCGTTTCAAAAACGATGCGAATAAAGTCCTCGAAAACATTTGCCTCTTTCTTTAAAGCACTCGAATCACCATCGTCGCGCAATTTCAACAAGAGCCTTGAATAACGTCGCGTAAACAGGGCTAACACATTCACAAGCCGTTGAGCGGCATAGTTTGAAATTCCTTGTACGACGCGCGACACATTCGCCATAGCACCCAGAGCATTTAACGATGTCGCCGCAGAACTCTGCCGCGAACTCACGCGATAATCAATCGCGCGCGAACACACGATGATGAGTAAACTCGCAAGAGACGTTTGACGAAGGATTCGATCCTTGTAATACTCAACCGAACCAGCGTTCGAGTTGTACATCGACTGAACGCGACGCATAAAGGCGACATCTGATGTCAACATCAAGACTATCGCAGTTGTAATTTGAAGCTTTTGCTCGACGTCTTCGTGCGACGCCGTCGTCGCGTCATATAACTCTCGCAAGACGTTTTGCAAAAGTAAATCAGCTGCATACTCCATGGTACTTGCCAAGTGCGCAATAAATCTCGGAGTCGACACCAGAACGGTGTACAGCACTAACAATCCTTTGTCAGTTGACACCAAGCTACACAACGTTTTTGTGAGCTGTTCAAAATCGACGAGCGTCGCCTCGCGTCGGGAAGACACCACAGACGCGCGAGCTGAGACGTCTTTCACATAACCCAGTGCACTTCTAAATGGATTCGATTCAATCGTACCGAGAGCGCTATGCGTACATAAAGCCAATAGAAGATTTGCGCACTCGTCAGCCAGCGGAGACGGTTCGATGCGTAGGGTCGTCTTGATGGGCGTCGCGCCGTCGTTGTAATCATTATGCGCCGTGGAAGATGACTTGCTCGACGATTTGTTGAACGATAGCAGCGACGAAATCAAACCGCGCGCGCCATTTCTTGAGCCACCGCTTGCCCCATGAACGCTGCGATCGTATATGTCGCCACTATTCACTTCTCGCGCAGCGATTTGATTCAACAGAGCGCACACTAAACTCCCTGAAACAACGTCGTCCTCGTCGCCCAACACCCGTAGCAATGACGCAAGAGGATGCCCCATGCGCCGCATGTCTTCGTCGTTCACATCGTATACTAGTTGAGACGAAAGAGCGACGAGTAGTAGCCTGACACATGACACATAAAGGGCCATCGTCGATGACGTCACGCGTCTCTTTGATAAAACGTCGACGCACGATTTCAAAATATCGCTAAACGGAGACGAAGACGACGACAACGAAGAGCTTGCTTGGATACTACCTGATTCCCAGTCGGCGTTGAACCGACAGAGCGCACGAAACTCGTCGACGCGCGCCGCACGCGCATCTTTCCCATGTTTCATCGAGGCAGCAAACTCTATGAAGTGCTTGAAGAACACGCTTACGAGCACAGTGACATTTATCGCACCCACAGGTACGGTGTGAGCATTCGAGCCCGCTACCGCAAGCTGCAAAGACGCGTGCCTTGCCAACTTGTACAACCCTCCGCTATGTGCATAGTGTGCATACAATTCTTGGCTAAATGGTCTCAACGCCGCATCAAGGGCGCGTTCATCAACAGACGTCAGCGGTTCGCCGAACGCGTTCCCTAACTCAAACCAGAAGACGTCGGAAGCATCGGGTGCTGCACTCGACCCGCATAATGTTCGTAGCGCGTTTCGCATGAGAAAGAAATCCTTGCGTTGAAGAAGTGAGCTCGCGGTTGACTTGCTTGACGATGTAAAAAATGAGCGACGAACGCGGTCCTCGTCGTCTTCACCGAGCGCATCAAAGACAATTTCCGGTTGTTCAAAGTCAACGCAACCCGTGCTACCACGCTCGACGTCATCGGTCACCACTTTCCCTGATATCGTTGACCCCGACGCCCCCATCGCGTGTGAGCGTGTGGCGACCCAAACCACGCGAACGCGCGAAACTTCATATCGCGACGCCCAACATCGTCGGCGCGTGTTCGTGAATACACGGCAAATCACATCGATGGGTCGTGGAACAATCACTGTCGATGCGGTGCGCGCGCAGCTCGTCAAACTCGGTCGACACGACGTATCCGACGCGAGAATCGAAGAGTTTTTGCAACAACGGCCAACGAGAAGAGCTGCTCGTGAAGACGACGATGACGAGAGTGTGGCGACGACGGCAGCGACGACGACGACGACGACGACGAGTGATGAAGAATATGAAATTGAACACGTGCACATGGATGATAGTCGTCACCGCCACGACGGTACTCGAAACAAAATGACACGACGACGGCCTCCATGGAACGGCGACGCGTTTGAGGTGCTTTCGCTTCGCGCGACGACGGAACAATCGCGTGTATATCCGCGGCGTAAAGCACACGAGGGTGATGAGATTGGTAAAGTAGATGTCGTAAAACTTGGTGCAGAGTACCGTAAAGTTTGGTCAAGATCGCCGCTGTTGAGTGGCACTGCACGGCCTAAAGTTGGATTCGCAGAAAAATTTGCGGCGCTACACGAAGCCGAAAGACTCAAATCGCTAGAGCGAAAAAGAAGGCAAGACATGTAGTTCAGTAGTTAAGATTAGTACTACAAGATAGCATAGCGTGTAAGGATAACTAGATTACTAGTGTACAAGAGCGAATGTGCGTTTTTACCAATTTTGATGATGCGGCCCAGGCGGAAGAGGTGGTTGGGCGTTGTTCGGCGGCCGCATGGGTGGCAAAGGAGGTTGTGGCTGTGTGTTCGGCATTGGTGGTGGTGGTGCGGCGCCTTGCATGGGCATCGGCATGTGGGGCTGACCTGGTGGTGGCATGGGTGCATGTCTTGCGTTGTTCATGCCCATGTGCGGCGGTGGCATCATCGGAGGAAACGGCATACCTCCTAGCATCGGCGGTGGCGCGTTATGTGGCACGAATGGCATGCCCCCCATTTGGGGTTCATTCATACTCATGCCAGCAAACCGTGAACGTTGTTGTTGTTGTTGTTGTTGCTGCTGCTGTTGTTGTTGAAGCTGTTGAAGCTGTTGAAGCTGCTGAAGCTGTTGAAGCTGCTGGAGCTGTTGAAGTGGCTGAAGCTGAAACTGCTGCTGCGTTGGTCTCGTGAAATCTTCGAGCGAAACGCCTCCGTCGTCAGACATCCCAAGCGCGGACATATCCAATTGAAGATTGCTCCAGGATTCAGCGCTCATCAAACCCTCATTAATGCCCGTTTGTTGTACGTGCGACGGTGTTTGCGTGCGCGACGGTGCGTTGACTTCGTCATCTTTCGTTTCTGTTTTGAATCCGTGGATTTTTCCAAATCGATAAATTTCCAAAAGCTCCTCCTCAAATTCTCCCCGCGCTTGTAAATCGAGATACTTTTCGTACAACTTTACAGCTGTTCGGGCATCTTCGATGGAGTCGTGTGTTTCGGCTTGGATGTCTTCTCCGAGTAAATACGTTGCCAAAAATTTCAACGACAGCTTGCGTTGACGCTTGAAGTGAAACAACTCCACCGTATCGATGACTTGTTCGGGAGGAACGACGATGTTGATCATTTTGAAGTCTTGCTTGAGGCCATGACCAACGAATATACACCCGGCATCAATCAAATATCGCAACTTCAAGTATGCGTGCTTAAGTTGTGTGATAAAATGCGGGCTCATCGAAGGATCCAAGTCTCCCGGTACCAGTCCAGAGAATCTCGTCAAGTAGTCGTGTACTGGCTCGACGGCGCGAATGTAGTCGTCAATAATCGGTGTCAACTTGTTGTCACCCTGTCCCCTGACAACGGATACACGGGCCAAGCCAAGTCGTGCGGGAACCGATTCGTACTCTGTTCCGTCGTCTCGCATGGCCATAATTGGCGGCGCCAACGATACGAACTCGGCGTCGATGCCCAATAACACGCCGGGTCCGGGCGTGTCGTCGCCGACGCAAGTGAACGGCACAAACGGAAGATTTCGCGGAATCTGCATTTCGTTTGTGATTTTCTTGTAAAGGTCAAACGTAATCGGTGATGGCGGGAGCGGTGCCGGTTCGGGCTTGTTCACTTTTGTGTACATGCACAAGCATGGAATCTTCAACTGACCGTACAACTGCGTGACTTCGTCGCTCGACACTTGGCTAACTACAAAATCATTGAACAACAGCCACTCGTTCGGATTGCCCGGTGCAGCCGTACGAGCCGTTGTTGGTGTACCAGGACTCGCAGGTGACGCTACACTTTTCGGTATCGCCACCTTTGATGGGAGTGATGCAGTTGCCTTGCGCACGAGCGGAGAGACGCCAGGCGTGTTCCCCGGCTTTGTCGGCGTAGCGGTGAAATCCCCCGCAACGTCCACGTACGGCGGGCGGACCTTGATGAAACTCACTAAATGACCAGAAATATTCGAGGATTTTGTGTTTCGCAAGTCCGAGCCCTTCTTGATTTCATCTTCAATATTTCTACTGAACACAACCAAGCCGGTGAGCTCATAAATCTCTGAATTTGCAACGTGTTGAAATTGCGATTCATCGAGCGCGTGCCGAGCCTCGAGCGTCTTGGCTTCTGGATTCAGAATGACTTGAATAAAATGCGGCAACCATCGCTCGGCGACTTTGCCCGAGAACGCATCACTCGTTGGGTGTGCCAACGTATCGATGCCCCACCAATGTAAATCCTTGAGAAAGTCTGACATTCCCAAGTTTACTGAAAGAACTGTTGGCAAAGAAAACGGAAGTCGATTTTGTTTCATACGCGTGTACGCTTTGTGGCCTTCACACCACGCGCGCATTTCTTGCGACACATGAAGCGATTTTGTGAGCAACTCCACAAATGTTGGTCTATGACCTATTTCGCGCGTTGACGGATACTGCAAATCTACCTGAAAACTTCGCATCTCCTTCGTGGTTGTCACCGAACACTGCGAGCACTTGAGTGTTTCGTTGATTCGCGTTCCGAAAATAGCTTCACATGCCGTTGGACCAGACGACTCGTCGTTCGCGCCTACAGCTTGACGCCGCGACAGCTCTTCTTTGTTCAGCTGCTCGAGGATGAAGCGCAAAAATGCTTGGATTCGGCGAATCGGCGAATGGTCGGCGCGCGCCTCAAGCTCGTCCTTTCCTTCAATGAGCCCAAGCGCCGCCGCCTCGCGGACTTGGCGCAACGTGCGTAGAAAGTTCAATGGTTGAGTCGCCAATCCCGGAGGACAAGTCATGAGCATATGTGATAAGAAGGAGGTTTCGCACGTGAGGCAGAACTCTCGTTCACACGTGTGCCCGACGATTTTGCATCGTAATTCCGGAACAAAATTCAACAGTTGTAAAACTGGATTCACGTAACAATTCGCCAAGTCATTCGTTAATCCTGGAAGTCTGGTTTTGTTATACGTCGAAAAGTCAAACTCTTCGTATCGACGCTCTGCGGTCATTGCAGAGCGGTTACATTCCACTCGAGAGTAGATGTCTGGTAGTCCCTTCTTTTTAGTCTCAATAACTTTGGCACCATGTAACGACGAGTTTGATTTGTACATGACTTTAGCAGGGTTCACTTCTTCCGCAGTCAATCCACAATCAAGCAAGTCCTCTGGGAGCTCAAAGGGCGCTTGCTGCGCGAGGACGCCCTCATCGACTGGCGCCGTCGAATACGATTCAATGTTTACGTACGGATCTTCGTTGGAGCAATACATGTGCACCCAACCCGAATCGTCGTTGAATGCAACAAGTTCACCCGTGGATGAAACGCTTTGACCCAAAATCGTCGCACCGTGCGTATCAATTTGATAGTTGAACGGCGCCACCGCCGGGTTCATCAAATCGAGCGTTTGCACTGAGCCCGTAGCGCTGACTATGCTAACTGTTGGCGATTCATAACCGTGATTGAAAGCAACCGATACCGGGCCAGCAGGACATTGTAGCTGGTTAAGCAACCGCGCGTTATAACGAACATCAAACACCTTGATGAACTGATCAATCACGACTTGCCCGGCACGCTTTGTCAAGCCACACGTCACCACGAGATCGCCTTTGCAAGTCAGGCCAGTCACTGCGCCTGAGCCATGTGCGCTCGTCACGAGCTCCTGTCGCAACCCATTCCTAACATCTCTAAAACTTAGCTCTCCTTCGACTCCTCCGATCGCTAATAATGAACGGGCGGTGCCCCAATCCATGACCTCACACCCTTGGTTTGTTTCAGCGCTCTTCACCAACACGCCTCGAGTCATGTCGTATTGCTCCACTACAGCCGTAGTTCTCCCGACGAAAAGCTTACCTGCAATACGACCGCTCGGATGCTGATACGCCATGCACCTCAAAGCGCTGCGCTCACCATCGTTCTCACCACACGTCAGAGTTCTCACGCCAGACGACGTGTGAAACGCGACGCTCGAAGAACACAAGCTCAGCGCTCCCGACCCGATGGGGAGGATCTGTCGTATAGCGTGTGCGTGCGCTTCGACACTAACGTGCCGCGCTAGTGTCGGGGCATACATCGCTGTGAGCCAGCCATCTTCAGTGCCGCACCAGAGCAACTCCTCGGCCGTGTCAAAGGCGATCGATGTGATTGGTGGCGGTAAGTGGCCTTCGTCGAGTAGTTCGACTTGCAACGTCGTCGCCGCATCGAAAGGGTAACTGGGAAGCAGCGATGATGTCTGTGGCGCTGGTACGCCCCCGTGTGGGACGTACATGTTATAGTGTTGTGCGCCAGGGTCCATGCGGACCGGCTACGCACGCCGCGCTCTGAGGCTATGAGAGAGCGCTAGCGCTGATTTGAGCGTTTGTGTTTGTGTTTCTTTGCGTTTGTTTGCGTTTGGCTACTAATCGTATCAATACAATACACAATTACTATCGCGATGATGTAAATAATTTCCGAGCGAGGGCGACGTTCTCGTCAATCCAATTACGAATTTCGTCGTAATGAAGCGCCGCGACGCCGCACGCCGCGCCGGTGACTATTCCATATTTGAAGCCGACGCGATGGGTCACGAATTTGCGCATCCCCGTGCGCACGGCGACTGATTGCAGCGCTGAGCACGGTTCGCATTGTGGATAAAACCGCTGCAAAGGCACCCCACGAATGTAATTAAAAATGCGCCGAGGCAAGGATGCGCGGCGGTTCGCCTTGGCCGCGGCGCCGCTTCCAAAAGCCTTCTTGTTTGGTGGCATGTGATCCCCGATCACACTCCCGCGCTTGCTTCCGCAGTGGTGACAACCGTGCGTTTTCAGCCATGTTGACAATAACCGTCGCTGACCGTCAGTGGCGTATTCGCTCCCCTTTGCGGCAACACTCTTGTATGCGTTCGCCCCGACGCGAGCGACGTCGCTTGGAAAGATGCGACTCAAGTTGCCTCGAGAAAGAAACAAAAACACCGAACCACCAATAAATATATCCCGAATAACATCGGCATCTTTAAATAGTTCGGGCGTTTTCCCTCTCGCACGCTTCGATAGTTGTCGCTCATGCGCAACGAGTCGCGCGCTCTGACCCGCGAGAGCAGCCGACGCGCCCACGGCTCCAGCGCTCGCCAAACCACCAACCAACGGCGTGCCGCACCCGATGCCGAGCACCAAACCTATGCGTTGCGCCGCCACAGCGCACGTCGCAAACGTCATCGATGACGCCATCATCGCCATCGCCGTCGTCGCACGTTCGGCATCGATGTCGTCGTTTCTGTGTCGTCCACCGTGTCCCATGGGTGTCGTTCGACAGCTCGCCACAGCTTTGAACACACGTCGTCTTTACGTCGACAACACCGCGTGGTTCAGGGACGCGCGCGGTGTCACGTCGAGTGGCGTGGCCTGGGAAGAACACACGTCCACACCCACGCGTTCTGGCGATCGCGCGCGTCGCACTGTCGCACGTGCCTGCCCAAGCGCCCGACGTGATGCGCGCACCCGTCACGCGTCATTCAACACGAACACGCGTGCGAGAAACGCACCACGTCACTCTAGTGTGCGTGTGTCGTCGTGGTGATGGTGAGAACATCGGCGACGACCGCAGGACGCTCGACATCGCAAGGCTCCACACGAGTACAATCTCGTGCGCGCGCGGTTGAACGTCGAGGTCGGTGCGCGCGCACGGTACGCGCTGCGGGTGGCGTGAGCGGTGGCGAAGGGAAAGACTTCATGAAGCGAGCGTTCGAACGCGCGCGAGGAATGTTGGAGAATGTGGGCGAGCGCACTGGTGTAGCGACGTCGGGAATGAAGTGCGATATCGACGCACCAACGTGGGGCGAGCTCGAACGCATGCTGTCCGAGTTGCCTCAAGAACCGGTTGACGACGACGCGAGCGACGCCAGCGCTTCAGAGCGGTTGTTCGGTACGACGTCTACACCTCGCGTCAAGCTCTATCGTGATTCTGCATCATGGTGCCCTTATTCGCAAAAGATTTGGATGCAACTAGAAGAAAAGCGCATTCCGTACGTCAAGGAGAAGATCAACATGCGCTGCTACGGTCCAAAGCCAGACTCTTTCATGAAAATTGCCCCGTCGGGGGCGTTACCGGTCATTGAACTCGACGGGCAGGTGATTTCCGAATCGTCTGTCATCGCGCGCGTCATTGAAGACGAGTTTCCGGAGCACAAACCACTGTTACCGTATGCACCTGGGAGCGCTGAAGGAGAACGCGCGAGGTACTTGATGCAGATGGAACGCGCGCTCTTCGGCCGGTGGATGCAATGGATTACGTCATCTTGGTCCGATGGATCAGCGTACAGCGCGTACTCAGAGGTTTTGGATTCGGTCGATGCAGAACTTGGTAGCGGCGGCGGGCCGTATTTCATGGGGTCGGACTTTACCATGGTTGACATCGCGTTTGCGCCGTTTTTGGAGCGCATGGCGAGCTCAATATTGTATTACAAGGGAGTTAAAATCGAAGGGAATGGCGGTCGATGGCCACATTTGGACTCTTGGTTTGCCGCCATGGCGAATCGTAAAACGTACCGAGGTATCAAGAGTGACTACTACACCACCGCCCATGACTTGCCCCCCCAGCTGGGAGGTTGCGCAGAAAATGGCGATAACGTGTCGGCGCGCGACGCCATAGATGGAGTCGACGGCGTGAATTGGCGGCTTCCGCTTGGCCCGTTGAACGAAAAGAGTTTAGAACCGTGGTGGGGTAGCGATGATCCAGTAGCAGCACGCATTGAAGCCGCGCGCAAAATTGTGAGCAATCACACAAACGTCGTCCGATTCGCCGCTCGAGGATGCGGAGAGCCGGGCAAACCAAGCTATTCTGCACCGTTATCGGATCCCAACGCTCGGCCTGGAGAAGCGCACATACCAGCAGTTGACGCCGCGCTAAGGTGTATAGTCCATGCCATGTTACAGCCAGACGTTGCATCGGCTCAAGGTCCAGCCAAGAATGCTGGAATGTTTGACGCGGATGCCACGTCGGCGTCACTCGCCTACCTTCGTGACCGTGTGGGCGTGCCGCGCGACATGAGCTACCCAGCCGCGCGACAGTTTCGAGCATACCTGAATTGGGCAATCGAGCGACTGTAAATGCCATGGAAAGAAACAATTAACGCTGCAATTAATTAGAAGTTTTTAAAAGAATCTGCTACTGTACGCCGAAGAGCCGTTATTTTCCGTTATTTTTGCGCGCTTCCAACCACAGGGCGTACCGGACGAGTTTCATCAGTAAAAATCACCCCCGTGTTCAATAAAAAGTCAGCAACACCACGAAGTAGTATCATGTCTTCGTTCGGATAATATTCGCCAGCTTTGGGATTATTATCCGGTCGCGAAGATGGAAGAAAGGAAAATGCAGAGAGAAACTCTCGCGGTCCGGCGCGAATCGGGGCGTCAAAATGACACGGAACGATTCTGTTAAAATCCCACCTGGCAATCTTCTTCGCCCACGCGTTGACGGGTTCTGGTACGTTCTCATACACAAGGGTCCCTACGACGGGAGCCACGATCAAGCGATTCGTAATATCACGCCAGCTTTGTTCTGGCGAGAGCAAATCGTTGGGGCCGAAATACAACGCTTGTAACGCGTTTCTTTGCCAGCCAAGCCTCAACACTTCCGCGCGCGACATATCCTTCGATGTTACCGTGCGACTCTTGGCTTTTGTAGCTATATCAAATAAATTCAAGAATTTTAAAGCGCTGATGGTAAAATTCTCATCATCACCGCTTTCTTCTAAATCTCTGTCGGGAATGCAGTCTGGTATGTTTTCGCTCACGTACACAACGGCGTCAGTCACCAGCAAAGTCTTCGATGGTTTATGCAAAAATGCCGCTTCTATGAAAGAAACATACGACGCAACACCAAGCGCCGGGGGACTCAACAGTTCGTACTCGAATTCGTCGTCCCATGGCGTGGGATCCTTACCCAAGGTGCCCGTTTTATTAATGCCAAAGAATTGAGGCGGCAAGTTTACTGGCCAACTCCATTGCTGCGGAACAATCCAGCACTGCGCGTTCGGGTACTTGCGCTGAAACGGCCCGACAAAAATTTTGTGTTCAAAGAGCGTCGTTGGTAAAACCACATGTTCCACTGGTGCATCGAGTTCATCGAGCAAAGCTACCATTTCCGCGGTCGGCGCAACCGGCGCGTGCACCCACAAACCACCAGTTTTTAGCTTGATGACTGTCATGCGGACGTTTACGCTGACATTTAATCCCAAACCAATGCCTTGCTTTTGTTCGAAGAACCACATCCGTCCCGGGTCAACTTCATATCGGTACGTTTGCCGAGCAAACGCCGGAACGAGTGGGAAAAGCGGCGGCGGCGCGATTAGGTAGCGTCGACCCTTCGTATCGTCAGATTCGCCCGTGCCGCGCGTCATCGCCGTTCGCGCACCCGATTGCATCCGCGCACCCGATGTCGTCGGTTGACCGGATCTCGTCTTCGCTACAACCACGGCTAAAGCCGCTACTGCGGCGGCGCCGCCCGCGCCCGCCACAGCGGCGGGAGAGGATGTCAGCGCATCCAACACTTCCGCCGCACCGGACGCGCGAATAGGGCTCGTTCTACCCACCCTTTGTCTCATTGGGGCTTTCGTGGACGTTGGTTTCGTCATCCTACTTCGCATGGGCGTGGTAATCAGCGCGCTACACATCGTGCGAGTCGTCATCGCTCTTATCCGAGTCGAGCACAACACGCCCGTTCGCGCCGTTCGCTCGTTCGCAGTTCCCGACGTTCCCCGGCGTCTTCGTCGTCGTCTTCGTCGTCGTCGTCTTCGTCGTCGTCGTCGTCGTCGGGGGGTGATACGCGCGCACGCGCACCGTTCGCAGCTCGCAGTGCGGTCAGCGACACCACCAGACGAGCGCACCCCTCGACGGACGGGATGGAATCCAACAGCACACTGCATGCACGACTTCTCTTCCACACACGTCGACGCCGTGAGCGAGGTACGCACGCGTACGAACGCGCGTGCGGTGGAAATGCCGAGTAAAGCGCAGTGTTGGGTGGTGTCCTACGCCCGTCGCCGAGCCGACGGCTCGCGTGACGGCGCATCGAAAGAAGGATTGTTAACTGTTCCAAAAGAATCGTCGGTGATGCTTTTGCACACACATCCCGACGGAGCGAGGCTTGCACACGGTGCGTACACCCCTGGTTTATCGCCGGGTAAGCGCATGTCCATTGGCGACTATGATTGCGAATTGCTCATGCTTTCTCCGCACGGTGGAGGTGGGAATCCAGCATACGCAGCGGCTTTCGTGCGTCCGGGCGAGGTGCTACCAAACATGACGCCGTATAAAGAAGAAGGTTGGTTAGAGTGGCTTGGGTTGGATGACTTGCACGAAGATGGTGATAGTAGAGTGCCTGTGGTGTTGCGGGCCCCGCACCTTCCGAGTGCGAATGATCCGCAGCCGACGACGCCGATTTCGTTCGC
>Ga0222715_10004140_pt1 | contig 12716 bp, 13 predicted proteins | sample C33_9DmetaG_FD_165056 | JGI IMG/M metagenome (GOLD analysis project Ga0222715, IMG submission 165056) | Estuarine water microbial communities from San Francisco Bay, California, United States - C33_9D | ecosystem: Environmental > Aquatic > Marine > Unclassified | place: USA: California...
CTCTTACACCACCGTTTCACCCTTACCAAATAAATGGCGGTCTACTTTCTGCTGCACTGTCCATATTCTCACGAATCCCACCTGTTAGGTGGCACTATGCTCTGCGGTGCCCGGACTTTCCTCTCGATAAAAATCGAGTAATCATCCAATCAGCTCTTGAAGATATAATAAGGGATTGAAATTGAATTAAGAAGAAAAAAATTAATTTTCTGTATCGTTTTCTGACTTATACAAAAATCTACTACATGTACCACAATTGACTATTTCTTTAGATAGGGCTTCATTCACTAATTGAGGGGGAATATATGCTCCGCAACCCTCGCAGTTATTGTCTAAAATTTCTGAACATGCTACGCCTTCTCTAGCATTGTAAATTTGCATATATGTTTCAATAATATCTTCCGAAATGTCTTTTGCAATATTATCTCTCTCAATTTTTAATGCATTATTTTCTTCTGACACTTCTTCCATTTTAATATTCAGATCATCTTTTTTTGACTTTAATTCTGTTATGATTCCATCTAGAGAAGATTTATCTTCATCAATTTCTTTTGATAAATTTTCTTTTTTAGTCATTAACTCAATTAACTCTAATTCCTTTTCATCTAAAAGATTTTTTTCAAAATCTATAGTTTCCATCATAGCGTCATATTCTTTATTAGTAGATATTGATCCATCTATCAGCTTATCTTTTAGAGAATTTATTTTATCAGAAGTGGTTTGTACAAGCGTTTCATTAGTACTAATAAGCACTGTTGTATCTTTGAGATCGATTTCTTTATTCTCTAATGATATTTTCACTGAATCTTCTTCTTCAGTTAATTCTTGGACTTTTGTAGGAAGATCGCCTAGCAATTTATTGATTTCAAATAATTTATTATCTACATCTTGTAATAAGATTATTTGATTAATTAGGCTCATAGAATAAGATATTTCTCTGCTGTCTTCATATCGAGATGAATATATTCTAATTACATTACAAAAAAAACATTTATTATGACTTTAATTAATTATATTATTTCACGTGTCAAACTTTGAAAAATTAAAGACTTTTGAGCCATTGCCCTTCTCTTTAACTATAAGAGAATCTTCAATTCATGGATTAGGTCTTTTTGCTTCCACAAAAATTTCTTCTAAAACAGAGCTTGGAATCTCTCATGTTAAAGATAAAAGATTTTCAAATGGATATATTAGAACGCCATTAGGTGGATTTTTTAATCATTCAATAACCCCAAACTGCGAAGCTGTATATGATGGAGATTTTATAAAGCTATCAACAATAACAGATATAAATCTAGGTGATGAAATTACCGTTGATTACACAAAACATGATTGGATAAAGAAGACCAATGAATAACTACTTTTTTACATCAGAATCAGTAACCGAAGGACACCCTGATAAAGTTGCTGACCTAATTTCAGATAATGTTGCAAATTATCTAATAAATCAGAGCGAAAGTCATAGAACGGCTATTGAAACAATGGTTTCGTCAAACATGGTAACCATTGCTGGAGAAGTTAAAACAAACTTAATGGATAATACTGATTCAATTGAAGAATTGGTTAGGCAAACCATTAGAAATATTGGATATGAGCAAAAAAACTTCCATTGGAATACATTATCTTTTAAAAACTTAATTCATAGCCAAAGTGTTGATATTGCTAGAGGCACCGATGACTTTGGTGCAGGAGATCAGGGAATGATGTTTGGCTATGCATGTAACGAAAACGATTCTTTAATGCCAAGTGCCATCTACTATAGCCACAAGGTTACTAAAGCACTTTCTATTGCAAGACAAAGTGGACAGGACTGGATAGGTCCAGACGGAAAAGCGCAAGTAACAGTCGAATACAGTAATGTAAATGAACCTCTGAGAATATCAAATGTTGTTTGTAGCACTCAACATAGTAAAAGTTTAAAAGATAATCCTGATGAAGTGCAAAAAAGAGTAGAAGAAATTATCAAACCAGTGTTGAATGATATGTACGATGAAAATACTACCTTTCAAATAAACCCAACTGGTAATTTTGTTACAGGTGGACCAGATGGCGATACTGGAGTTACAGGAAGAAAAATCATTGTTGATACATATGGTGGCTATGCACCTCATGGTGGAGGAGCATTTAGCGGAAAAGACTGTACAAAAGTTGATAGAAGCGGTGCATACATGGCAAGATATTTAGCTAAAAATATTGTAGCATCAGGAGTATCGCAAAATGCTACCATTCAACTCAGTTACGCTATAGGTGTTAAAGAGCCTGTATCGCTTTACGTATATTGTGATGGAAGAGTAAGAAATGATATATCAGATTGGATTTATCAAAATATTGATTTGACGCCTTTAGGCATCATCAGAAAATTTAATTTGTTTAAATTAGATTTAACTGAAACCACCAACTACGGTCATTTTGGTAAAAACCATCTTGCTTGGGAAAATACTGATATAGCAAATCAATTAAACTTTTAAGAGGAAAAATGAGATTACAAACAACTAAAACAAACAAAGCAATTAAAACCAAAAGTAAAACGAAAAATCAATCCATTAAGATTGTTGAGTTTATACCATACAAAATTAAAGATATTGCACTAGCAAAACTAGGTAGAGATAAGATTGATATTTCTGAAAAAGAAATGCCAGGCTTGATGGAATTAAGAAAGAAATATTCAAGGTCAAAACCTCTAAAAGGCTTTAGGCTTACTGGCTCATTACATATGACAATCGAAACAGCAATTCTGATAGAGACATTAAAAGATCTTGGTGCCGATATACGCTGGGCAAGTTGTAATATTTTCTCTACACAGGATGAAGCTGCAGCTGCTATCGCTAAAACTAAAATCCCAGTTTACGCTTGGAAAGGTGAAACATTAGAGGAGTATTGGGATTGCACGCTTCAAGCATTAACATTTAAGAACAATTTAGGTCCTAACCTTATTGTTGACGATGGTGGTGATGCTACATTACTGATTCATAAAGGATATGAACTTGAGAATTATTATAAAGAACATAAAAAATTACCAAAAATTTCAACTGTCATTGAAGAGGAAATTGTTATTGAAAAACTCTTAAGAAAAGTACACAAATTAAATCCTAACCACTGGCATAATATTGTTCCTGATATTGTAGGAGTTTCAGAAGAAACAACAACAGGAGTTGCTAGATTACAGCAAATGGTAGAAAATTCTACTTTATTGTTCCCAGCATTTAATGTAAATGATGCAGCAACTAAATCTAAATTTGATAATCTTTATGGTTGTAGAGAATCGTTAGCAGATGGCATTAAACGTTCAACTGAAATTATGTTAGCTGGAAAAACTGTTGTGGTATGTGGCTATGGAGACGTTGGAAAAGGCTCAGCGCAATCAATGAAATCGTATGGTTGTAAAGTTATTGTTACAGAAATTGATCCAATATGTGCACTGCAAGCAGCTATGGAAGGATTTGAAGTAAGAAGACTAGAAGATGTTCTTCATAGGGGAAATATTTTTGTTACAACAACAGGAAATAAAGATATCATTACTTTAAGTCATATGAGAAAAATGAAGGATCAAGCTATTGTATGTAATATTGGACATTTTGATAATGAAATTCAAGTTGATGCTTTAAATAAATCAAATGCTAAAAGAATGCAGATAAAGCCACAGCTCGATAAATACACATTCAAAAATGGCAAACAAATATTTTTGCTAGCAGAAGGTAGATTAGTTAATTTAGGATGCGCAACTGGGCATGCTAGTTTTGTGATGTCTACTTCCTTTTCAAATCAAGTATTAGCCCAAGTATTTTTAGCAAAGAATAAACCCTTAACAGGAATTTATGATTTACCTAGAAAATTAGATGAAGAAGTTGCAAGAATTCATTTAAAACACCTAGATGCCGATTTAACAAAACTAACTAAATCTCAAGCAAAATATATTGGTGTTAAAGTTGGTGGACCTTATAAGAAAGATGAATATAGATACTAATTTAAAAATTTTTTTTTGGAAAATTTTATAATAATATAATTTAGATGACAAGTAGAATAATAGCACTAATTTTAATAGTATTACTGTCACCACTTTTCATAACTATTTCACTATTAATTTTTATTTTTGATGGATATCCTATCATATATGTTCAAAAAAATTATGGTTTAAATAATAAAATTTTTAATCTCTATAAATTTAGAACTATGAAACATGATACCCCGGAGTTGCCTACAGAAGAATTTAGTAATGCAAGTAGTTACATCTCAAAATTAGGTAAGATATTAAGAAAATTTAGTTTTGACGAACTTCCTCAGTTTTTCAATATTTTGAAAGGTGATATGTATTTTATTGGTCCAAGGCCATGCATGGTGAAAAATGAAGAAATTGTTAAAGAAATGAGAGAGCTCAAAGGAGTTCATACAATCAAACCTGGAATCACAGGGCTAGCACAAGTTAATGGCAGGGATAGCAATAGCTACGATAGAAAAGTTGAATTAGATTATGAATATATGAAAAATGCTAATTTTATTATGGATATGAAAATTGTCCTAAAAACATTCTATGTAATCTTTTTTCCAAAAAATGTGAAGCATTAATAATGAATATTATTTTAAGAAAATTTTTACCCAGAAACTAATGCGCCTGGAAGAAGACTATATGAACATGCAAAAGAGTGGGTAAATATTGGTTATAAGGTTACTGTCTTAACTAGTGTTCCAAATGCGCCAAAAGGGAAGGTGTTCAATGGTTACAAAAATAAAATTTATCAGACTGAAAAGTTAGATGGCATAAAAATAGTTAGGGTTTGGACTTATATAGCAAAAAATGAAAGATTTTTTTTGAGAACACTAGATTTTTTGAGTTTTATGATTTCCTCTTTTATTTTCGGCATATTTCTAAAAAAACATGATAAAATAATTGTTTCTTCACCTCAATTTTTACCGGTTATTTCAGGATTTCTTATCGCAAAATTTAAAAAAATTCCCTTTATTTTAGAGATTAGAGATCTATGGCCTGAGTCAATTGTTGAGTTGGGCGCTTTAAAAAAAGATAGTATAATAATTAAATCATTATTTTCGATATCAAAGTACATTTATAAAAAATCAGCACTGATAGTAGTGGTAACGAAAACATTGAAAGAGTATTTGGTAGAATATGGTATCAATAAAAACAAAATTATTGTTATAGAAAATGGATTTAACTTTGAAAGGACTCTTAAATCCAATGTAAATAAAAAAATTGTTAGAAAAAAATATAATATTCCTAATAATAATTTTACTATAAGCTATATAGGAACTATCGGAATGTCACATGGTATCGAAGTCATTTTGGAAGCTGCAGTTCTAATCAAAGATGTTAATTTTTTAATTATTGGTGAAGGTTCAGAAAAACAAAAACTAAAAAAAGAATCTTCAAGAAAAAGAATAAAAAATGTTTTTTTTATCGATAATATATCTTGGCAAGAAATTATAAATATAAATCAAATTGTTAGTGCTAATCTTGTTCATTTAAGAAATCTAGAACTATTTAAAACAGCAATACCTTCAAAGATTTTTGAATCTATGGCTCTTAAAAAACCAATACTAGCGGGTCTAATTGGTGAATGTTTAGAAATTATAAAAAGTTCAAATTCTGGACTTCAAGTGATTCCTGAAAATGCTAGCTCCCTTGTTAACGAGATAGTGAAATTGAAAAACAATCCCATTTTATGTGATGAACTATCCAAGAATGGCTTTGTTCTTGTTAATGAAAGATATAATAGAAAAATTCTAGCAACAAAAATGATAAAGGAAATAGAAAAATTATGAATTTTATAATCTTATTAAGGCATGGTCAAATTCAGTGGAAGATTGAAAATAAGTTTACTGGGTGAGCATATGTATCATTAACAATTAAGCAACGTAATTTAACTTATGTATACCTTAAAATTGCTTAACAAAATAATTGTATTAATTATCTTCAATTTTCTGAAATAATTTTTTTCTGATTTCAGTAGCAGAAATTTTACCAATTAACTTTGGAGGTACATGTTCAATTATTGAATAGCCAACTCCGCGTCCATAGTTTACTGATTCAATATCAGGAATTATGATGACTTTTACTTTACCACTACTTACTAAACCTGATAATTGTTCTTCAATATTATTTTTTACTTCATCTGGAGTAAAAATATTAGAATCATCAGGTGGCATATCTCTGATTGCAATACAAACATTTTTTCCTTCGTTTAATCTTTGATCGATAAGCCATCTATGACCCTCATGCCATGGTTGCCATCTTCCGATAAAAAGTGAATATTTAATTTTTGAACTATTTTTCATCTAACTTTAATTGACTTATAATTAATAAAGATATGAATAAACCATGAGTAAATAAAGTAGTAGTTAAAGAGGAATTGCCTAATGAAAAAAAGGGAATAAATATCAAACTAAAAATGATGAATTGAGTAGTTATTTTATATTGCTTATCAACGAAAGCTATTAATAAACGAACAATAACTATAAATATTAAACTACTTAAAAAACCTAATTTTATATAAGAATCAGCTAAAAAATTTACATTTAAATTTCCAGTTCCATAGAAATAGTGGCCTATAGTTGTTGGAATATTATAATTAACTGGTGATGAAAATAAGAAATTAAACAATGGTAATTCTGAAAAAAAAGTGAAACCATTGCTTTCAAAAAAAGTAAAATATTGTTCCGAAATATAAACTGTTGCAAAGAAAACCCTTCTAACAATAAACGCATTTAAAAATGGCCAACTTAGAAAAGAGTCTATGACAATACAAAAAAGTATAAGAAAAGGGAAAACGTTTATAAAAAATTTAGGAAGATATATAGATTTTTTAAATATGATAAAATATGATGCAATAATTCCGATCGGAGCGAGAAAAATTGATTTGAATGTTGTTGTCAAAAATATATATAAATAGAAAAAAAATGATACTATAATGAATAGTATATTTTTTTTATAAAGACTTATGGCAAGTAAAAAAGCAATTAAAACATTTTGAAAATTTGAAAAAAAATAAGTTAAATAACCTAGTTCAAAATATACATTTTTATATTGAGCACGTCCGCCGTATAGGTCTGGAGAAAAAATATTTAATGTGTCCATATTAAAATTAAATCCAAAAACTAAATAGTATGGTATAAATCCAGCTAGTAAAAAAAATGTTAAATATCTGCTATCTATATCAATCGGAAATATAGTAGTATTCTTGAAGTTGAATTCAATACTAAAGGCACAAGATAATAAAAAATATAATATCACCCATTTTATAAAAAAAATTGTTTCAATCGATTGAAAAGTAAACATTGTTAATGCAGGAAGAAAAAGTAAATGAAAGAAATAAACCTTAAACCAATCAGAAATAAATTTATTCTTTATCTTTAAAAAGTTGCTAAAAAAAATTAGCAAAATAAATGAGATTATAAAATGTATTGTTGCAAAATCATTTACATACTCCAAGTAATAGACTTTAGAAATAAACAAGAAATAAGTTAAATCTAAAAAAAGTTTTGATATAATTAATTGAATCGTAAAATTTTCTTTTTTAAGCACAATTTTTAAGATTCTTTTCTTAAAAATAAAACGTAAGGGATGTTCAAAATAAGAAATGATAAAATTACTACGGATATAATAGTTTCAAATGTTGGATATTTTTTAATATCATCAATAACTGGTTTGTCTATTACAACTAGACCAGAAGTGATACTTAACTCTTTAAGGCTCAACAATTCAAGGTCCTGTTTATATGTCCAAAATAATGTTGAAATAAGGTCATAATTATTTCTCTTTCTTTTATACTCCAATGCTAAAGTCGGAGATTGGTTGTAAAGAACATTGTCGTTAACAAAATTTGTTAAAATATTTTCGGCTTCGTCCATTTGCAACGATAACTTATTAATTTTTGAAGTCAGATATTTTTTTTTCTGTTTAGTGGTAGAAAGTAATATTTCTGATCTATATTGTGTTAAAACATCTAAAACAGTATTGCAAATATGAAATGACGCATGTGGATTATTTGTAGAAACTTTAATGTAATAAATTCCAGTTTCAATATCTTGCTGAACATTTATTAAATTTTTTATAATTGAACGATATTTTTTAGAAAAATCTAAATTTATATCTGAATTAGAATCTAAAAATTCAAAAATTATTTTTGAACTATTTTTATCATCAATTATCGCCTCTGTACTTAAAAGTTTTTTTGCATACGTTCTGCTCTTAAATAACTCTTCAACTAAATCAGGTGTAGTAAAAGATTCCTCTGAATCAATATTAGGAGCTCCTAGTCCAATTAAATTAAAAGCAGAACTAATTTGTGATTGCTGTTGGTTTTCACTTGGAAGCAGAGTGAAAGAAGAAACGTAAACTCTATCAACAGAAAAATAAAAAATTAAAGCTAATAAAAGGTTTATCGGAAGGGTTTTTAATAATAATAACTTATTTGAATAAACTAATTTTAATATAGAATTAAAGTTAATTTCGTTATTACTGTCCATGATTTAATTTATAAAAAATTATAATAAATGCTTTACTTTTTTATTAAAAGAAATGCAAATAATAGTAGTAAGCTATATTGAATTAATATCCACGAATTTATATGATAAATTGCTATTTCAAAGCTATTTATATCACGAAAAAAAATTAACACGTATGATAAGGATATTAGACTGCTAATACTAATAGCATAACTTTTATTATTTAAATATAAAACTTGGTAGATTGGGCCAACAGAACCGATTGCTAAAATTGATATGTAAAAATTCCTGCTCAAATATATACTTTCTGGGAAATTTATAAATGATGTTATTTGAATAATTTGTAAAAAAACTTCAAAAAATATAATTGCAAAAATTGCAATTAAACATGATTTAAAGAAATTTTTAAATAAATTCTTTAATTCATTAGGACTACCTTTTGACTTTACTAATTCATTATAAATAGACTGAGCAAAGGATCCTGAAATGACATTTATAGTACCAAGGGCATATAAAAAACTAATAGATAATTTTCCAGCAAACTCTGGTCCAAATCTTGAAAATACGATTAATGTAGAAATATTGAGCGGTAAAACATGCAAGAAATTTGCTAGAGAAAAATTAAAAATATACGAGAGGTTTTTTTTCAGAAAACTTTTATATTCATGAAATTTTGTTATTGAAATTTTTGGTCTATATTGAAAAACTAAAATTAATCTACCCACCACTTCTCCCAAAATTAAACCAAAAATATCTATTAAATATGATGAAATTTGAATTATTATTGTGGATATAGTCTGTTTAGTTCTTCCAATTAAAAATTTATCGTGATTACCATCAGATAGCTCTATAAATCTTAGAATATTAAAAATACTTGTTGAGGCTAGGATTATAAAACCAAATAAAGGAATAACTATTACTTCTATAAAAGATAATTCAGATTGTAAGCTTAGAGCCAAATAAATACTAAAAATAAAGGAAACTATGATTATATGATTTAGCATAATATTTAGAAAGTTTTTTTCTTTAATCAAAATATTTTTAATATTTTTTTCCAATCCAAACGTACTAAGAATTACAGCAATATTTAGTTGAGATAATATGAATGAGAGCATTCCAAAATTTTCTTCACCATAAATTGAAAAAATAAATGGGGTTGAAATCACTGTTACAGTCCTTATTAAGCCTGCATTTAAAATTAATTTAAAAAAATTATGCATTTTGAAATTCCATTTTGGCCCTTTTTAGAACATAAATACAATAAGCATGAGACCATCTTAATGAATATAATTTATTCTTTATAAAAAAGATTTTTTGTAGAATGAATTGTCCATTTTTTAATTGGAAATCATCAATTAATAGGCCGCAAAAACTTAAAATATCATTCTTTTTAATATCAATTTTTTTTAATTGGTTATGTTTTTTTTGAAAATTGATTATATCCATATTGAGCATTAACGATTCGCATAACGAATACGTATCTACTGGATATTTTTTAGAAATTGTTCTTTTAGGATAACCTGAATTGAAAAGCTTGTCTTGAAGAAACCTATTTCCAATAATAAAATGATTTAAATACATATATTTTTTTTGAAGATCCATAAAAGCTAAAATAGATCTTAAAACCATTGTACTGTGATAAAAATCATAAACACCGTTTGGTCCGGGCTTGTATGGAAATCCGCCATCGGAATCTTGATTTGATATAACAAATTTCATTAAATCCGTTGCTTTCTTTTCTACATGTGGCGTCTTTTCAACATTTTTTGAAAAATTAAGAAACGCTGCACTCAATTCGGCTGAAACATTAATAATTTTATCTTTATCGTAGGCTGTATAACTAACAGATAATCCAACAGCTTCTTTTGCGTAATTAAGGTCTTTGTCAAGGTAGGATATTAATTTACCTATCTTTAACCTTAAATCTTTTGTTGGATGATTTTTATATGCTTCAATGTAGGCATTTAGGCACCAAATTGTTGAATGCGCATATGGTATATTAAAAAAATATTTATCATTTTTATAAACTGGAAATGGAAGCCCAAAACCTTCGCCAGATTCTGTTTTTATTTTCAATGAGTCAAGTGCATCTATCTTATTTTTAACTAATTTTGTATTATCAATGCAATCAGCGAGAATTAAAAGTGCTTCAGCTTGTGCAATTCTATTTTTTTTTATTTTAAACAATTTTCTAATATTATTGGGAAATAAGGAGATTAAAATTTGAATTAATAATTTATTAATTCTACCAAAAAAAGTATTGGTTTTTGAAGAATTAATATAGATTGGTAATTGTAAAAAGTCTGCTTTATCATAGCAATGCAAACCTTTCTCTAACATAATATCAGTTGCTTTTTCGATTGCAACATCAATTTTTTTATACATATGACTGCGACCTATATTTGATATAAATTGAAAAATATTTTAAACATTATTTTAAATTTTGATAAATTATTTCAACTGACTCACTAACACTTTTCCCTCCAGTATCAATAGACAAATAATCATTCTCAGGTTTTTCATAGTCATTAGCAAAAAAATGTTCTCTACCTCTTATTTCATCTGTATGCAAGTACACTTCAAATACGGGTGTGGAAGATTTAAATTGCTCACGCAACTCTTTATAGGGAGCAACCAATGCAACTATTGTTATAAAATCTTTGTTAAAAAGAAATTTAGCAATTTTTTGAGCAGTCTTTATATTATTTACTCTACCATTTTTTGAATAATCTTTATTGATAGTTATTTCTCTTAAATCGTCCCCATCAACAATTACAACAATATTTGAGTCATTAATTTTTTCAAAGTAATCTTTAAGGCTATTTGCGATAGTAGTTTTACCGCTTCCTGGTTGGCCTGTCAGCCAAATAATTTTTTTGTTATTCATTATTATCTTTTTTTGATACTGCACGTCCTTTTAAATTTTCCCAATCTTTTTCAGGTCTAACAATTAAATTTGTTTTCCAAGCTCCGCTCAATGTGTGCATATCAATACCAAGGCTTTCGCCAAAAGATATCATAGCTTGGATATCTTTTGGGAAGCAACTACCCCCAAAACCAAATTTGCCATCCGGACCTGGGACAGAAAGATGTGAATGCCCTACTCTCCCATCCATCACAAAACCTTGTATTGCTAAATCCCAGTCAACGTTTGTCTTATCAGCAACTAATCTCATTTCATTTAAAAAAGAAACCTTAGTTGCAAAAAATAAATTGTTCATATACTTAATCAATTCAGCTGTTTCATAATTAGTTTCAATCACAGGAAGATAATCACCAAATCTGTGTTTATATAAATTCTTCACTTTTTGAGTAAATTTTGGATTACCTCCAAGTATAACTCTCGATTGATTAATAAAATCAAATAAAGCTGAACGCTCTGTTAAAAATTCAGGGTTAAAAACAATTCTTAATTTTGGAAACTTCTTTTGAAGCATTAAACTAGTTCCCGGTACAACTGTTGATCTAAGTAAAACTATGTTTGATTCATTTTCATTTATTTCATCAATATCAGTTAAAGCTTCTTCAACAATACTTAAATCTATTTGACCTGTACTGCTTGCAGGAGTGGGTACAGATAGGAAAATGAAGTCAGATAGATTTACAGTATCTTTTAAATTATTTTCAGACCTATCAGGATTTTTATCAAAAATTCTAATCTCTGTTGAATATCCAGTTTGATCTGAAAATCCATGAGCTACAGCGCTGCCAACAAAACCTTTTCCAATTATACCTATTCTATTTTGTTTATTCATAATATACTTTTTTAAAACTCCTCTTTAATTGTGCTTACTATGAAATCAATATGATTATCCGTTAAATAAGGATGCATGGGCAAGCTTAAAATCGTTTTAGATAGTGTTTCTGATACAGGAAAATCACCATTTTTATAATTAAGATATTTATAGCCAGTCTGCAGATGACATGAAATTTCATAATAAATAACTGATGGAATTTTTTTGTCGGATAAAACTTTCTGGATTCTGTCTCTTGTTTCCATATCATTGAATACAATAGAAAATTGAGCATATACTGATTCATACTTATCAGGAATATGTTGAAATCTTATTGGTAAATCTTTTAAGGTCTTTCGATACTTTTCAGCTATTGAATTTCTAGCTAAAATTTCACCTTCAAATATGGATAATTTTTCAAGCAATATTCCTGCTTGTATAGTATCTAATCTAGAATTCATTCCTATATGAATATTGTCATATTTATCTTTTCCCTTTCCATGAACTCTTAAAGATTTTAACTTA
>Ga0222715_10004142_pt1 | contig 12711 bp, 4 predicted proteins | sample C33_9DmetaG_FD_165056 | JGI IMG/M metagenome (GOLD analysis project Ga0222715, IMG submission 165056) | Estuarine water microbial communities from San Francisco Bay, California, United States - C33_9D | ecosystem: Environmental > Aquatic > Marine > Unclassified | place: USA: California...
AAAAACAAACAACATGATAGAATTTTTAGAAATATTTTTATTTGGGCAAGGCGATATTCAAAAAGCAGCTATTAACATGGTTGGAGCTGCTTTAATATCAGCAGGTACTCAAATCTTAGGCTCTTTATTCGGCGGAGGCGCTAGAAGAAGAGCGGAGAGAGATGCTCAACGTAAACAAGCTAGGCTTCAAAGAAAACTTAGTAACCTAGAAGCTAGCAGGCAAGCAATAACAAATCCTTACTCGGGCGTTAAAAACTTAAGCGGCTTAGCTGTAGACCTTAGCTCTAGCTTATCAAACCCTTACGCTAACTTAAGCGTTGCTACAAAAGCAGCAGAAATGCAAGTAGAACAAGCAGATATATCTTTAGCAAATACTTTAGACAATTTAAGATCAACAGGGTCTGGAGCAGGCGGTGCAACAGCATTAGCTCAAGCTGCACTGCAAAGCAAGAAAGGTGTTACCGCGAGTATAGAAATGCAGGAAAAACAAAACGAAGATAAAAGAGCTGCAGGAGAGGCTCAATTGCAACAATTAAGAATGCAAGAAGGCGCTAGAATTCAAGGTATACAAATTGGTGAAGGTGGTAGGGTTCAAGGGTTGGACGCTGCTGGAAAACAATTCATGTTTAACGCACAAGAACAAAGAGAAATGGCACAGCTAGATAGAGTGTCCGCTCAATTAGCAGGTGCTGAAGCTCAATCAGCTCAAGCCTCTGCGGCTAGGCAAGCAAATACCGCGGGTTTAATTGGTGGTTTGGCTGGAATTGGAGGCAATCTATTAACAGGTTTAGCACAGCAGGGAGCAAATCCTTATACGGAATCTAGAAATATGGTAAATTCAACAGACACTAGAGGTATGAGCGTAGGGGTTCAGTCTTTTAATCCACCAACTCCAGGTATAGATTTAAGTTATAGGCCTTCATTCGGTGGTGGAAATTAAAATATAAAAAATGAGTTATAGAGATCCAAAACAATACATAGACACGCAGTCAATGCAGATTCAACAGAATCTACAAAGAACACTAGCCAGTGTAGGTAGTCAAACAGTTGCCAATATAAATAAGATACATGAAGAAAATGCTAAAAAAGTAGAAGAGATTAGAGCAAACGCAGACGCGAGAGTAGAGAAAGCGCAAAACTCAATTATACAAGCGCAATCTAAAAACCCTACTGCTGATTTTGGTGATTTAAACAAGCAACTTAAGCTGATGAATAATCTATTGCTTAAGGATCCTACTAAAAGAACAGCAAAAGAAAAAACATTCATTACAAGTATGCAATCCATAGGAGACACAATGGGTAATATGCTTAAGAATACAGCTATGTCTCAAGAGGTAGTGCTTGAACAGGCTAATAAAAAATTAGGTACTATGGGGGCTGTAGATCCAAAAGCAGACCCTGAACTTTACGCTAAGTTATCTGTTTTAGCGAATAGAACATCGGGACGTACTGTAGCCAGATATAAAACAAATGAAAACGGTCAAGTTGTTTTTTCTTTAGATGTTTATGAAAAAACTAAAGATGGAGAAAGATTTGTAGGTAGTGTTATAAACGACAATGTAGCCACCACTCAAATGCCTGATATAATACCTGATGTTAACAAAGAAATGAATGAGCTAATTACAAATACTATAAGCTCCGTTGACCCTACAAGTAAATTATCTCCTGTACTTGACAGTGAAAAAAATGTACTGTATTATAAAGACAGTATGGGAAGAAGAGTAGATAAAGATAAGTTTAGAAAAGTACTAGAAGGTGAAAGCATTGGCGCTTTAGGAGGCTACGAGAGTAGAGAGTTGAAGTCTTTGTTTAATAATGTTTTAAAACAAAAAGGAGACAATGAGTTCAGCTATGAAGGCCCTTTAACTAAAGACCAAGAAAAATTAATTAACACAAGGTTTGTTGATTACATGATGAACCAAGGAAGCGTTAAAAAAATACTAGGGAATATTGTAGAGGAAACAATAACAAGCGGGAACAGCGACGGTAAAACAATAATTAAAGATTTTGAAAAAGGTGTTAAAAATGCTTCTAAAAATATAACCACTAGCAAAGGTGTTACTTACTCTTTAGATGGCAATGTTTTTATGGGAAATGGAAAAACACCTAATCCTAGTGCAAAATATATTTATACTCCCAAGGGAGATGGAGATTCGTCTGGCACACCTATTGAGGTTAACTATTGGAAAAAAGTTCCCGGTAAAACTGTTACAGATAGACCTACTTACAAAATAAATTTACAAGAAATTTTAGATACCTTTGGTTCAAAATTTAGAAAACTATAACTATTAAATATAATATTATGTATATAAATAAAGAAACAGGTGATAAGATATCAGTTGAAGATATGCAAAAATATGCTGATGAAAATGGAGTTAGCATTGAAGAGCATGCCGCTAATTTTGGTTATGCTTTAGATGGACAACCTGAGGATTTTCCAACAAGCACTGTAGAGGATGCGGATGCAGTGCAGCAACCAATGACAGCATCGCAAGCGGGCTACACGGAGCCAAAAGATACGGCATCTTCGTCGGTAGTTGGTTTATCGGACTCTCGAATTGAAGAAATAGAAAAAAAATTCAAAGTAGGATATTACCATCCCGAGCAAAGAGAGGCTTATAAAAACTGGGAGGAAACAGGAAAAGTTGACGGCTCACTTTTGCCTAATTTTAATGTAGACGATTATAAAAAAAGCGAAAGAGTTATAAATGACGATTTTAGAAAAGAAGTTGAAAAAATATATCAAGAATCTGCTAAAGGAGTTAAGTTAGATAAATTTGGTTCTTTTGATTATGATGATAAAGAATCTATAGCTAATTTTAGAGATAGAGCTATAAATAAGCTTATAAAGGAAAATAAAACCATTCAAAATAAAATTCTACCGCAAGCCACAAGTCAAGCTAAATTTGAATTTGATTCTGCGAATGACGAGCTCAAAAAAAAATACGGTATAAATGATGGAAATGTTAGCCAAGAAAATATAGACAATTACATTAAAGAAGCTACAGCACAATTTAACGCGTTGGTTAATTCAAAAGTAAACTCTACTCCTGAATTTAAACAGATTATAACAGATTTTAATTCTGTAATGGACGAAACAGGTAGAGTAGGTCTAGATGCTTTTACCAGAGGTAAAGATTGGGAAGGGTTAATGTCTTTAGAAAGAGGTTTACAGGCGTCTAACAATCCAATAAGTCAACTAGTGTTTAAGTTTATACAGCAAACTTACGCTGGAGGAAAACAAATAAAAGATGGATTAGACGAAGCAGGGGTATACGGAGCTATACAAATGAATGAAAGATTTATTTCTCAGTTAGATGATTTTAAAGCAAAAGAAACAAACAAAATAAAAAATAAATACCTCGAAGAAGGCTATACTGAGGAGCAAGCAAGCTTAGGGGCTAACGAAGATATTAAGTCTCAAAAAGGCTGGTGGAGAGAGTCAAAGGATCAGCTTGCTAACGCTTTCAAATTTGTTAAAATAACCAGCGAAAACCAGATAATTCCTTCTGGTGTTACAATAGGAAGCTTTCAGGATTATGAAAACAGCGTAAACAAAAAAACTGAAACAGAAGATTTATCTATTAGAGAAAGATTAATAGACGTTGCGGATCAGAAATTGGCTACATCTGCTTACGGAACTGACGAGTTTAAAAACTTTATGAAGGGTGATAACATGTTGGAAAACAGTGTTAGCATGGTTGGAAAACAATTACTTCCTCAAATGGGTATTGCAATACTAACAGCTGGAGTTGGTAACGCTATTCAAATGGGTAGCGGAATGTATGTTGACGGTATAAATAATAAAATTAGAGAAAAGTACGGTTTAGCTGAAGGAGAAGAAATAACCCAAGACATGCTTAAAAATGTTATTAGCGACGAAAAGTTTGTTGATACTTTAGTCACAAAAGCTGTTGCTGGTGGGTTCCTAGCTGGTCAATTAGAAAGATTAGGGGCTGGTAAACTTTTAAGCAATCTTACGAATAAAGGGGCTGCTTCTATACTAAGAACAGGTATTAAAAGATACGCTCAAAGAGTAGGTGGTCAAGTTATAAGAAACTTTTCTACTGGCGCCACAGAGGCTATAACAGAAGTCTTGCAAGAAGTTCTTTCAGCGGGTGTTTCTGGCAATGAATTAGACAAAGAGCAGTTATTTGAAGCAGGTGGAACTGGTTTTTTAGTATCAGCAATGACTGGTTTCGGTGGTAATATTGTTACTCAAACTGTGCAAGAAGTTAAAACTTTAAATAGGGTAGTGGCTGGAAAGTTAAACCCTGAAAGTGCAGAAGCTTTTTTTAACACAAAGACAGCAGAAATAGACAATATACTTAAAATCGAAACTAATCCATCTAAAATACAAGAGCTTAAAGAAAAAAAGCAATCTATATTAGACGCGAGAAACGCTAATTTAAAAATACCTTCCAACTTTTCAACTGCGGCTAAAGAAAAAATATTTAATTTAGTTGAAGAAAAGCAAAATATTGAAAAAGAAATTAAAAATAAAGACCCTGAACTAGTTAGAAATCAAACAGACAGAATCAAAGAGATTAACACCGAATTAAACGTTATATCCAGTTTAGAAACCCAGGTAAAAACGGTAGAAAAGCTAACTAAAGATGTGAAAGGGCTAAAAATTGAATCTCTTGATAATGCGGAAGCTATATCAAATTTCATTGAAGAAAACAATATTGATGTAGATAGCAAAAAAGCATCACAACAACAAGGATTTATTTATCAAAATCCAGAAACAGGTGAGCAAACAATCGTAATAAACAAAGAGGTTGCAGCAAAAGAGTACGCTGTTAATGTAGCAGCTCATGAATTTTTACATGGATTGCTGTTTCAAACAGTCAAAAACTCGCCTGAAACACAAGTAGCTTTAGGTAAATCTTTGAACGAATACATAAACAAAATTGACGCTGCTCAAATTAAAGATAGTAACTTTGCAAAAAGACTAGAGAGCTACAAAGATATGGATGAAGCTACTCAATCTGAGGAAGTTTTAACTTTATTTTCAGACGCTATTGCTACCGGTGACATACAGTTTAACGAAGGGGTATTCACAAAAATTGGCGATGTTATTCGTAGGGCTTTGCAAAACTTAGGTGTAAAAGTTAAATTTAATAACGGTAAAGATGTTTATAATTTTGTTAAAGATTATAACAAAAGTATAGAAAAAGGAAAATTAACTAAAGCTCAAAAAGAAATTGGCAAAAAGAGAGCAGTAGGATCCCTTGTTTCAGAGCAGATACAAGAATCAAAGCCTGGCATTAAAGAAAGTAAGCAATTAACACCGGAGCAAGACACTCAACTTAGATCTGATGTTGCTGAAATAAAAGAAGAGGCATCTAAAGGGGAAGCTTTAGCTAAGCAGTTTAATAAAGATTTTGTTAAAGGCGCTAAGCAAACAAGGTTGGAAAATAAAGTATTACAAGAAATAAAGCCTGTTGTAGACAGGGTTGTTACTAATAGGACCAAAGCTTTATATGACCCTATAGCGGATGACGCTAAAAAGAATGTTAGCAGACAAATGTTTCAAGAATCAATGCGTTCTGATATTGAATCTATGGTGTTTGATGAATTTACAGGTAAGCAAGATCTTGAAAAGTTTATAGTAAACAGAGCTTTCTTAAGGGCTAACAACTTAGCGGAAAGATTAGGTATTAAAAACGTTAAAGAAGGTATTACTAAAGGGTTAGAGGCTGCAGAAAAAGTTGCAGTTGAAGAAACATCTGCACCTAAAGCTGATAGACCTAAGTATAGAAATATATTAAAAAGCAATACATTACCTACCGAAACGATTAATACTATAAAAGATAAAGTACTTAGAACAGTAAGAACTTTAAAGTCTAAGTTAGACGCTAAGGTATCTATAAACAAAACTGTAACACCTCTTATAGCGGAAATTAAAAAGAATATGGGTAAGCAAGCCGATATTGACTTTAAAAAAGCAATGGGCGGTAAAAAAGATGCTCAACTAAGAAGATTTTTAATTAAGAATAAAAGAGTCGTATTAGAAAATATGACCACCACGTGGTTAATGGGAGCAATGCCTGGCGCTGTGCAAAAACAAGTCAATGGCAGCTTTACTTCGGATTGGCAAGGTAAAAAGATTGATAGAGAAAAAACATCGACACAGCAAGCTGGAAGAACATCCGGAGCTGAGATAGTTAGAAGACTTCCTAACGCGTTTAAAAACTTAGATGATAAAACATACTTAAGTTATATTATAGACGAATCTGGAGCTCCTATACGAGGTCGTAAAGAGTCTTTAGCTAAAGCTATGGCAGAAGAGTTATCTTTTGATATATTTACCACCGAATTACAAAATGAGAATAGCGATATAAGAAAAGCGTTTGAGGGTAATCAATCAGCTTTAGGCGTTGTTTTGGTCGATAATTATATACAAGAGGTTGCAAGAGATGCTGAAAGAGGCACGGTTAAGTTTAGTAAATCATCACTAAATAAAGCACAGGCTGAAATAATAAACTCTAAAAGAGACATTTTAATAAACAAAATACTTGATGCAAATATTAATCTTACTAAAAAAAGATTACTACCTATGCTCCAAGACACTTACCCTGAACTGCCTGTAAAAGTATTAGAAGAGTTTGCTAGTGAAAGTGTTAATTCAATTAATAGATTTGTTAAAAAAATAGACATAACTAAAAATTTAGATTTTATTAAATTTTTAACAGAAGCGGATATATTAAGAAGTCAAGATATATCTTTAATGAAAGTTTTTGGCCTAGAGGGGTCGGCTACGCAGCTATTTGAAAATGCGGATAATATTTCTAACCAGAGAGGTATGGAATATGCTTTTAATTCTGATTTAATAAAAAAAGAAGGAGCAGACGGATTAATAAAAATACTAAAATGGGGTAGGGCTCACCAAACTTCAGCTGGAAAAATTGGAGGGGGTAGAGACCAAGCTTACGCTGGTAATGGAGATTATATAGTTAATAATTTAAACAACATACCTGGGGTTGAGGTTGTATGGAATCCAGTAACAAAAAGAATAAATGACGTAAAATACGGTATACCAAAAAAGATTTCTATTAATGGATGGAAAAACAAAATATCTTCTCCTACACAATCAGCATCGGGTGGTATACAAAAATTTAGAGACGAAGCTGATGTAAGAAAAAAAGAAGCCTTGGAAGCTTGGAGCTACTTAAACGAATTTTTATCTTACGTTGATAGCAATGGTAATATGCTGGACTGGGCAATGGCTATGCAGTCCTTAAAGTCAGGTATGTCTGCTGTTTTAAAAGCGGCCGCTCCTGTTAAATATCACTTTACAGGAGATTACAAGGGAAAACTTAGGTATGAGCACGTTATACCGACAAAAGAAATGATAGTTAGATTAACTAATTATTACAAAAATGGTAAAAATTTTGATTTAGACACTTTAAGAGACAAATACAACGTAGCGATAGTCCCTGTGATTATGGACAATAACTTTAATGTCCTTACGCAATCACAAATGAACAGCTCGTTTGATTTAATGAACGATCCTGAATACAAAAGGTACTTTAATGAAAATACTTTTGGGTATCCCAACATGTTCCCTATAGAGGTTTTAAGCGGAGATAACAAGGGCGATATACAGGGTAAATTTTGGGTTGATTTTAACAATATATTAAAGCCTCAAGCGGCTAAAATGTCTAAGTCTATACAAACAAAGCAGAAAGCCATTAACAACGGTGTGTCTTATAAGTTTTCTAAGTCAACTAAAAAAATACGTGTATTTGATTTTGATGATACTTTAGCTAGAACTAAGAGCAATGTATTATATACAATGCCAGGTGAAGTTAGAATATTTCACGGTGGAGATATAAAATCAGTTAAAGACATTGATGGATTTGTATATTTCTCAGAAGATCAAAAACAAGCGGCTGCATATGCTAAAGGTAATCAAGGAGAGGTTAGTAGTTTTAAAATAGACGAAACATCTATTGCAACAGAGGATCAAGTGTTTGATGTTATCAATAGTTTAGATATTAAGCCAAGAGCTGGTTACGCGGTAGACGAGTCTAGTTTATATGAACTTATTGACCCTAGATTTGAGCAATCGTTTTCTAAAAAAGACCTTGAAAAATTAGCGGTAGCGCTTAAAAGAAAAGGAATCAAAGCTGCACGATTTACAGATACTAATATTAGTCAAGGTAAAAATGAAGGTAGAGAAACTGAGAACATTGTAGTATTTGACAAGAGAACAGTACAGGAACAAGCTAAACTTACAGCCGCTGAATTCGCTGCTAAAAGCGACGAGATGGCTGCTAAGGGTGCTGATTTTGACTTTATTGAATTTAGTAAAGTTATGAATGGTCAAGAAGGTCCTTTATTAGAAGTAGCTAAAATTATAGCAGAAAAAAGAGGTGCTGATGATTTATTTGTTTTAACCGCTAGACCTCAAGATGCAGCAGGCCCTATACAAGAGTTTCTAGCTGAGCTTGGCTTAGATATTCCATTAGCAAATATTACCGGTTTAGCTGACGGAAACCCTAAAGCAAAAGCTGATTGGATGGTTGGTAAAGTATCTGAAGGTTATAATGATTTTTACTTTGCTGACGATCATTTAGGAAATGTTAAAGCTGTTAAAGATGTATTTAATACTTTCGATGTAAAAGGTAAAGTACAGCAAGCTAAAGTTAAATTTAGTAAAGGTTTAGATAAAAGCTTTAACGATATGATTGAGCGTCAAACCGGTACAGAATCTTTTAAAGAGTTTTCTAAAGGTGTAGCGCAAAGAAGAGGTAAAAAAGTTGGTAAGTTTAAAATATTTGTTTCGCCTTCAGCTGAAGACTTTAGAGGATTAACTCAGTATAAGTTTGCAGGTAAAGGTAAGCAAGGTGAAGCTGATCAAAAATTCTTCGAAGAAGCATTGATGGATCCTTATTTTAAAGGTGTTGCAGCAGTAGAAGCCGCAAGAGAGACTATAAAGAACGATACTAAAGCTCTTTTTAAAGTATTTAAACCTGTTAAAAAGAAATTAAACAAGCTAGTTCCAGGTATTGATTTTACTTATGACGGCGCTGTTCGTGTATTTCTTTGGAATAAGGCAGGTATAGAAATACCAGGTCTTACTAAAAGAGATAACAAAAAGTTAAACGACGCCGTAGCAAACGACCCTGAGCTTAGTGCTTTTGCGGATGCTTTATTATTGGTATCTAAACAAGACACATGGCCAGCTCCTACTGAATACTGGGAAGCAAAAACAACTTTAAGTGATTTAAATACTTTAACTGAAAAAACAAACAGAAAAGAGTACTTAACAGAGTTTATTGAAAACGTTGACATTATATTTAGCGAAAAGAATTTGAACAAAGTTGAAGCTTTATACGGTAAAGCATCAAGGACTGCTATTGAAAACGCTATATATGCTATGAAAACAGGTAGCAATAGCCCTAATCAAAACGGAGATGTTATAACAAACAGATGGTTAAAGTGGGTTAACAACTCTATAGGTACGATAATGTTCTTCAACAGGAGATCAGCGTTGCTACAGCTAACATCTGCTACAAACTTTTTAAATTGGTCAGATAATAATCCAGCTAAAGCAGCGCTAGCTTTCGCTAACCAGCCACAATACTGGAAAGATTGGGCTATGATATTTAACTCAGATAAATTAAAACAACGTAGAAGTGGTTTAAAATCTGATGTTCAAGAATCTGAAATAGCTAATGCAGCTAAAAATACGGAAGATAAAATAGGTTCAATTATAGCTTACTTATTAAAAATAGGTTTTTCACCAACACAAATAGCGGATAGTATTGCTATTTCTTCAGGTGGAGCTACTTTTTATCGTAACAGGGTTAATTCTTTAAAGAAACAAGGTTTAAGTGTAGCTGAAGCAGAAACAAAAGCTTTTGAAGATTTTAGTAAGCTATCTGATGAAGCACAGCAGTCAGGAGATCCTGCTTTAGTATCTCAACAGCAGCGAAGTGTTGCGGGCCGCCTTATCTTGTCCTTTCAGAACACGACTATGCAATACACTAGATTGATGAAAAAAGCTGGTCAGGACCTTGTAAACAGACGTGGTGACCCAAAGACTCATATATCAAAGATATTATATTATGGCGCTTTACAAAACTTTATATTTAACGCGCTGTCTCAGACCGCGTTTGCATTAATACCTGGGTTTGACGAAGACGAGGATGAAGAAGAAGTTAAAAGAGATGAAAAGCTAGAAGAAAAAGCATCTAGGGTTTTAAATGGTATGACAGATTCTATTATTAGAGGTACTGGTATATATGGGGCTGTTGTCACTACTATAAAAAACACGTACAATACTTGGAAAAGAGAAGCTGATAAAGGCTTTAAAGGTGACCAAGCTAAAACGATTCTTGAAGCAGCTAACATATCTCCAGCTATAGGATCTAAACTTAGGAAAATATACTCAGCAATACAAGCATATCAATTTGACAAAGCGGTAATGGAGAAGCATCCTTGGAGTGTAACTATAGATGGCAAGTTTAATCCTTCAGCTACATACAGCGTGATAGGAAGCTTAGCATCAGCGACTCTTAACTTACCGTTAGATAGAGCTTTAGCAGAAGCTAGAGGTGTAGCTGAAATGTTTGACAATAGAAACAGCGATATGCAAAGAATAGCTTTAGCTCTAGGATGGAGAACTTGGAATGTAGGTGCTGAAAATGAAGAGTTTGATCTTATAAAAATGGAGGCTAAGGCTAAAAAGAAAGAAGATAGAAAAGAGGAAAGAGAAAGTAAGAAAAAAGAAAAAGACGCTTTTTATAAAAAAGTAGGTAAAACTATGAACAACTCGGAAAGAACAAAATATTTTTCTATTAGAGGAAAAACTAAAAGAAGACAATACTTAGATGAAATTGCTAAATCAAAAAATATTAATTAATGAAGTTTAAATATTTTACTTACGGAGAGTTTGATTCTCCAGACTTAAAAGGTAGTGGCAAAAATGTAAGTGATGAACTTATAAATATGCTAGACATCGTACGTAAAAAGTACGGTAAGTCGGTAGTTATAAATTCAGGCTACAGAACACCTGAGCACAATAAGAGTGTTGGTGGAACTTCTGAATCATCTCATATAAAAGGCTTAGCTGCTGATATCGCATGTAATAATTCTACCGACAGGTTTAAACTAGAAGGTGTATTAAGAGAAGTTGGATTCAAAAGAATAGGCATGGGTTCAACATTTATACATGTAGATATAGATAAAGATAAATCACAAAACGTCCTTTGGACATATTAAAACCAAAAACTATGAATATTAAATGCGGATCACCATTCAAATTAAAAGATGCTTGCTACAAAAAAGTAAAAGCGCAGTACAAAGTATTTCCATCAGCTTACGCTAGCGGAGCAATCGCTAAGTGTAGAAAAAATAAAGGTAAGAAATAATGAGGAAGTCACCGTTGTTTGTTAGAAAAACAGAAAAAGGCGCAAGTCTGCAAAGGTGGTTTAAAGAAGAGTGGCAAACACCCAGTGGAGATAAAGATTACAGCGGTGGCGAAAACTTATTTAGACCTAAGAAAAGAATAAGCAGTAAAACAGCTACTACCTGGGGCGAGCTAACTTCTGCTGAAAAGAAAGCAGCTCAAAAAGAAAAGAACACTAAAGGTAGGGTTAGTAGATTTAAAAAGAAAAAGAAAAAAAAGTAAATTATGAAAAAGTTAATTGATAAGTTACAGCATCAGTGGAATAGGTTAATGTATAAATTAATGTTTCACAAGTACAAGGAATAACACACTGGGCGTACCATACCCATAAATTCCTGTAAATGAAAAGGGCCCTCAACGCGAGAGCCCTTTTTTAATATGTATAGCATAATTATCCGTCACACGCTAAACAATCTTCATTCATAGCCTGAGCAGCAATATCACCTCTTAAAACAGATTCTGTTCTAGTGTAGTACAAGGTTTTAACACCTTTCTTCCACGCATCAAAATGAACTTTATTTAACCATCTAGGTGTTGCTTCAGACGGGAATGCTAAATTCAAACTAACTGATTGATCTACATACTCTTGCCTAAGACCTGCTTGATTAACTAATTCCAGTTGATTGATCTCCTTAAAGGTTTTAAAAACTTCCTTGGCGGGTATGTCATGACCCAAGGTAATACCATCAAGCTCACTAATGTTTTGAACACTACCACCGTCAGCCAATATTTTATCCCATGTTTCATTGTTGTTAATTTTTAGTTTTCTTAATAGCTTTACTAAAGTCGGGTTTTTCCTAATGAAAGTCCCTTTCGCACTTTGCTCTGTAAAAACATTTGCAGCCCACGGCTCAATACCCGGTGAAACATTACCACTAAGCTTACTATTAGAAACAGTAGGAGCAATAGCGCGGAGATGAGTATTACGCATACCGGTACCAATACACCATAAAGGCTCTCCATAAATTTCTGCAAGATCTCTTGAGGCTCTTTCACTTTCGATTTTAATTTGTGAAAATATTTTCCTAGTCTCAAACTGAGCAAGCAAACCTTCAAAAGGTAAACCCTTTTCTTGGAGATACGTGTGCCATCCGAGTACACCCAATCCGAGTGCTCTTCCTTTTTGAGCAGAACGAATGGCATTTTCAAAACCTCTAAGTCCTTTTGCTCTTTGAATAAATTCCTCCATAACCCCATCAAGAAACCACGTGGCGTGGTATATAAGGTTAGTGTCTTTCCATTCTTCATATTTAGCTAAGTTTAATGATGATAGACAGCATACGAAACTA
>Ga0222715_10004146_pt1 | contig 12705 bp, 11 predicted proteins | sample C33_9DmetaG_FD_165056 | JGI IMG/M metagenome (GOLD analysis project Ga0222715, IMG submission 165056) | Estuarine water microbial communities from San Francisco Bay, California, United States - C33_9D | ecosystem: Environmental > Aquatic > Marine > Unclassified | place: USA: California...
ATTGTTGTATTTTTAAGCTTTTTGTTGGATAATAAACCACTCTGTTCCATTAGACCAAACAGTAACTCCTTCATATTCTTTATTTATTCTATAAGCTGAAGAAGCTCCATCTAAAGTTTGACCTGATGCAGGTGTTAAGTCTGCGTGTGTAGATGATGTAAATGTAGTGTCCGATATTAACCTAATAACTCTATTTGTATTTGCTGTGGTTGTAGCGTTTGGCAATGTAAGCTGTACAGTTCCTGTTGAACCAGACCAAGTAAGAACAATAAGCTCACTATTTGCATAAGTTGAACTTCCTAAGTCAATGGTTCCTCCAGCCGTACTTACAGTTACTGCTTTAGGTGTTAAATAATTTACAATATCTTTTATTGTTGAATATTTTGTTTCACTACTTTGTACTACAGGAATTAATTCTGTTCCTTGTAAAGCACTTGCTGCGTTTAATTCTGAAATCTTTTTATTAGGCATTATAATTGTATTTTTGAGTTATCCTCTTGTAATATTAAACTTTTATTTTCTTGAAGTAGATTAAACACACCTCCAATAAATCCTATTCCTTGAGCTTGAAGTGTTCCATCACAACATTTTGTAGAATAAGTTTTTCCATCAGGACATAAACACCCCCTTGATGAAGTCTTAGGAGAAGATTTACTTACTGTTGCTTTTTTATTTCTTCTCATTTTATTGGAACACAATTAGGAACTTTTCTACCATCTTTATCTTTCATTCCTATCTGCTCATATCCTTCTGTGCAAGGAAGCTTTAAATTGTGTTCCTCACAAGGCATATACCACACATCTCCTTCGTACTCGTGTGTATGATACCCTGAACAACCTATGTCTTCAGCAGCTTTTTCTGCTTCTTCCTGTGTAGTATAAGCAGCTCTACCATCTATAATTGTTGATGATGCTTCTATTGCATCAAGTCCTTTTAATTTAGATGTTGTCCAAGTAAGCATTGATTTACCACCCCATAATAAATATGATATAGTTCCACAAGCTTCACTATCACCTGGCTTATAATAAGCAGATGCCCTCGATAAATAGGAGTATATGCGTTTAAGAGTAGATAACGTAAAGTTTTCTCCTTTTTCAAGCTGTCTAGCTCTAACCTTACCGACTTGAGTTGCACATTTATTGTTTACTTTTTCGTTTAAAGCAATACCTCTTTTAGCATTGTTTTTTGCAGATTGAGGATAACCACCATAAGATTCTAATTCTACGTCTTCAGTTAAAGATGCTAATACTTCTGCTAGTTCATATTCTGCGTTCAATTCATTTAAACAGTCATCACAAGCATTTTCTTTTACACTCTCTTTAGGTCTTTCCATACCATCAGCAAAATAACCTTCAATAGAAAATCCTTTTACTTCTCCTTCTTTTACTGCTTTCCACACATCATCATTTAATACTTTCATAGAAACCATCCAAGTTCCTTTAGGTAGGTCAAAACCATAAGCAGCAGCTTTATCTTTTTCTGGGTCTTCTATTAACCAAGATTCTACAACTGACATATCAGATAATTCAAATGAATGTTCAAATGTAGAGTTTTGGTGTTTGCTTTTAATAAAGAATAATTCAGATGCTTTTCTAACTGTATCTTCAGAGAAGTATATATAATAATCATCTTCTTCTCCTTTTCTAAATATCTTCTTGTTAGGGATAAGTGCAGGACCCATAAGAATCCTTTTCTCTGCATCTACTTCTGCAAGTTTAATATCTTTGTGTTCCTTTAATGCAATAAAGTCTTCTTCTATTGCTGGATTTTCAACGACAGAGATAGCTTCAATACCACTAATCTCGTTTTCTTCGTCTATAATAAGCTCTATTATCTTTTCCATAATTAAATAACCCTACTCGGTCTATTTTGTTTTATTATCCTATTGATGCTCCTTCTATTGTACTACGTTCAAGTTCTTGAGCTGTTGATACATCAGATGCTACAACAAATGCTTTTATTGGTTTATCATCTTGACCAGATATTGCTTGAGCTAATTGACTTTCTTGTGTAGCACCTACTACGTTAAATGCAGGAGCTTGTATTTGTGGTGCAGAACCTGATGTTCCTGATGCTGGTGCAGAACCTTGTATTCCTGCTCCTGTTGATGTTAATGATGTTGCTAATATTCCTGCTACAGATAAACCTGCACTTAATTTAGTTGCAGCAATTCCTTTTGCCAACATTGCTTGATTTAAAGCTATTTGTGTACCTGCTATAGTTGGTCCAACGAAAGGTATAGAAGCATAAGCTGCTGTTACTTGCATATTTGCTGCTTGTGTTGCTGCTGTTTGAGTTGCTATACTTTGTTGAGATTTTATTATAATATCTGCAATAGCTGCTCCTTTTTCTAATACAAGACCAACTTTTGCAAGTGTGCTTCCTTCTTCGGCTATTGATGTTAATATTCCTGCAACTTGCTCTGCAAAACCAACTCTTTGTGTTTGTATATTTTGTTCAGCTTTTAATCTATCTTGTTCAATTTTAATAATGTCGTTAGCATATCTAATAGCTCTTAATATGTCTCTTTGTCTTCTTTGAGCTTCTTTTTCTCTTCTTGCTTCTCTAGCACTTTCTATTTTTTGATTAAAGTCTTCTTCTATAGCAAATAATATTTCTTTTGAAGCTCTATCCGTTTCTGCTTGTTTTAGAACTAATTGTTTTTGTTGTTCTAATTGTTCGTCTTTGTGTAATCTGTCATCTATTTTTGCACCCTCAATATATTTTTTTCTTAAATCATCTAATCTTTTTAATCTAGCTTCTTCTAATTTACCTTCTCTATCACCAAAAGCTTCATTTGATAACTCAAAGTCTTCTAACTGTTTAAGGATATTTTGTATATTTTCATTTCTTAATTTTTGTTCTTCAACAAAACTTTCATCTATATTTTTTAATCTTCTCTCCCTATATACTTTTCTAAACTCCTCTTGTGATGTAAATTCCAACTTAAACAAAAGTCTCATTTTTTCTAATTCACCCATAAAAAGTCTCTGTGCTTTTTGTATAAAGCTTTCATCATCAATTTCCTTTATATCTTTAAGTCTTCCTCCTGTTGCTTCTAACTCTTCTATATATAGTTTTTCTAATTGAACTTGTAACGCTTGGGCTTTAGCTAATCTTTGTATAGATATAATTTTATCATCTATTTGCTTTCTTGACTCTTTTGTCAATTCACCTTCTTCATCTAACTGTATGTTTAAATCTTTATAGTTGTCATTTAATTGTGCAACTGTATCAGTCATTTCCTGTTGAGATAAATTTCCTCTATCTACAAGAGACAAAAATGTTCTTAAATCTGAACCAGCTTTACCAACTGCATCCGCCAAAGCATTAACTTCTTTTTTAGCCATCCCAGCAGCTATAGCTTGACCTTCCAGCATAGCTATTACAGCTTGAAATGCCAAAATAATTCCCAAAGGACCAAAAAATGCTTTTCCTAAAGCTTTTAATCCATTAACAAATCCACCTGTAGTAAAAAGTAGTGTAGTCATTAAAGTAGCTAATTGCGATATGTTGTTAGCCATACCTCTAAGACCATAGTTGGAATCTGAAATAGTACGACCAAGCTCAACAAGAGTAGCACCAGCTAAACCAGTTTTGTCTATCATTTTCTGGTTCTTTTTGGAGTTATCCTCCATTATGTTACCCTGCGTAATTAAATCTTGATTCAGTTTTTTTACAGCACCAGAAGCTCTTTCAAATCCTTTAGTAACATTATCAATTTTAATATTACCTTTGTCATTGATTTCTATTTCATATATTATTTTATTTTTTTTCTGTGCCATACCACCTACGTTTAATTACATTTCTTGCTTCTGAAAATGTTAAAGGAGCTTTGTATTTTCCTTTAGCAATATCTATATATGGATTAACTCCATAAAAATTATCTGTATTTAAGAGTTCTATTATTAATTTAATCATTATTCGTCTGTTTGGTCTGCTGTTATTAATGCACTATCTACTGTTTCATAAGTAGTGTCTACTGTTAAGTTTCCTGGTGTTGGTGTTGGAGTAGGTGCTACTGAACAATTAGCATTATAGCTAAAGTTGTTTTGACCACCCATATATCCGTGATTATAACACTCATAGCTAATAGTTCCAAAGTCACCACTAACAGTTACCGTTATATCTCCATAATAATATGTATATGTATTTCCGTCTAATCCTGCTTTAGTTCCACCTGCTGTTGTACCTGTATAACTAATTAAAGCATCTTTACCAAAATTATGAAATGCTATTGGATGAGCTGCTGGAACATTACTAAAAGTATAAGTTCCATTAGCTACTTGATAAGCACTATATTTATTGTCAAATATATAAAGATAACCTCCTGTTATAGCTTCTATTCTTACTTCAAATAATGAATTCAAACACAGCTCACTTAATACTGCGTATGTTGAAATTAGTTCTAAATCAGCTTTACCTGTAACTATATCTAAATTTATTTTATTTATATTGTATTTTTCTCCTGAAACAACAATAGTATCTGCAAGAGAATAGCTTGTAATAAAAGCATTAGTTAATACTGCTTTTAATTTTGTTAACCTATTGAATTTATTAAATATAGAAGAAACATAATTTGAATAGTATTCAGAAAATAAGTTTTGAGTATATCCTTGTGTATCATTATTAGCAGCATCATATTCATTGTTTTCTATTCCAAAATGATTTGTTTTAGATATGTCTGTACTTACTGCATTACTTGGTATAAAGTAAGAGGTTGTAGAACCTGAATAATGAGCAGCTCTGTCATTATAAACATAAGGAATGTCTGTTGCTGATGTAAGAAGTATTGGATAAAACAAAACTGGTTTTCCTATATATGGATTATATTGTTCTTGTGTTCCAGCACTATCATCTTCATTAGACTTAGTTACACTAAAACCAACTTGAGTTGTTGACCAGGAAGCAGCTGTACTGTTATAAAGTCTTTCAAACTTCATATGACCAAAACCTGGTTTTATTACATATTCTTGTTTGTTTCTAGTGTCTCCTTTGTATTCTGCAGTTGCTTCTCCACCCCAAGCAATACCGTTAGTTTCTTGATGTTGTTTTGCTAGTAAACTTCCTAAATCTTCGTATTCAAACATTAATTTAGAATAAGGTAATGTTGACTCTACAGAACTAGAAGATATGTCTATTTTATTAGTTATGTCTGTTTCTATTGTAGATGATGTATAAAAGTCATCAAGTGTTTTTACAACAATAGTCTTCTGTGTTGAAGAGTCATTTCTTACTTCTGCAACAAGATTAAACATCTTAAATATACTTGATAGAAAATCAAGAACCGACATATCAGGCATATTCTCGTGTGTATAAAACACACCTGTTGAGTTTGTTGTTAGTGTAGTTGCTGTTCTTGTTATGTCAGGAACATTTATTTCAAACTCTCTATCAACTCTAGCAATTAATCTTAATTCAAAACCAGAAGTAAAATTAATAGGAGAACCACTATCTGTTATTATTGTAAATGTATATGTTCCCTCATCTAAATTAAATTCAATATAGTCTGTTGTTCCAGTTTGAACTTGTTGTGTAAATTCATCGTATAAGACACCGTCTCTGTTTATTCTTACATCATATTTTGTTGATGTATCAGAACTAACAAGACTTAATCTACCTATTACATTATCTACTCTACCATTAGGTATTGTTATTTTTACTTTATCTGCTGCGGCACCACTTGCAACACCTGATGAATTTATAAAATTAGCTTTAAACCCAATAGCATTTGTACCTGAAACATAGCTTATTGATTCACCAATAGAAAACTTGTTTAATAATGTAGTTACTTTTCCGTCTTCTTCTCTGCTAATTATTTTACCTTCTTTTTGATGAAGCCACATATAAAGATTATAGTAATCTAAATTATTTGTATTAAAGAAATCAGTAGAAAAGTTAACTGTTTCTCCTTCTTCAGATAATAATTTTTCTATAGCTTTTATTATAATGTCAACTCTGATGGATGGTTTTAATTGGTCCCAACTAACTCCATTACGTTTAGAGCTAACAGGATAGCTTCCATTCTTAAATAAATTACCATCAGCTTTAACCCCATAAAAATCTGTACTACTATCTATATATAATCTTTCAGTATGAGTAATTAAAGGAACAACTAATGGTTGTGTATGAGCTGTACCTTTTTCATCTGTTATATTTTTTGATGTAGTAAGAAATTCATATACACTATCAGTCCCTGTTGCTTGATAGTTCATATAAAAGTTCTTTAGAAATACCAATTCACTTAATTTAGTGTTAGATAGTTTTTCTCTAAGAAATCTTAGATTACCATAAAATGTAACTTTATAAGCATAAGGTTTATTAAACTTAAGATTTACTCCTTGAAGAGTAATATATCCTTCTTTATATACTCTGCTATTTATTTCTATTCTAGCTTCTTTAGCATTATTAGCATCAAATCCATCTATTGCATAATTATAATAATGTTGAAAGAATTTATTGTTTCTGTCTGATGCAGGTAAAGTAAAGTTTTTGCTAAAGTCAGTAAATATTTTAGATGGGTCTCTAGCATCTTTTATAGATGACTGAATAGTTATTGAACCATCAGTAAAAACATCAAGCTGTTGATTGTCTATAAAAAGCTCTACTTTTTGTTTCATTATCTAACCGAATTAATACCGTCAAAAGCATAATCAAACTGAACAGTATAGTTTACAAGTTTGTCGTTTAAATGAGTTTTATATGTGAAGTTAGAATCTTTAACCGACACAGGTAAAGTATTTGTTCCTTCTGTAATCCACACATCTTCTGATTGCATTAATTGTCTGATAGTCTCATTGTATTCTTCTTTTAAGAATCCTGTATTTAAAGTAATTGACTTTTTACTTGTAACATCTTGAACTCTAACTGTAGGGTCATAAGTGTTATAGCTAACTGATGATGTTGAAGAGTAAACTGTTCCTGTACTGAAACTTTCTCTTTTAACATTTAAAGCATCTGTTCTTTTTTTATTAAACCATAAATCCTGTATTGCACCAAATTTATTTATAAATGATATTTTATAATTTAAGTATTTAGAACAATCAAAATATATTGGATATATTGTTTCTATAGCAGTTCCTGTAGTTGCTGAATAAGTTGAAGAAGAAGTGTTTGTAGATACAATTTCTATCTTACTTACAACAAGCCCACTTGAAGGATATTGTATAAATCTATTACAATCCTCTGGTCCTTGAGGTGCGTTGCTAAATGGTTGTGATGTTTCAGAAGCAGCTATAAATTCATTTCCTGCAGAATCTTTACTATAAAATCTAACTACAGTAACCCCATTAGGTCCTTTGTATACAGGAACTCTTATTATTTCTCCTTGTGGCAAATAAACATAATCATTGCTTATCAGTTTAGATGATGCGTTTCCAGCGTTTATTCCATCCTCAAAATAACCATATCCTTTTGTAGCCACACCATAATCGGTTTCTATTGTGTTTGCTGTAGCATCGCTATATACGTTTTCTTTATCATATCTCCACCAGCAAGTTGATTTTATATTAGAAAGTCCACTTGAAGAAACTGTGTAATCATTATTAAAAACTACATCAATATAATCTTGTATAAGTTCAGATATCTCAAATCTAATTGTATTATTTGAATCTGGATTTATCTTTTCTATTGTATATTGCTGCGTTGAAGGTTCATTCTCCCACTTCCCTGTCCAACAATATAATGTTAATGTAGAACTTTTTAATACTGCCATATCAATTCTTTTTATATATAACTAATAAAAACAATATAGTATTACATAACTTTAACAAACAGTAAGGTTTGTTACTTCTCCAGGATTATTTACTCCTATTCTAAATGAATAACCTGTATTAGATTTAACAAAAGTATTACTTGTTGGTGTATAAAGATTTGTAAACGTGTCGTTTGTATATAGATATGTTCCATCTTGCAATGTTCCAGCATAAGCAAGTTTTACATCAAATACCGATATGTTTGAACAAGCTGCTGTAGATGTTGATTCCGTAGCACTTGATACAGTAAATTTATTTGTAACAGGTGTTGGGTCTGGTGCAGGTCCTGGTGTAGGATTTACTGCTTCATTACAACTTGTACAATCAGGATAATGTATTAGGTTTGCTAGGTTTATACTTGAAGCTGAACCAGCAGTTGATTTAAAAACCATACAAATTCCATTATCAAGTATTACAGCTGGATAATTAGTTCCTAAGCTTGTTAAACTACCATAAACTTTTAATATATCACCTCCATCTGTTTCACAATCTCCGTATGTATAGAAATTAGATATTGTTGGAGGTGCAACAGGTGTTATTGTTGCTAAACAAGCAGTACATCCAAAGAATGTTGTAAATGTTGAAATGTTAGGTGCGTCTGTAATTTCTACATTATCTAAATACTCTTTACATATATTGTTAGATGTCTTGATTACTAAAGCTGTAGATATTGGACCTGTAGAACGAACTGCAGTAATAGTACCTCCAGCTCCACCACAATCAATAAACCTTGCATAATAATAAACAATTACTGGAGCTTCTGGCTCTTCAATAACTGTTGTCCCTTGACATTCGTCACAATTTGTATATGGTTGTTGTCTTACTAGGTCTGATGCGGATAAAGTAAGATAACCTGCAGGAAGAGTATCGGTTTTAGCAAACTCTTGTATAAGTTGATAACAACCTCTTCCACCACTTTGTCCTACATCTTGAACATCTAAGATGTAATTTGTAGGGTTAGTATACGTAAGACCATCTAATAAGAAGTATTCTGTTTTAGTAGAATCGTCACATCTTCTTGCTCTTAGCTTTTGTATTGTTCCTGTTGATGGTTGACTAGCTGGAGGTCCTGCACATCCATAATCAACACATCCTTGAGCAACACCATTTGTAGTTACATACCTAAAATTAGTTCCATCTGAATATGTTCCTACTGGAGCAACTGTTGTTCCTGCTGCATCAGTATAAAATTTAGTTGCAGTACAAAAAGCTGTAGTTCCAGCTCTATTTGGAAATATATCGTAAGTAGAAGTTGGATTAGTACACGCTGTTATATTCGCTGAAGAACTTGTATAAAACTTAGCGTTTGTAGTTTTGTAGTCAGCTCTTGAATCCCAAGCTATTAAATAGTTTGCAGTATCTTCTGTTGCTGTTCCACCAGAAGTAACTTTACAGTTATAATAAACATTTCCTGTTGTTGTTTGAGCTTCTCCTCCATAATTTATTCTAAGTTCGTCAGTTGTTTCGCCTGATATTGCACTTAATGCACCAGTTCCCCCACTTGAAGAAGTTCCTTTGTACCATTGATAACTTGGACTACTTATGTTTGCAATAGCAGCAGTAATTACAACTTTTTGTGATGTAAAGGCTGAATGTATATCAACACCATCTTCCGTACTTGCAGACACAGTTACTGTTGCTGGTAATGTGTTCCCTGTGTCAACAGCTTCACAGGTTGGGTTATATCCACATTGAGTTAGACAATTTACTTCTCCTGAAGGATTAGACAATATTCTTGCATACCAAGAAACCAATACATTTGAATCATTTGCTATTAATAACTTATACCAAAGTCCGTCACCACCAAAAGGTGATGTTCTATCTTGATTGCTAAATAATTGTGTTCCGTTATTTATTGTTCCTGTAAAATAAGCAACATCATCTGTTTGTAGACCACAAGGGTCTTCTCCACCAGTTCCAACACTACTTGAACTTTGTGATGATATAGCTATTGAGCTAGTAACATTTTCAGTACCTCCTCCAACATTTTCTTCAATAGGTGTTGTAGGACATTCTGCATAGTTTGTTATTTCTCCAGGATTGGTTTCTCCTATAACACCGTAAAAACTACCTGATGTTCCTATTTTATAATAATCACCAGAAGAAGTATATGGTTGACTTAATAATGAATCAGCGTATAAAATAACTCCAGAACCAAAAGATTGATTTGTAGCAAGTCCATAATATACATCTGCAGTTGGTGTTCCTGAAGCACAAGCTTCTGTATTACTATTATAACTTAATTGACTAACTTTAGTTGCTAAAGCTTGATTTGTATTTGCATCACTTATGACAACCGATATGTCTACTGCAGCACTATCTTGAGTTATGTTATCAAGTGTTAGTTTAAAGGTTTCATCTGACTCTGCAGCTAAATCTGAAACAGGTTGAAATGATTGAGTTGCTTCATTACTAATAACTGTAAATGAACCAGTTAAGTTTCCTCTTTGTAAATCTGCTGCCTGAACTCCTGTTATTGTAAAAGGTACATTTGTATTGTCTGGAACACCTACCGTGTTTAATGTAATAGTAAAAGTATCTCCTTCATATACATTACTTGTACTTCTAGCTAAATAATATTCTGCGTTTAATGATACTGTTCCTGTTAATGTTGTTGTTGCTGTCACATTAGAAGATGCAAAATTTGCTGATATTGGTTGCGAAGGACTTATTGCTAAAGCTGAATCTGCTGTATATCCAGAGTTTAATACAAGTGTTGTTGTAAAGCTATAAGCATCACCTGACTCTCCTGTTTTAACTGCATTGTTTAAATCACCACCTATTGTATATCCTGCAGAAGGACCAACTATATTATTTGCAACTGTAAGTGTTGCTGTATATTGAGTGTTAGCTGACCAGGAAACAGGTTTAGTTGCAGGATATGTATTACCTGCTGAGTCTGTTGCAGTAACTCCGTAAGTAACGTCACCATCTGAACTTTCTGTAAACTGTGGTTCTTTTGTCGTGTTACCAGCTAAAGCACCTCCTGTCCATAAATATTCAGTAGGCGTAAAATTATTGGCTACAACTGATAATGTTATGTTTGAGTTTGTTACACCTGTATCAGGTCCACTTATAGATATTGATGCGTTTTCTATTACGCTTCCATCTGCTCCTGCAGCTACTACATAATAAGGACTTCTACTGTTAAGTTTTTTTGTTGCCATTTATTTGGTCATTTATATCTTCTAAGTAACTACTTTCTAAGTCTCTTGTTAAAGAAGCAGCAATACTGTTACTTACATAATCAATGAACTTAGAGCCTTGATACCCATATCTTTTTATTGTACCCCTATCTGCAATAGATTTTGCAATCATCCAAGCAATATCTTTTGGTCTTTTGTATTTTTCGTTGATAACATTTTTATTTTTAACCCAATCAATTATTTTATGTAATGGCTTCTCAGCATTGTTTCTATCTACAGGCATTTTTCCTGCACCCCTACCTTGCTCTACCCAAACTGCATAATCTGATGCGTATATTTCTATTGCTGCTCTATCTTTATCTTGCGTTACTTTACCAAAAATACTATTTTTTAAATTATTACTTGCAACTAATTTTTCTTGTGTAAGTCGGTCTTTTAGTTGGGTTACAATTTTCTTTTTATATCTTTCTAATGTTGCTTTAACTTTAGACATTAGCAAAGAGATAATTCGTTAGTAGGTACTTGTATTTCTATTGTAGCTCCCCATCCAGCTAATTCATTTTCAAAGTTATCTTGAAACGGCTCTGCACTTACTGTTGAAGTTATTTGAAAGTTATCTGAAAAAGTATCACCTCTTCTCATTTCCTGTTGTACATCATTTACAACTTGAAGTTGAGTGTTTAATATGTCTTGCAGATTATCATTACCAAACATCATATCTTCAGTTTGTTTTTCTTTTGTTACATCTACTATATCTAAACATAGTAATCTAATAGAAGCAGACATTGTTCTTTCATCAAAAGATACATTACCAAATATTATATGAGCTAAAGGAAATATAGTTGTTTTATTTAAATCAACTTCTGTTAAATCACCAAAGGTAACAGTTTTTGTTATTCCATTTGCTCTTAGTATTTCTTTTAATTTGTCTAGTATTGTATAAACTTGTCTCATTTTATATTTTGTTTAATCATTTTATTTTCTAATTCTCTTTTTTCTTTCTCAAACTCTAACCAGGTTAAACATTGGAATAATGTGAGTCTTGTAATTTCTTCAAATTTTGTTGGGTCTCCTGCAGCAAGTCCGTAAATTGATTGATACCATCCCCATTTTGTTCCAAAGTTTGCTGCAAATCCGAGTCCACCTTCACTTGATTCTCCAAATAATCCATCGTATGAATTGACAACTCTTTCCCTAAATGATAAAAAAAAACTGTTGAACCTAAAGCCACATTAACAGGTGCGTCTAACATTACTTCTGAATACTTATCAGTCCCCTCATAATCTTCTATTAAATATAAATCATTTTTTTCAAATGTTATTGGTCTATATAAGATAGCCATAGCTTTGTGCATTTGCTGCCAATCAGAAATGTATTTATCTAAATCAATAAATTCTCCAAGAGATATATCATCAAGCTTAGGTATGAATCCAAACTTTACTGTGTTTCCTTTTTGGTCTGTCATTTCAAATGTTCTTTGAAGAGGAGTCTTTTCTTTAAACACATTTGCTATATGTTGTATAATCCCACTAAATTCAGTTAAAGGCAATTCATAAGCTTCTTTCATAGTTATACCACAAAAGCACTCTAACAGTTTTAAGTTTGCAAAACCAACTTCTTCTTCTGTAGCTTCTCTGTCTTTTTTATTATTCACAGTAGAGATATATTTTTGATACTCTTTTAACGAAATACCAGATAAGTTCTTTGGGATGTTTAGTGTAATGGTTTGACTCATATTATTATAACCTTATATATTTATTATGTAGTAAAGATATGAAAATAAAACACTTTTCATAATATTAGTT
>Ga0222715_10004147_pt1 | contig 12701 bp, 27 predicted proteins | sample C33_9DmetaG_FD_165056 | JGI IMG/M metagenome (GOLD analysis project Ga0222715, IMG submission 165056) | Estuarine water microbial communities from San Francisco Bay, California, United States - C33_9D | ecosystem: Environmental > Aquatic > Marine > Unclassified | place: USA: California...
ATAAAATTAACTAAACTTAATATGAGAAAATCTACAACAGACGAACAAAGTCCTGCATTTCAGTTTTATGCAAATGATTGGATTTCAGATCCTAATCGTATGAAACTATCATTGGAGGAACAAGGCGCATATGTTTTATTATATTGCCATTGTTGGCGTGGTTTTAAAATTCCAAAAGATTTTGAAGTCATGTCTAGAATGTGTAATTGTAGAACAGAAAAAATAGAAAAAATCTACAACAAAATTAAACACTTGTTTGAAGAAAAAAAAGACAAGGATGGTATCACTTATCTGTATTGCATTCAAGCCGAAGAAGAAAGAAAAGAACAAGCAAAAAACAGACGTAAAAGATCTGTAGCAGGTAAATTAGGCGCTAAAAAAAGATGGAGTGATGAGAGCCTAGAGGAAGATGAATAAGATAGTTATATTTTTAATTGCGTGTACTACTTGTGATTTGGAAAGATTATATTTTGATTATAATTATAAAAGTATTTCTGATTGTTCAGACAAAGCACATGAAATTTATAAAACACTTGGTACGTTCCATTGGTATGAAGAAGGTAAGTATCAACATTCAGCGTATTACACTCCAGATGGTAAATTAATTATTGGTCATAGATGTGATTAGTTTTACAGAGAATAGTCATTACAGTATGTTTTTAGATTACTTTGGTGAAACACATACATTCCAAACATTTGATGACAAGATGGTTAATAAAAAATTAATCAAACAATTACATGGTAGAATTAAAAATCATTTTTATGAACTTGCAGAGTTAAATCAAAAAGGTGCGGGTATATATTTTACAGTTAATGAAACTGATTTGTTTGGTAGATCTACAAGCCATATTAAAAAAGTTAGATCTGTATTTATAGATCTTGATGGTGCGCCATTGCCAGATAAGTTTGATGTCATTCCAAACATAGTAGTCAATACAAGTCCAAACAAGTATCATTGTTATTGGATAGTTAAAGATATGCCATTAGAAAGTTTTAGTTTATACCAACAAGCGTTGGCTACAAAATTTAATTCAGATCCAAAAGTAAAAGATCTTCCACGTGTCATGCGTGTTGCAGGATTTTATCATAACAAAAGACAACCTTACCCTGTAAAAATTATTCAATGTACTACACAAGAACCATACACTATGAAAGAGATTAGAGAAGGCCTACAACTGAAAAGGCCAGAACGTAAAATTGTAGAATATAACCCTACAATGTATCAAGGTAAGTACACAGGATCACTAAAGTATGGATGTGGTGAGGGTGATAGACATGAACAGTTAGTCAAGATGTTGATTGCAATTAGAAAGCGTGGTGAAACATTTGACTATGCTAAAAACGAAGCGTTAGAGTTTGCCAAACATTGTGTACCACCAGAAAACCCTAATGAAGTTTTATTTCAACTAAACGATATATGGAAACGATATGAACCTACTGCGAGATTATCAAAAACAAGCAATTAAAAATATTAGAGAACAATTTAGTAAAGGTAGAAAGAAAGTATTACTTGTTGCGCCTACAGGTAGTGGTAAAACTGTCATAGCCTCATCTATGTTAGAACAAGCACAACAAAGAGGAAACTTTGGTTTGTTTGTAGCACACAGACGAGAACTTGTTATGCAATGTAGTAGAAAACTTGCAGACTTTGAAATCAAACATGGTGTTATCATGGCTAGTAAAAGCGGTAATGCATTTGCTGATATTCAAGTTGTATCTATACAAACATTTACATCAAGAGTTGACAATGAAGACTTTGTAAAACCAAATGCTAACTTTATAATTATTGATGAAGCACATAGATCTACATCATCATCATTTAAAAAACTAATCGCAGAATACCCAGACGCTTTTGTTATTGGTTTAACTGCAACACCATGTAGAGCAGACGGTAAAGGTTTGGGTAATATCTACCAAGAACTTATTGAATGCGGAAATATCAAAGATCTAACTGCACAAGGTTATTTAGTGCCTACAAGAATAGTTGCACCAACAATACCCGATCTACAAAATATCAGAATAGTTGCAGGTGATTATGAAAAGAAAACTTTGGACAATAGAATGAACACTCCAAAATTAGTGGGCGATATTGTATCACATTGGATAAGGTATGGTGAGAGCAGACCTACTGTTGTTTTTGCTGTGTCTATTAAACATTCAAAGTATATTACAAATATTTTCAGACAAAACGGAATACCTGCGGGTCATATTGATGGTGAAATGCCAGAGATAGAACGAGAACAACAATTAGAAAAATTAAACAAAGGTGAAATCAAAGTCCTATCTAACTGTATGGTCTTGACAGAGGGGTGGGATCAACCCAAAGTATCATGTGTGATTATAGCTAGACCAACTAAATCATATTCATTGTATCTGCAAATGGTGGGTAGAAGTTTAAGACCCGCACCAAACAAGAAAGACACATTAATCATAGATCATTCTGGGTGTGTATATGAACATGGTTTCCCAGATGATGTACCACAATGGGAACTCAAAACATCAAAAGAAAAAGAACGTAAAAAGAAAGAACCACAACCAATAGAAAAACAACCCTTTACGTGTGTACAATGTGATACAGTTTATAAGCCTTCTAAAGAAGAACCTGCTTGTCCTAATTGTGCTTTCATTCCAACTAAAAAAGAACAAATGATATTGATACAGCAAGGTAGATTAGTTGAACTGCCAAAAGCAAAACCAAATGCAGAAGATAAAACAAATTTCTATGCACAGTTGATCTACTATGCAAAACAAAAAGGATACAAGGAAGGATGGGCATCATATACATTTAAAGAGAAATATGGCCATTGGCCACATACTAAAAAAGTTATGCCTGTTGCTACAGGTAAAGATGTCATGGGCTATATCCAACATCTCAATATTAGAAAAGCAAAATCAAAAAATATAAGGGAGTTTAGATATGAGTGAAGAAATATTAGAAATGCATATGGATAAATTGAGGAATATAGGGCAGAAACACGCACAAGCAAAATCACAATTAACTGCATTAGAGCATGGTAGAAAGATATTATTAGCTACCTTGATGAAAGAAAAGATGATAAACTCAAATACAGGTAAATTAGACAGCGTTAATGCCCAAGAAAGAGAAGCCAGAGCAGATGATCGGTATAAAAATCACATTGAGAAACTTGCTAAAGCTGTTGAGGAGGAGGCCAAGTGGCATTGGGAAAAGCGTTGTGTTGAAATTAATTTTGAAACATGGAAAACAAAAATGATTAATCAAATGCGTGAGGCCAAACATTATGGCACATAAAAAAATTAAACGGCAAGACCCAGAATTATATACATACGATAAGTATGAATGTTGGTGGGAAGATCACGCAAGTGCTTGTGAATGGAAATCTATAAAAGAAGCTGAAAAAGATAAACCACAAATTTGTTTTACAGAAGGTTATCTATTAAAAAAAGATAAAGATTGTCATATCTTTGTTATGTCGTTTTCACATGATGAAATAGGTGATGAAATGATTGTAGCTAATAAAAATATATTACAACTTAAAAAAGTTGGTACTAAAACTTTTTATGTAAAAGACTTTGAGTATGGCACGTACAAAAACTAAACACGAAAAAGAACATATGGATAAGATAGCCCAGATGGGATGTATCATATGTAAAAAAATGGGGTTTCCAAATAGTCCTGCTGAACTACACCATATCAAAGACAAGACAGGTATGGGGCGCAAATCTAGTAATTTTGAAGTAATACCATTATGTCCAAAACACCATAGACACGGTAAAGACGCTTATCATACAAGTCCAAAAGAATTTACAAAAAAATGGGGAACTCAAAAAGAACTATTGACAGAGGTATTAACAAATGTTAATTGTTGTGGTAAGTGCTAATGCACCTAGTAGCGAGAGTTATGTTGTAGGCCTACAATTATGATGGATTATAAAAAACTAAAACGATTATTCAAAGACGGCGAGTATCAATTCATAGATGCTTTAATCAATGTTGATCTTGATCTTATATCTAAAATAGATCCAATGATGATTAAAAAAAACTTCGCTAAACATGAGAACGGTAAATATAAATCTTTATTAACTCAAAGAGAACTAGAGTTATTTACTACGGTCAAGATTATAGCTAATGGTCATATTAGATTTCTAATCAATGCGCTATCTACAGTATTACATGATAAACAAGACGCTGAAACTATATCAAGATTAGAAAAAGAATGTGAGGCATTGAAATCTGTCATTGATGTTAAAGATTTAGAAATAGAAAGAAACAGAGTTGAATTAACTAAAACATTACCAGAGAAATTGAGAGAGCAAGGCGCTTTATAATGGCCAAACAAAAATTTACTCATTTTGTACCAAGACCAAAACCAAGAAAACGACCAAGAAGACATAAAAAAACTTTAAACAAAAATGAAAAAAGAACCTATAAGAAATACAATAGACAAGGTAGGCCGTAATATAGTTGTTGGTTATATGGTTAAATTAGATAGAGCAAAGAAATCTAAAGCCAAATCAATTCGTATTAAGAATAATTGGAAAAAGAAATACTATAAATTATTGGATAAGTATAAAAAATTAAAGGAAGTGTATGACTTTTGCATACACCTCCCTTAATATGATTGTTAATTAAAATATAATTGCGCCAAGTATAAAGCCAATGCCAATACAAATCAAATAACTTCTATTGTCATCAAAGAATTGACGCCATTCTGCTTTGGTTCTGCCAAGTATTATCATACTATTTACCCATTCCGTCTTTTATGCCTTTAATATATGCTGATTTTTCTAAATCAGTTTTTAAAAAAGACATATCGTGTTTATGTATTATCATATAATCATCATCATTTTTCCACCCATCTGTGTAGTGTGAAAAAACTATGTTAGGCTCGTGAGTTTCTATGAAACTTAAATAGTTTTCCATATCACAAAAATCATCACCAAGCCAATCCCATTTTTTATCATCAATTTCATCATCAATAAGTTTTCTCATATCTTTTAAACTCATATTAGATAATTCTTGCCATTCAATAGGTTTTAAGATTTCTAAAGTTTGTTGGTCAAAACAATTATAAAATTTGTTATAATCAAATTCTAAATCATTAAGTTTCCATCTTAATCTTTTTTCGCTGTGTGCGTAGAAATCTATATTGTTAGAAGTGTAATTACCACCGCTATCAATAATTTTAGAATAATCTATGACTAAATTTTTATCTATTATCATATATCTATCCCCGTTTGTATTTTAAGATCAACAAATATATCTGTCAAATTATCAGTTATCTTGTCTAATTCCTGATAAATGTCATCAGCACCACCATCTTTTAACTTAATAAGTTGATTTATATTAGAGTTTAAAAGAACAAGAGTATTACTCATTTTAGTCTTTTGGTACTTTTTATCTTTGTTTGCGTCATGCAATTCAAAGTGTTCATTTGTCAGTTGTGTCATTGTTTTCCTCCTTTGTTTCTATATGATCTGTGTATTCCCAATCATCACTATCAATATCACCTTGACCTTTATATGCTTTATCATATGCCTCATCTTCATTATCAGCATCAATGATAAATGTTCTCTGAACATCATAACTTAAAACTACTTTAAATTTTTTTGTCATTGTTAGCCTCCCTTATATCGTTATGTGGTACAGTTTCATTTTCAATTTCTTGAAGTGTTTTAATATCATTATCAATAACTTCATATTGAAAACCGTCTGGCAAGTTATCAACTTCCATCACGGCACCACCTTCAACATATATTTTAATTGTAGGGTACATTAATCTACCTCCTTAAAAATTACATTGATTTCAACATTACATCCATGAACATTTATATTGTCATCCAAGTCATCAAGCATTCTCATAAATCTCTTACCATTTATGCCATCATCACTTGTTGTGTTGAACAATGTTTTATTATTTTCACGCTTATCTTTTTTAGCGTTATATTTTGAACCAATCTTTGTGATTGTGTATTTATCTATATATATCATTTAGTCCTCTTTCCTTATTAAGTTATCTTTTACTTGATCTAAATTTAAAATGTTTTCAGTAGAAGTTATAAAGCCTGTGGCTCTATACTTACCATTTTTCTTCAATCTAAATCTAACCCAAGTTGTTGTTGTCTTGTCTTCATTATCTTCATCAAACATCTGATAGTATTTAACGTCATCAAAAGGTAATTTGTTATTATTAACCATATCATTGTTTATAAATTTAACTGATAAAGGTTCTATGTTTTCTATACTCATATTATTCCTCCCTTGTTGTTGATGGTAGTGAACTGAAAAGCATTATTACACCCACAGAGGCTATAACTGTTCCAAGATTTTTACTTCCATGAAATGCAATAATACATCCAAGAAATGCGAGGGCAAAGCCCCCGCAAGTCATTATAATACGGCTAACCATTAACCACCGCCTTATACTCATCTGATAAGTATTTTTTCTTTAGATCGTCTAAAAATCCCAAATCAAATAAATCATACTTTTTAGACGGATATTTTTTCTCATATATCTTAATCCATAATTTATTTTCTTTTAATTTGATTTCATAACGATACTCTAGATCACCGTGATTTAACCAATGGTCTGTAATATATACATCACCACCGCTTTTAGATTTATTACCCGCAATGAACGAGGCGCTAAACTCCATTGCCTCAAATCGTGGTAAAGGCCAAGCATAAGGCAAAGCGTTATCAATAAACTCTATTGCTCCTGTAGGATAACCATCCCAATGCTTATAAACGTGAAATGTGTCTTTTTCGTCAATAAACGAATATACTGCTCTAGTTCCCATAAGTGTTTTCCTCCATTTTAGTTATAGGTTTTTTTTCTATTGTTTTATTTACATCCACCATTTTTGCGTGAATATCTATAGGCTCTCTTACTGCCTTGCATAAACATTCGTACACGGTTTTACCCGTGTACAAAATGCCTTTAATTCTCATTTTAACCATTACCATTCCTTCCTGTTTTCTGGTTTAATAAGAATAGCGTCACCAACAATGACACCATCAAATAATTGATTGTAAAGTTTAGTTGCTTGTTCATTGATAGGCTTACGCTTTAATCTGCCTTCCTCATCAACTAACAAACATCCAAGACGTTCAAGATCAACTAACTCAACATAACCACCTACGACCTTTTGAGCCTCCTCCAATGTTGGCTCAACTTCGTATTCAGTTAATCTAGGTTTATTATCTTTAATAACTTTTACTGTTTCTTGTTTCATATTTTTTCTCCATTTTAATTAACATAAGTTAATTATTTATAAAATTATTAATCACTTTACAAGCCTTAAAATAAAAAAATTTTATAGCTATAAATGTTCTACTTGTGTTCTTACTGCTTTAGGTTTATACTATGCCAACATGACTAGAACGCTTACAGATCAACAAAAACGGTTTATTGAACACTTTAGCCAAACAGGGAACGCAACACAGTCTGCAATCAAGTCTGGCTACTCTGAAAAAACTGCCGAGCAACAGGGCTATGAACTTAAAAACAAGTTAGCCAATGAAATAGACGAGGCTACTAGAAAGCTATTGTCTAGTGCTGTTCCAATGGCCGTAGATAAGCTAAAATCCTTAATCGCTGAAGATAAGATAAGTCCAAGCGTTAAACTAGGCGCAATCAATTCATTACTAGATAGAACAGGCTATCAAACTGTCCACAAGGTTGAAGACATTACAGGCAAGAAAACTGACGCTGAACTACAAGAGGAATTAAAGAACCTTTTAGGCTCTCTGCACGTCATTAAGACGGATGATGGGTCTGGTTCATTAAATTAGGCTCATATTCCTCCATATCTGCCCATAGAGATACATAGAAGACATAGTACGACATAACACCCATGATCCTTCAAATACTCCGATAAGTGTCAAAATAAACAATCTTACCACACACACACACGCCCTTACAGGCAAGGCAAGGCCTTTGGCTTGTGTTGTTGGGTCTTGTCTAATTCTAAAAAGCTACCTTCGTACTATAAATGTTCTGCTTATAGATACACAGAAGAACAAGAAGGGAACATTCTGCGCAACACCCTTGATTTTTGACCCCCACCCCCCAAATTGCTTTGCCATCACTATAATTATGGATTACTCCGCATAGCGATTGGGATTTCTATATATTAACCAAAGTTAATAGCTTGAATGTGTGCAAAAAAAAGGTTATTTGTGCATATGGTAAAGCCTATTAAGGATTTAAAAACAATATTACATTTTAAAAAAGGTAATTATGTGTATAGGTATGTTCTTGTTGATAGGTTTAAAAATACTGCTAAAGTACACTATGGTTTTGATGACAAACTAGAACGAACTGAAGAAGAATTGTTTGCGCTTATGACACCCCGAAAATTACGTAGAAAATATATTATAAAAAATGGATAGCAACGCATTAGAAAGAGCAATAGAAATAGCAAAAGAATTAGAACGCCGTAAGGCAACTAATCGGATGGATTACTATGAACCTTATGAATATCAAAAAAAATTTCATGGTAATAAATCTGCACAACGATTGTTAATGGCTGGTAATAGGGTCGGCAAGTCTTTCTGCGGGGCTATGGAAATGGCGTACCATGTGACGGGTCAATACCCAACGTGGTGGGAAGGCAGAAAATTTAACAGACCAATACGTGCTTGGGCTGGGGGAGTTTCAAATGAAACCACTAGGGATGTCTGCCAAAGAGAACTTGTCGGCCAACCAGATGATCCGTCTGAAAAAGGTACAGGATCTATACCATTAAAATATATCGTTGATACTGTAAGAAAAGCAGGTGTACCAAATGCCTTAAACTCTGTAGTCGTAAAACATAAATCTGGTGGTAATTCTAGAATAGGTTTTAAAGCGTATGAAATGGGTAAAGAAAAATGGATGGGGGAAAGTCTAGACGTAATATGGCTAGATGAAGAACCACCACCAAGTATATATTCACAAGCATTAACAAGAACAGCCGATAAAGGCGGAATTGTGTACATGACGTTTACACCAGAAAGCGGAATGACAGAAACTGTAGCACAATTTATAAACCAACTAAAAGATGGACAAGCATTATTTACTGCGGGATGGGATGATGCACCTCATATGACAAAAGAAATTAGAGATCAAATATTACAAGCCTTACCACCGCATGAAAGAAAAATGCGTGAAAGAGGAATACCACAATTAGGATCTGGTTTAGTCTTTCCTATTGCAGAAGAAGATATTGTTTGTGATCCAATAGAAATACCTACGCATTGGCCTAGAATATGTGGACTAGACTTTGGATGGGATCACCCAACAGCCGCCGTATGGGTTACTTGGGATAGAGATAGTGATATAGTTTATATTTATGACAGTTATTCATTAAGACAAGAAACTGTGCCTATTCACGCTAGTGCAATAAAATCAAAAGGACAATGGATACCTGTAATATGGCCTATGGATGGAAGACAAGCTGATAAAGGTTCTGGTAAAAATTTAACGGAACAATATCGTAAAGAAGGCGTAAATATGTCTAGAGAGCATTTTAGTAATCCACCAAGTATGGGTCAAAAAGAAGGATCGGGTGGTAATAGTGTTGAAGCAGGTATTATGGAAATACTTACAAGAATGCAGACAAAGAGATTGAAAATATTTAAAAATCAAGATAAACTGTTAGAAGAATTGCGAATGTATCATAGGAAGGATGGTAAAATTGTTCCTGCTAATGATGACGTAATTTCAGCAATGAGATATGCTGTTATGTCATTAAGAAAAGCAAGAGTAAAAAATTATGAACCGCCCCAACTATATTCAGATAGCGATTTTAATGTATTTGCATAATGCCAAAAGAAATTGAAAAACGACTAGCTAAACAAGCCCGTAAAAAAGGTTATGGAAAAAAAAAGACAGATAGATACGTTTATGGTACTATGCAAAAATTAGGTATGTTAAAACCAAAAAAGAAAACAATAATATAGGAGTAAATAATGGGTGGATTTGTAAGAGCAATAGCAAAAGCAGTATTTGGATCACCAAAAGTTATCCAACCTGTACAACCACAAACAGTTAAAGAACCAGTTAAAGAAGCAGTTGATACAGTAAAAACTGATAAACAAAAATTAATGGGTGCTGGTTATGGTGGAAGTACAATTATGTCTTCTGCTTCTGGTGTAGAAGATGAAGCTAATGTAGCTAAAACTGTTTTAGGCGGCGGAAGAAAAAGAAAAATTAAAGCATAGTGATTGAAACAGTTACTGACGAGAAGTGGAAAAAACGTGTTGGCGACTATATAAAAAAAAATGCTTACATATCAGCAGATCTTGGTGAACAGTTTTCTTATATTGGCTTTGTTGAAGATGACAAAATTTTAGGCGGATTTTTATTTTCTGATTATGACGGCAACAACATTTGGGTACATTTAGCATTAGAAAGCCCTAGAGTTTGTAGTAAAAATCGTATAAAATATGTGTTCCAATACGGATTTAAACAATTAGGCTGTAATAGAATGACAGCTTTGTGTCGTAACGGTTATGAACGAAATGAAAGATTGTTAAGTGGCACAGGATTTGTTAAAGAAGGTGTTGTACGTAAATGTTTTAATATTAACGGAAATTACGTTGATGGGGCAATTTACGGAATGTTGAAAGAAGAATGTAAATGGTTATAAAGGAGTAATATGGGATCAAAGTCACAACCACAAATGCCACCACCAGTAGATCAATCTATGTACGATCAAACTGCTAAACAAGAAGCGGCGTTAGAAGCTGAAAAACAAAAAGCATTAAGTACAAAACGTAAAGGTATGTACGGTACAATTTTGACAAGTGGAACAGGTGTTGAGGAAGAAGCGGCTACATCTAAAACATTATTAGGTGGCACTAAAGTATAAATACTATGGCAACATACGAGTATATTAAAAAGCGAGTTGATGCTCTAGCATCTGATAGAGGAACGTGGGAAGTAAACTGGCAAGAAATTCTTGATTACGTTATGCCACGTAAAGCAGATGTTGTTACGTTAAGAACAAAAGGTGAAAAACGTACAGAAGTTTTATTTGATAGTACAGCTATTACAGCAAACAATTTATTAGCGGCAAGTTTACAAGGTACACTTACATCACCATCATTACCTTGGTTTAGTGTTAAATTAAGAGATGAAGAAATAAATGAAAATCGTGATGTGCAGTTATGGTTAGAAGATACTGCAAAAAGAATGTACGACACATTTAATGAAACAAATTTTAATACTGAAGTACATGAAATGTATCTTGATATTTGTTCAATCGGTACTGCCGCATTATTTGTTGAAGAAGGTAATAAAGGTTTTGATACAGACGGTATTCATTTTAATACATTACACATTGCAGAATATTACATACAAGAAAATATAAATGGTAAAGTTGATACGCTTTACAGAAAATATAAATTAACAGCTAGACAAGCTGTTCAAGAATTTGGTGAAGAAAATGTTGGTGAAAAAATATTAAAAGCGGCAAAAGAAAAACCAGATCAAAAATTTAATTTTATTCATGCTGTAGAACCAACAGAAGATTACAAAAGAGCAACAGAAAAAACATCTACTAAATTACCTTTTCATTCATGTCATGTTTGTGAAGAAGATAAAATGGTAGTTAGAACAGGTGGATACAATGAGTTTCCATATTTAGTACCTAGATGGTCAAAAGCAACTGGTGAAATTTTTGGTAGATCACCAAGTTATAATGCATTACCAGATATTAAAACTTTAAACAAAGCTGTAGAGATTGGATTAAAAGCATGGGCAAAAGCTATTGATCCACCATTACTTGTTCAAGATGATGGTGTTGTAGGTAGAGTTAGAATGACACCTGCGGGTATTACAGTTATTAGAAATGATGGTGCAGTTAAACCATTACAAATTGGATCTAATTGGCAAATAACTGATATGAAAGAAAATCAATTAAGAACTGCAATTAGACAAGCATTTTATTCAGATCAATTACAATTACAAGAAGGCCCACAAATGACAGCAACAGAAGTACAAGTTAGATATGAATTAATGCAAAGATTGCTTGGGCCAACATTAGGTAGATTTCAATCAGAATTTTTAAATCCATTAATTGAACGTGTGTTTGGTATTATGTATCGTGCAGGTGCATTATTACCAGAACCAGATATTATTAAAGGTTCTAAAATTGATGTAGAATATTTAGGGCCATTAGCACGTTCACAAAGAATGGAAGAAGCAGTATCTATTGAAAGATTATATCAATTAGCAATGAATGTTGCACAAGTTGATCCTGCTATTATGGATAATATAAATCATGATGAAGCAATTAGATTAAGAGGAAATTTATTAGGTGTTCCTAAAACTGTATTACGTGGTAGAGATGAGGTAGAAGAAATGCGTAATGCACGTGCTGAACAACAACAAATGGCGGCAATGGCACAAGAACAACAAGCACAAGCACAAGCTATGAAAACACAAGCAGAAGCATCTAGAACTATGGCAGACCCAATGGTACAAGCGGCTGTTACAGATACAGCAGAAGAAATGGGAATGACAGAAATTGAATAATGGATTTTGACAATAAAGATCATAAACAATTAAAAACAGATTACCAATCAACCTTTGATACAAAGGAAGGTAAAAGAGTGTTGGCTGATTTACAATCAGCTTACTATCATAGATCATCACATACAAAAGGTGATCCATATGAAACAGCATTTCGTGAAGGACAACGAAATGTAATAATCAGAATAATCAATTTAATCA
>Ga0222715_10004150_pt1 | contig 12695 bp, 11 predicted proteins | sample C33_9DmetaG_FD_165056 | JGI IMG/M metagenome (GOLD analysis project Ga0222715, IMG submission 165056) | Estuarine water microbial communities from San Francisco Bay, California, United States - C33_9D | ecosystem: Environmental > Aquatic > Marine > Unclassified | place: USA: California...
ATAAAATGTTATCATTTGATAGTGTTAAATTGAGATTAGAAAGAGAGCAATCTCTAAGTTTTTTAGAATTTAATTATATGATTCTTCAAGCTTATGATTACTTGCATTTATTTAAAAAAAATAATTGCTGTTTGCAAATTGGTGGTTCTGACCAGTGGGGAAATATAGTAAATGGTGTAGAATTAGTGAGACGAGAGCTTCAACAAGAAGCCATAGGCTTAACAACTCCTTTAATCACAACATCCCAAGGCACTAAAATGGGAAAAACGGAAAAAGGTGCAGTTTGGCTTGATGAAAATAAATTAAGTAGTTTTGATTATTGGCAGTTTTGGCGAAATACAGATGACAGAGATGTGATTAAATACTTGCAATTATTTACTGAACTAAGTGAAAAAGAAATCCAAAATTATAAAAATTTAAGTGGCGATGAAATCAATAAAGCAAAAATTAAATTAGCAAATGAGGCTACTAAACTTTTGCATGGAGCAACAGCTGCAGCCAATGCTGAGAAAACCTCTCATCAAACATTTGTTAACAAATCTACCGGTGAGGAGTTGCCAACCAAAAAAGTAAATAAAAATGAAATTGAAAATGGATTAAATTTTAAACAAGTATTGTTAGAAATTAAATTTGCTTCCTCAGGAGGAGATTTTAAAAGAAATTTAACTAATAATGCTTATAGAATTAATAATAATATAGAAAATAATGAAAACAAAATTATTACTACAAGCGATATTGTTGACAATGAAATTAAAATTTCATTTGGAAAAAAAAAACATTTTGTCTTAAAAATTATTTAGGACTTCTAAATAACTCAATAAATCTCTGAATAAATCTCGGTGTTAAAGTTCTTATTGGATTCACAGTTGTTTTTAAAGAATCTGGTTGACCTTTTATTTTAAAACTCGCTCCAAAAATTCCATCTCCTTTCTTGCCAGTTAAAACCTTACCAACTACAGGAATTTGTCTAATAATATTATTAACCATGTATGCAGGTACTAAATTTCCACTTAAGCTTACAAACCCTTCTGGATTTATACTTCCTTCCAATGTGTAACCAAGAGAATCTCCAGTTCCATAAGCTTCTTTGATTTCTAAATTTTTATTGATAACTTCAAACTCAAGATAGGATTTGTCAAAAAAAACACCCTTGCCTTCCAAGGTATCAATAATACCAGTAAAGGATGTTAAAGAAAGTAGATTTGCTAGGATTGGCATTTTTTTAACGTAATATTTAGATAAAGTTATTTTTGAATAAGACTTATTATCATTAAATTTTTCAGACATAAAATTTAATTTTCCATTTGAAAAATCTTTAGCAAAATTTAAACCAATTAAAAAAGGCTTGGATCTATCAGAAGTTAGAGTTGTTTCTAAGTTAGTGTTATTATTTTTTTTGATTTGAATTTGAGCAGTTTCGGTATTCGAGAAAGCACCAAAACCATTTAAATTTACAATCTTACCTTTTTCTAATTTAGCAGACATTTTAACATCATTCAAAAAATCTTCTGCAATATTAACTTGTTTAAAATTAACAATTAATTCAGAATTAAAATTTTTAGAATAAAGTGGTCTTTTTGAAACCCTAGAAGTTAAGGATTTTATATAATTAGTTAGATTTATTTTTTCTCCATTTATTAAAAACTGATTTTTCTTTTTTATAATTGAAAAATTATTATCTTTTGTTTTTGTCTTCAGTATTCTTAAATCATTAACATAAAAATCTTTATTTAAATTTAAATCATTGAAAGAAATGACATCTTGATTTGAGATATAATTAAAATCAGATATCAAATAAAAGTTTTTTTCGAAACTCATTTTAAATTTTAACTGAGATTCAATACCGCTATTTTTTTTATAATCAATGGTGTCAATAGTAAATTCAGCTTGGTCTAAACTTATATTTGCATCTATTAATAAATTTTTATTTTTTTCAACATTGATATCTAGACCTACCAAGCCTGAAATAAATTTATTTTTAAATGTATTGTCAAAAATCTTAGTGTCTATTTTTCCCTTAATGTTACTCTTAAATTTTTCTGACGCTAATTCTTGATTAAAATTAAAAGTAAAAATATTTTTTTCAAATAATAAAGAACCATCAATAGTAATTTTTTTGTCAATTAAGGTAGCTTTTAATGCCAAATTAGACGCTTTCAAAGTGTGATTTTTTTTTGGATCTTTATTTAAAAGTAAATATTCAACGCTACCATTCAGTAACTTTACTTGACTATTGCTTTTGAAACTACTTAAAGAAAAATCTTTATTTAAAGCTCCTTCAAAAATTATATCTAACTCGATTTTTCCATTTAAGTTAGTAAATCCTTTTGGAAGTTCAATTTTATAAATATTATTTTTTTCATTTAATTTTAAAAGACTGTTCATTTGACCGTCTACTAAAATTCTTGTTTTAAAAGTTTTATTTAAGACATCTCTAACATCTAATTCAAAAGTACTGTCCTTAATTTTTAGTTCATCAAAAATTCCTTTGTTAATGCCAATATCTAATTTAAATTTTTTATAATTAAAATTTGCATTGACTGAATTAACCGAAGGTATTTTGTTATTAATTTCAAAACTTAAATTTTTAATTAAGCCTTTGGCGCTAACATCGCTTAAATTTTCTAGATTAATAGAAAAAATACCCTCCACTTCACCTGATTTAATTTTTTTTAAATAATTTGATAAATTGGTAATCTCCAAAGTATCAACTATCGGTAAAAAATAATTAATTTGCGATCGATTTAAATCTAAATATACTTTTTTTAATTTATTCTCTTTTTTTACAATAGATAGCAAGCTCGAAGTGAACTCAATTTTTTTTAAATCAATTAATTTTTTATTATAAAATAATTCGGGCTTATTAATATTAAACTTAATATCTAAATTTTTTAACTCTAATGAAGCAGTAATATTTTCAAATTGTAATCGAGAAAGTGGAAACTTTTCGCTAATTTTTTTTTGAACTGTTGAGTTAAAATAAGAAGTGGTAATACCATTTACTAAAAAAAGAATTAGTAAAAAAAACAAAACAAAAAAAACTGAAAAATATTTAATAAATTTATTCATTTTATTTTAATTTATATAGAGCACTCTCTAAAAATGAATCTATATCTCCATCAAGTACTTTTTCTGGATCTGATCTTTCAAATCCAGTTCTGTTATCTTTTACCAATTGATAAGGTTGAAGTACATATGATCTAATCTGATGACCCCATCCAATATCAGTTTTATTAGACTCTATCGATTTACTTTCTTCCTCTTTTTTTTTAATTTCTAGTTCATAAAGTCTTGCTTTTAACATGTTCATAGCTGTTTCTTTATTTTTGTGCTGAGATCTTTCATTTTGACACTGAACAACTATATTTGAAGGTGCATGTGTTATTCTAACAGCGCTATCTGTAGTGTTAACATGCTGTCCTCCGGCTCCACTAGATCTATAAGTGTCAATTCTTAAATCCTTGTCATTAATTTCTATATCAATATTTTCATTTACGACAGGATAAACCCAAACACTTGAAAAACTAGTATGTCTTCTTTTATTTGAATCAAATGGTGAAATCCGAACCAATCTGTGTACACCGGATTCATATTTTAAAAATCCATAACAATACTTTCCATTAATTCTTATAGTTGAGGATTTAAAACCTGCTTCCTCGCCTCTTGTTTCACTTATAAGTGAATAATTAAATGATCTTTTTTCCGCCCACCTTATATACATTCTTCTTAGCATTTCGGCCCAATCTTGGCTTTCAGTACCTCCGGCCCCCGCATGTATTTCTAAATAGATATCACACTCATCATTTTTTCCTGATAAAAAGCAAAATAATTCAATTTGTTTTATTTTTTTTTCTAACGAATTTAAATTACTCTCAATTTCAGTTAAAAACTTACTATCGTTGTCTACTTCGGAAAAGGTAATTAATTCTTTTATATCCTGTAATTCTTCGTCATACGACTTAGTGTCATCAATTATTTTTTCTAAAAAATTTTTTTCCTTAAGAAGGATTTGTGCATTTTTATTATCATTCCAAAAATCAGGTAAACTTATTTGTTTTTCAATTTCTTGTAATTTTTCTTTGGATTGAATTTTGTCAAAGATAGCTCCATATATTGGAAATTGATTTATCTAAAGCTTCTATAATTTTTTTTTGTTCAAACATTTAATAAATAGTCGTAATTTTTATATTTTGATTATTCATATATTTATTTGGCATATATTCATATTTAAAACTTTCTAAGATACTATTATTTTTTTTATCTAAGGATAACAAACCCGTTTCTACGTCTGTATAAAAAAAATTAATAGTTTCGGGAGTTTTAAAAAATGAGGCATTGTATTTGCCTGGTAAACGTTGAATTATATCTTGGAATATAGGAAGCGCCGCTCTAGAGCCTGTTTCAAATTTACCCAAAGTTTGAGGCTCATCAAAACCCACATACACACCAATTGCTAATTTTGGATTAAATCCGATAAACCAGGCATCAAAGTTATTATTTGTAGTACCAGTTTTTCCAGCAATACGAACATTTAAATTTTTCAATTTTTTTCCAGTTCCTCTCTCAATGACGCCCTCTAAAATTGATGAAATTTGGAAAGCAGTTTCAGTTGATATTACTTTTTCATTTTTGCTATTAATTTTTGGAAATTCTAAAGAATCATTTGAAAATTTATTACAATCAAAACAATCGTATGATTTTTTTTTATATATAGTTTTTCCATCTTGATCTTGAACATAATCAATCATAGTTGGCTCTACAATAAATCCACCATTAGGAAATATGGAATAAGCTGCAGTTAATTTTAATAAAGTAGTTTCGTCAGACCCCAATGAAAAAGAAAGGATGTTTGAAGGTTTTTTATATATGTTTATTTTTTCTGAAAAATTTACTATTTTTTTATTTCCAATCAGCTGGGCAAGACGAACTGTCATTAGATTTCTTGATTGCTCCACACCTGTACGCAAAGTATTTAATCCATAAAATTTATTGCCATAATTATTTGGCTTCCATTTTGTATCTTCTCCTTTGTTTTTACTAACAAATGGAGCGTCTAACAAAATTTCATTGGGTTTAAATTTATTTTCCAATGCAAGAGCATAAACAAATGGCTTAAATGCTGATCCTGGCTGTCTATTTGCTTGATTAGTTCTGTTAAATTTACTTAAATCAAAACTATAGCCTCCAACCATACTGTAAATATTGCCATTCCAGGGATTAAGAACAATGACAGATCCATTAACCTTAGGTATTTGCTTTAGCTCCCAATATTTTAATGAAGCATTGTAATTCACATAAATAATATCATTTTTTTTGAGTACAAGATTTACATCATTTACCTTTGGGCCCAGAGAGTCAGCTGAAATATAAGTCCTTGCCCATGAAATATTTTTTAGAAAAATTTTACCATCGATATTATTTTGGGTTGTTATTGATGCAAAATTTTTATCAACTTCATTAACAATTGCTACATTCCAGTCATTAAATTTATCTAATTGTATTTTTTCTAAATACTTCTTCCAATTATTTTTATTTTCAGCATTTAATAAAGGACCTCTCCATCCATGTCTTTTGTCATATTCTTCTAAATTTTTTCTTAATGCATCAGATGTAATTTTTTGCAACTCTTCATCTAAAGAGGTTTTTACATACAGTCCATTTTTATACAGAACGTCATTTCCATAAAGAGAAAATAATTTTCTTCGAACTTCTTCCGTATAAAAAGAATTTTCTCTTTTGAAATTTATCAATTTTTTTTTTAAAATTATTTTTCTATTTAGTTCAAGATTGTATATATCTTTGCCTATAAAATTATTTTCTAACATTCTTTCCAAAACCCAATTTTTTCTTTTAAGAGTAACTGTAATATTTTTATATGGATTATAAGTACTGGGCGCTTTTGGTAAGGTTGCTAATAATGCAGCTTCAGCAATAGATAATTCTGGTAAAGGTTTATCAAAATAAGTCATGCTGGCAGCAGCCACACCATAAGATCTTTCTCCAAGATATATTTCATTTAAATAAAGTTCTAGAATTCTTTTTTTAGTTAAATATTTTTCAATTCTAAAAGCTAAGATCGCTTCTTTAATTTTTCTTGAAAAAGAAATATCAGAAGTAAGTAAAAAATTTTTTGCTACCTGCTGCGTAATAGTAGAGGCTCCTTCTAATCTTTGATTTAATATAAAATTCTTAATATTTTTAAATACTGCTCTAGTAATACCTTTCGCATCAATTCCTGGATGTGCGAAAAAATTTTTATCTTCTGCAGATAAAAAAGCGTTAATTACATTTTTTGGAATATTATCAATTGATACAAACGTTCGGTTTTCTGTGGAAAAATTAGCTATTAAATTTCCATTGGCACTATAAACTTTTGTTGATACTGCTGGCTTATAATTTTCTAAAAATCTATAGTTTGGTAAATCCAAGGCAAAAAACCACAAAATTAACAAAACTGAAAAAAATGCTAAAAAACTTAAAGAAAATATTAAAATTACAATAGATTTGAGACTTTTAAACATGTTCATATTTTTTCACTAAAAATTGTCTTTTTTTTGATATTTTGAACCTTTTGAATTTTAACACTTTCATTAAGAATGCTATTGAAATAGTATCATTTTATTAAGCTTTAAAACTTTTTATGAAAATTACATCAAAAATAACTAACTGGATATTAAACAAATGGAAAAAGAGATTCTTATCGACGCTTCTCAAGAGAAGCAGACTCGTATCGCTATCAAATCTGACAACGGTGTTGAAGCATATGAATATGAAAACGAACAAAAAAAACAACTTAAGGGTAATATATACTTAGGTAAAATAAGTAGAATAGAACCATCGCTACAAGCAGCTTTTGTTGATTTTGGAAATGAACGTCACGGATTCTTAGCTTTTAACGATATACAAACTCAATATTATCAAATTCCCATTGCTGACAAAGAATCCATTCTTAAAGAAGAGGAAGAGATAAGAAAGCAGCTTATAGAAGAAACTAAAGATTTAAGTGTTGATACACAAACTGATAACCATGAAAATTTTGAAAACGCAAATGATGACGAATATACAAATGAGGTAGAAGAAACTCACGAAGAATTAGACTCTAATCATGAAGAAGTTTTGGTAGATCATCAAAAAACAGAGGGTGACAATGAATTTCAAACACCTGACAATAACTCTGAAAATTCTGAATATGAAAAAAAAATCAATGATATTAGATCTAGAAGAAAATTTAAAAGATACAGAATTCAAGAAGTAATAAAACCAGGACAGGTAATTTTAATTCAAATCGTAAAAGAAGAAAGAGGAAAAAAAGGAGCTGCGCTTACAACTTTTTTATCATTAGCTGGAAAATATATAGTCTTAATGCCAAATACTGCAAAGGGAGGTGGCATTTCAAGAAAAATATTTAATTCTCAAGATAGAAAAAATGTTAGAGGAATAATTAATGAACTTAATATTCCTGAAACTATGGGATTAATAGTAAGAACAGCAGGAGCAAAAAAAACACAAAATGAAATCAAAAATGATTTAGATGTTTTAATTCAAATTTGGGAAGAAATTAAACAAAAGACACTTAGTTCAAATGCCCCTAGTCTAATACATGAAGAGGGAGATGTAATTTACAGAAGTATTAGAGATTTTTTTAGTAGCGAGGTAAAAGAAGTAATTATTGATGGTTCTAATGGATATGAGAAAGCTAAAAAATATGCTGAAATTATTGCCAAAGAACAAGTAAAAAAAATAAAAAAATATAAGGGAAAAGTTCCACTGTTTCATTCGAAAGGTATTGAAAAATATTTAAATGAAATTTTTGAGCCAAGAATAAATTTAAAATCTGGTGGATACTTAATCATAAACCCAACAGAAGCTCTTGTTTCAATTGATATTAACTCTGGAAAATCTACCAAAGAGAGAAATATTGAAAAAACGGCTCTCGCAACAAATGTGGAAGCTGCCCAAGAAATAGCAAGACAAGCAAAACTTAGAGATTTGGCAGGATTAATAGTTATCGATTTTATTGATATGGAAAATTACTCCAATAGAAGACTTGTGGAAAAAAAATTAAAAGAAGCTTTACGACATGACAAAGCCAGAGTTCAAGTTGGCAAAATAAGTAATTTTGGATTACTGGAGATGACAAGACAAAGATTAAGGGAAAGCTCTATTCAATGGAAAACCGTTTTATCAATTGATTCTTTTTCTCAAAAAATATTAAAAATTATCGAAGAAAAAATATTTACTTTATCAAGAGTTAAAATTGTAAAAGTAGAATTGTCAAAAAAAATTATCGATTACATTGAAATAAATCAAAAAGAAGAAATTAATTTCTTTGAAAAAAAATATAAATTTAAAATTAAATTTGAAAAAAATGAAGATCTTTTGTCTTATGAATACAAAATATCCTTTAAAGATAATAAAAATAAAGAACTAGAGACAGTTAACTTTATAGAAGAGCTAGTTGCTAAAGAAAATATTTTAGTAGACACAAGTTCAGAAGATAAGTCTGAAGATAATAAAAGCAAAAAGTTTCATAAAAAAAAGAAATTTTTTAAAAAAAAATTTTTCAAGAAAAGAAATAACTTTAACGAAAAACAAAGCGATGATACTTCTAAAAAAGATGTTGCTTAGTTATTAATTTTTCCCTCTAACGGCGAAGATGGATTAGCTAATATTTTTTTTTCCATTCTTCCAGATAAAAAAGATTGCCTTCCAGCAATAACTGCATTTTTCATTGCTTCCGCCATAAGAATTGGGTTATTTGCTTTTGCAATTGCAGAATTGATTAATACACCATCGCATCCTAATTCCATCGCAATAACAGCGTCTGAAGCAGTACCAATTCCAGCGTCTACAATAACAGGAATTTTTGATTGTCGTTTAATAATTTGTATATTTATTTTATTTGGTATCCCTTGACCTGATCCAATTAGAGATCCTAATGGCATGATTGCAACCACTCCAATTTTTTCTAATTCTTTGCAGGCTATGGGATCGTCAGCGCAATATACCATTACCTCAAATCCTTCATCCACCAATACTTTTGCAGCCTTTAGAGTTTCTTGCATATTTGGATATAGCGTTTGTTCATCACCTAATACTTCTAACTTCACTAAATTCCATCCACCACTTGCTTTGGCTAGACGTAACGTTCGCAAAGCATCCTCAGCAGAATAACATCCAGCAGTATTTGGCAAATAAGTTATTTTTTTTGGATCGAGATAATCCATTAACATTGGTTCTTTAGGATCAGTAATATTTACTCTTCTTACAGCAACTGTAACAATATCTGCTCCAGAAGCATTTACAGCATCTGAAGTTTGCTCAAGATCTTTATACTTTCCTGTTCCTACAATTAACCTTGAATTAAATACTCTTTTGCCAATTTTAAACCTGTCCATATTTTTAACCACCGCCTATAAAAGTAACGATTTCGATTTGGTCATCATTTTTCAAAAATGTTTTTGTATAATTTTCTTTATGAAGCACTTGTCTATTTAATTCAATTGCTACTTTGGCTTTAGGAATGGATAAATCTTCAAGCAAAGAATCTATGTTAACACCTTCTCTTAACTTATGTATTTTTCCATTTAATTGTATTTCAATCATTTTTAATATATTTACGATTGTATCTTTATGAGTAAAAAAATTCAAATAATCAATGGGCCAAATCTAAATTTGCTTGGGAAGAGAGAACCTGAAATCTATGGTCATTTAACAATGGAGCAAATTGAAAACAGGACTAAAGAACACTCGGCTAAAAAAAATATTAATGTAGATTTTTATCAGTCAAATATAGAGGGAGAAATTGTAACAAAGATCCAAGAAGTCAGTGAAAAAGTTGACGGTTTAATTATTAACGCCGCAGCTTTTACTCACACATCTGTAGCAATACTGGATGCACTAAATACTTTAACAATTCCAAAGGTAGAGATTCATTTATCAAATATTTATGCTAGAGAAGAATTTAGACATAAATCTATGATAAGCAAATCAGTAAATGGAGTTATTTGCGGTTTTGGACTAAATAGTTATATATTAGCTATAGACGCAATTGAAAATATTTTAAAAAAATGAAGATAGACAAAGATTTAATTAAACAACTTTCAGACTCTCTCAATGAATTTAATTTAACAGAATTGGAATACTCAGATGGAAAAACATCTATCAAAGTAGGAAAAGGATCTAAAGCAATTGCAGCATCACTCTCTACTGAAACTCCTGCAAAACCCATTGCTCAACAAGAAGACAATTCTTCAAATATTATTCGAAGTCCAATGGTTGGTACTGCTTATCTTTCTCCTGAACCTGGAGCAAAACCATTTGTTTCAGTTGGAAATAAGGTAAAAAAAGGTGATACAATTTTAATTATTGAAGCTATGAAAACAATGAATCACATTCAATCTACTTTTGATGGAGAATTAAAAGAAATTTTAATCAATGATGGTGAAGCTGTAGAGTTTGATCAAGTCTTAGCTAAAATAAAATAAATAATGATTAAAAAAATATTAATTGCCAACAGAGGTGAGGTGGCAGTTAGAATTATTAGAGCTTGTAAAGAATTAGACATCAAATCTGTTGCGGTACATTCTAATGTTGATCATGAATCAATGCATGTTCAATTAGCTGATGAAAGTATCTGTATAGGTCCTCACAAAGCTCAAGATAGCTATCTAAATATACCATCGCTAATCTCAGCATTTGAAATCTCTGGAGCTGATGCAATTCATCCAGGTTATGGATTTTTATCTGAAAATTATGAATTTGCTAAAATTTTAAAAGAACATGAAATCAAATTTATAGGCCCTTCGCCAGAATTAATTAAAAAAATGGGAGATAAAATTGAAGCTAAAAAAATTGCTAAAGATCTTGGTTTGCCGACAATTGAAGGTTCGGAAAAAGGCATATCAAAAATAGAAGATGCGATCGAAATATCAAATAAAATTGGCTATCCAGTATTGATTAAAGCTGCCGGAGGTGGAGGTGGTAAAGGAATGAGAATAGTAGATAAAGAAGCAGATCTTCTTGAAAATCTACAAATGGCAAAAAACGAGGCAAAAAAATTTTTTGGTAATGACGAGGTATTTATAGAAAAATATTTTAAAAATCCAAGACACATAGAAGTGCAAATATTATCAGATGGTAAAGATAACACTGTTCATCTTGGAGAGAGAGACTGCACTATTCAAAGAAGACATCAAAAAGTAATCGAAGAAACGCCAAGTCCTGTGCTAACTGAAGAACAAAGAGATGAACTATTAACTACATGTGTCAAGGCTATTTCAAAACTTGGCTATGAAGGTGCTGGAACTTTAGAATTTATTTATGAAGATGGAAAATTTTATTTTTTAGAAATGAATACAAGATTACAAGTTGAGCATCCTGTTACAGAGGTAGTAACAGGTGTAGACATTGTTAAAAGACAAATCGAAATAGCTTCAACAGGCCAGCTAAATTTAAAGCAAGAAAATATTAAATTTAATGGTCATGCCATTGAATGTAGAATTAATGCTGAAGATTATTTGAAAAATTTTCAACCAAGCTCTGGCGTAGTTCAAATTTATCATCAGCCATCTGGGCCGGGCACTAGAGTTGACGGTTGTTTATTCCAAGGAGTTAAGGTTCAACCTTACTATGATAGTCTAATAGCGAAATTGATTTGTTACGGTAAAGATAGAGACTCTGCAGTCACTAGACTCAAAAGAGCGCTTGATGAATTTGTTATCAATGGAATTGAAAGCACCATTAATCTTCACAAAAAAATATTAAGACATGAAGATTTTTTACAATCTCGATATGATGTTAATTGGCTAGCAAATTCAAAAATTCTTGATCAATAGCAATCTTCAATCCATAGATCATAATTAGAATGTTCAAAAGGATTTACTGAAGGATATTTGTTAACTATCCAACCATTGTAAATGTAGACTGCATCTTTGTTTGTATTTTTTTGATCTTGTACTTGTAAAAAGGCATAAATATCAGAAGATCCAGTTTTGTTATCAATTATACATTTTACTATTTTAACTTTAAAATTATTTATTATCGATATTTTTCCAATACTAACTAAATGATCTATTTTTTTTGATGTTATTTTATCTAATATCATAATTTTAGCTTTATTAGTGGGCTTATCAAAAAGTAAAATATTTTCATCAGAGTGAGAAAATAAAGGTATTAAGAGGAAAAATAAGACCAGAAATATTAATCTGGTAACCATTTTTTATAATTTTCTTTTTTTTCTTTAGAGATTTTTTTAGGATGATAAGCAAGCTCGGATCCAGTTAAATTTTCATGATGTGGTTTTATCCATGGGTAATCAACTAAATTAGTTTTATCTGGAGTTGAGATAACCGTTTTATGTATCCACATGTGCCATTCTGGTGGTATTTTTGATGCTTCCACTTCATTTTTATAAATAACCCATCTTTTAGTATCTTTTTGGTTTTTGTAATATTCATTTCCAAATTGATCTTCACCAACTTTTTTTCCATAAAACAAAGTAAATAAAAATGTTCCTACTGTTTGATTGTTCCACCAAGTGAAAATAGATTTTAAAAAATTTGTTAACATGTTCGTGCTGTGGTTGTTAAATTTTTGTTAGACTTATCTCATATTGTAAAATAGAAAACAATATAAATCCAATTATTGATTCTTATTAAAATTATGAGCAAATATTTAGCAGAAAGTTTTTACAC
>Ga0222715_10004151_pt1 | contig 12694 bp, 18 predicted proteins | sample C33_9DmetaG_FD_165056 | JGI IMG/M metagenome (GOLD analysis project Ga0222715, IMG submission 165056) | Estuarine water microbial communities from San Francisco Bay, California, United States - C33_9D | ecosystem: Environmental > Aquatic > Marine > Unclassified | place: USA: California...
TAAGATCTACCATCCAGAATTAATCGAAGACGAATACTTCCGTCCTCATGATACTGCTGTGATTACCTTACCTCAAAAAGCTCCCGAAGGTGCAATCCTAAGAACGGAATCTCCTATGGAACTTTTAGAAAGAGTAAAAACAGTAACTAAGGAATGGATCAAGCCCGGTCATAGAAAAGGAAATAATTCTCATAACGTTTCTGCTACCATCTCAATCAAAGAAGAGGAATGGGAAGAAGTAGGAGCATGGATGTGGAAGAATAAAAAATTCTATAACGGACTTTCAGTACTTCCTTATGACGGTCATACTTACAAGCAGGCTCCTTTTGAAGACTGTGATGAAGAGACTTATAATAAGTTGATGAGTACGCTAACTGAGATTGATCTAGAAAAAGTTGTTGAGACTGAAGATTTAACTGATTTAGCAGGAGAGGTTGCTTGTGCCGGCGGTGCTTGCGAGGTACAATAGCCAATTCTTAATACTTTAGTAATACGGGAGCCTGGATTTTTATCCGGGCTTTCTTAATTTATAAGTAATTACTATAAATGAAAAAGCTATTACTGCTTCTGTTTTTGATTTCAAAGTCTCTATTCTCACAGAATCTAGGTTACGAAATGAGAACAAATGGCAAATCCTACCTAACAACAAGCTACCAAGGATTTGAACTAAGACATCGAACCAATCTTCAAGAAAATCGATTTACCTACAGGTATAACATTCACAAAGAAAACAAATTATACCTCAGTATTCCCCTACACTATAAGATTGAAAAAAATGCTCCAACTTTTGAACCAAGATTAATTTATAAGTTCGATAAATTTAATTTATGGGTGCAGCAGGAGTTCTGGTATAAAGAGTGGTATAATATGGCAATTGCTGTAGATATCAAAAAAGAAAAAGTAAAATATAGAATAGGCTGGGATAATTCAAACACAGTTCGATTCAGGTTTACATACTTAATTAATTAATCATGAATATATTTGCATTTATTGGTTTTGCTTTAGCTGGTTATTCAGTAATCGCTAACGACAGTGTTCAGACATTAGGAACATGGATTTCATCAAACAGAGAAAAATTTAAATGGTACATCTTATGGATTGCAGCTTCACTGGTACTATCAGGAACTTTATTTTATAGTTGGTATACAACAGGCGGTGATATCTCATTTGGAAGATTAAACAAGATACCATTCCAGGAGGTTCAATGGTACCACGCTTTAGCACCTTTAGCCTTAATTTTACTAACTAGAAAAGGGATACCGGTTTCAACATCTTTCCTGGTATTATCAGCATTCGCATCATCTTTTGTTCTTGAAAAGATGCTTGTTAAAAGTATCATAGGCTACGGTATAGCTGCTATAGTGGCTTATTTTATATGGTTTATACTATCTAAATTTTTAAATGAAAGGAATGATGTTAAAGAAACACATAAACCATATTGGAGAACAGCTCAATGGTTGACAACTGGATTTTTATGGTACACTTGGTTGGCTCACGATGTTGCAAATATTGCTGTCTATTTGCCTAGAGAATTATCTTTAATAACAGTTACATTGGTTATTTTGTTCTTTGTATCTGTATTAGGGTGGCTTTTCTATGAACAAGGAGGTAAGATACAAAAACTTCTTATTGATAAACAAAACACAAGATATGTTCGTTCAGCAACTATTATAGACTTAGTTTATGCTATTATACTACTATACTTTAAAGAATTAAACAATATACCTATGTCAACCACCTGGGTGTTTGTTGGATTGCTTTCAGGTAGAGAATTAGCATTAAGAAGAGGTTTTGGATCATCAACCAGATTAAAAAAGGTATTCCCATTAGTAGCTAAAGACTTTGGAAAATTAATGATCGGAATGCTAGTTTCAGTAGCTATAGTAATATGTATACATTACTTTTTATAGCCTTTGAAAGTTAAATTAGAACCTAAAGAATATTATATTGAAGACGGGCGGTATGTATTTACCGCCTACTTTCATTTAAAGAGAGGTAGATGCTGTGGAAACGGTTGCAGGCATTGTCCTTATTTACCCAAACATCTTAAAGGAAACACAGAAATATCAGGTTCTAACCCCTATTTATTAGAGAAATGAAAATTTGGTTTTGGCTATTATTACTCACACCTTTGAGCAGTTACAGCCAAATAAGTATTGATAAAGCCGGGGACGGTTGGCATTTAAAAATCGATTCAGCCCTTTCCTTAATTAAACAATACGATTCAACCAAATATGAGTTGTTGAATAATACATGTTCTAGAATTCAGTTTTGGAATGGTTGCTATTCAACAAATGATGGAGATACCACTATTATAGTTTCAACTCAAGACGTTAGATTAGGATCAATTTCAAATCTTGCAGTAGTTTTAGTTCATGAAAGTTTACATCTTTATCTGATGGACAGAGGAGTGGAAATGTTATCGAATGTAGAAGAGAATTACTGCTACCGTTATGAATTAGAGTTTTTACAAAAGTTGCCCAATCCAGAACCATGGTTGATTAATCATGCCCTAGAACAGATAAAAGCAACACAATGAAAAAACTATTTGGATTTTTAATCACATTCTTACTCTCAGCAGGTATTTACGGTCAAGCCGCAACATCACCTGGCACCGGACACTGGGTCGTCATTGATTCAGGCTATCAAGTGGGGACGTCTACTGCCGGACAGACAGTAGCTCCTTTGTATTTTCACAACACTTCAACCAATGAAAAAATCACAGGTATGCAGTTTAAGGTCAAGTATGACAATACTGCCTTTACAGCTGTGGTTCCTTCTTTGAAGATTTCAACCAGTAATCAAGTCTTAGATTATGTAGATGATAAGACAAACGGGTACTTAACAGTAACTTTAGTTTACACAGGTACCAGTTCTACATTTACCTATTCTAACGGAGCAACATTTGATCTGACTTTTAGCCATGCTGCTGATGCAACTTGGAATACTCTAGATTCAATTAAGACTCTAAAAATCTCAGACGTTTCAGGTTGGAATGATTTAGCTGCTACTACTTATGGAAACGATACTACATTAACCGTTTATTCTTACGGTGGTAGATTCAATCAGAGAGTGTTACGCTTTGTTGGTAAGTTTATTAATACTACCGGTACAGATGCACCTAACCTTTGGGTATCACTTGAGAAAAAACCTAAGACAGGTTCAACCTGGTCTGAAGTAGCTAAAGACAAAACTGATGCTAACGGTAAGGTAGTCTTTAGAGAATTCTTAGATACTACTTACTGGGATACTAGAATGGCCGTTAAAGGAGATACAATGGGAGTTGGAGCAATCTACTCCACAGCTGATGCCCAGCAGATAAATAAGGTAATGTTAGGAAAGCATTCTTTAACCGGTTTTGATTACTATACTTTTGATGTAAACGGAAATGATGGAACAGTAACTATCTCTGATGTTTATGCAGTATATGCAAGACTGTCAGGTAGATTTACAGAATGGCCTAACTCTCAAGAAGATGTTTTATTCTTCACCGAGACTGAATATAACACTATTAACGGCTCTTCTACTAATTACACCTCCACTTATTCAGGAGTTACCAATTTTACCTACTATATCAACGGAGACGATTCAGTTGTTTATTATGTAGCTGCTAAAGGTGATGCTAACAATACTGGATTTAAGAAAGCTCGTCTAGTACCAATTAAAATTATTAACCCAGCAAATGCTCATAAATACATTATTGATCAAACAGTTCAGTATGATAACGTAGTTGATGAGATTGAAGTTAATATGCCACAGGTAAAAGTTGATGAAGGTAATTTAATTAATGTACCTGTTAAAGTATTTACCGGACAGAAGGTATTAGGTGCTTTACAGTTGGATCTTAAATATGATACAAGTATGTTAGTATTAAAAGGAGTTCAGAATACAGAAAAGATTATGAAATGGACTACCTACTTCAATCCTCATGACGGAGTTGTATCTTGGGGAGGAGCTGATTTAACAGATCAAAACTTACTTACCAACAGTGAAACAGCTTTTACTTTGCAGTTCATTGCTAAGAAACCTCAAGACGAATGGGGTACAGCAGCTTTATGGACTGGAGCTAAGTTTGTTGGAGATATAAATGCCAAAGACATGAACATCAAACCAACTAACGGAGTAGTAGAAGTTAGAAGACTTAAAAACCCAATCAAAATAAACGAAATATCAGATATCTTTGTATACCCAAATCCAAACAATGGACAAGTTATAGTAGAATTTAGAATTAAAGAAGAAACAGATACAGAAGTAACTGTTACGGATTTAGTAGGTAGAGAGGTTTTAAAAGTAATCGAAAATAGATTCCCTGCCGGTGAATACAGGTATGTAGTAAATCTGGAAAGATTAGCTGACGGAATGTATGTTATGAGTGTAAAAACAGACCAGACCTTAACTACAAATAAAATTATAATTTCTAGATAAAATGAAACTTGGAAACTTTACAAAATCAGACTTTGTCAAAGTAGACGATAAGAATCGTTTCTACTACATGCTCCAGCAGATGCAATCCAATCGCTGGAAGATCACCCTAGTCGTTCTTTTCTTATTCTTCTTTATTGTTGCCGGTATCAACTCGGCAGTATTCTTCGGAGTAACAATAAACGAATCTTGGAAAGAATTACTGCTTATTCTATTAGGTGCTTTTGTTGGTAACCTAAACAAGGTAGTTGACTACTGGTTTACATCGGAAGATAGAGATAAAATGCTAATTCAGAAAGTTGACGAAGAAGACGGAGAATCATTATCAAACGTAAATTAAAATGGAAGATTTTCGTATACCACAAGTAATTGTTAACAATGATGGATACATGCCTAGTGATGTTCCTGAATTAAAAGAATTACATTCTAAAGTTAAAGAATGGCAACCCCAAACTCATCAACCTCACATTTTAAAAGAAGTAAAAGAAGCTAAAAATATTTACAGTGTTATTAGCAGAGGAAGAAAGATAAAAGGTTTTTTTGATAAAATGCAAAATAACATAGGTGATGATGAAGTTGCAGCCGCTGAAGATACAGATACTGCTGTTGAAGTAGGAAGTGATTTAGCTGAAGTTGGAGGTGTATTAGAAGATTTAATACCATTATTACTATTATAAAAAATAAAATTATGTCAGAAGAAATAAAAGAATCAGGAATGTCGACAGTTAAAAAAACTGTTATCGGCGTAATTACTACTGCAGTTACAGCTGCCGGTGCTTATGTGACTACTCATATTGAAGCTATTTTTGGTGGAGGAGAAGAAGAACCTAAAACCGAGCAAGTAGCACCTGCAATGGAGAACAAACAGAAACAAGAGGTAAACGTTTCAGGACCAACTATTAACTTAACAATCCCAGAACAAAAACCTGCTACAATCATTAGAGAAAGAGTAGTTGAAAAACCAGCCGCTACTCCAATACCTGCAGCACCAGCCAAACCTGCACCAGCAGAAGAGGAGGATCCATGGTAAGAATTTTAGTTGCCCTGTTTGCTGTTTTACTTTTAGCCGGTTGTGGATCTATGAAGACTACAACTGAAGGAGATGAAGTTGAAAAAGTAAGCATTTCCACTGTCTCTGATTATACAGATTCTATCAAATATGCCATTCAGGTCATAAGCCTGGATCTATCTAAAGTTTATGAATTATACCCTGCTTTACAGGAAAAGAATCTAGGTTTAGGTTTTGCAGAATCTACATTAGACTATCTAGATGAAACTAATAGATTTATCTTTACTGAAGAAAAGTCTGAGATAAAGAAAAGAATGGTTACTCAGTTTAAAGCCTCTAAAAAAGGAGTCTTTGACGAACCTATAGACGGTAAAGGTAAAATCAAAGCCGCCCGTTATTTCGTTTATGTAACCATTGCAGACTTTGCAGTAGATGAAGATGAAGTTGCTCAAGGCTTTAAAACCAGAGTATCAGTAACTACCTTTGTTAGACTACAGGTAAGATTTGTAGATGCTGAAACCGGTCAGATCTTTATCGGATCAGGAGAAGGAGAAGCAGTAAAGGTTGGAGAATCATTCTTAAAGTCTTTAGATGATATGAAGTTTTCACAAAGTACAGTAGGTCGTGCAACCAGAAAGGCTTTAGAAACCGCTTCAGCTAAAGTAGTAAAAAGATTGATTGACGCCGGTGTCTTTACGAATTAAAATATTACTCTTATTTTTACTAGGGGGACTGTCTCTAAAAGGGCAGTCCTTTATGTATTCGTATATAGATCCTTGTACTAAGGATTTTAAGTATATTTCCGGTGATATGTCCTCACCGATTATGATCGCATATTACGGTCAAGTTAAAGCATTCAAATACGAGGAGTTATACAACGGAACCTTTGATGCATGGATAAACTCTATTTATAACAAATATAAGACTACCTCACCCTGTCAAGGAGCAGTCACAACTACCACTACGACTACCAGTACAACTCTGGCAACAAACATAGTCAACAGTGTGATGAATTTAAACTCGATTGCATCCATTGCATCGATGGGGACCAGTCTTAATGTAGGTTCTACAACTGATCGTGGCTCTAATACTTCAGAAAATGAACAAACAGAAAATAACACAAACGGCACTACTGACGCAAATCTTCCTACTGGTAGTCCTAATGATAACACTAATACTAAATCCCCTGGATCTGGAACTAAGCCATCGCAAGGCAATACTGCTGGGTCTAGCAACAACAATAGCACTGGCTCTAATAGTAATCCTGATAATGGGAATGGTTCTGGACAAGGAACAGGGAACACGGGAGAAACAGGAGGAAATACATCAGAAAATCAAGGCGGGTCTGAATCCGGAGGAGGAGTAGGTAATGATGGAAATGGTTCTGGTTCCGGTTCTAATAGTAATTCTAATAATAATGGGAACGGGTCCGGGTCCGGGACAAAGAAAAAAAGCACGGAAGAAGAGACTGGAACTGTGCCGGCGGAAGAAGAAGCTGCGGCAGAAGAAAATGCAGCAGTAGGTCAGAATTCAAATAAGACGGCTGCTAAAGCAAAAACCAAAGTTCAAAAACCTGCAATCCTGGTAACAGGAGATATTGTTGGAGTACAGACAAGAGCCGACGGATCCCAAGATGCCCGGGGTACTATGTCTTTAACCAGAGTAAAAGGTGATGGAACTGCCTCAATAGGCTTCTCAGCCGATTATATGGTTAATGCTCAAATTGGTAACATTAATATAATGAGGTCTTGGATTGGAGTTAATGAAAAAGGAAATAAACATATTAACGTTCTTTCTAATTCTTTTACAATCCTACCAAAGTCATTATCTAATACCTTATTATTTGTAAGAGTTAATAGCCTGAAGAAATTCACAGCTATTTATGGAGGAGCAGGAACTTATGGAAGATTGTTTGAAGAAGAATTTATATCAACCTTAGCAATTGCTGGTTTTATGTATAAAGGAGAACTACTTAAGAACTTAGATGCAACCATAATTGCAGCCGGGGTATGGGCACCTTATACAAAATATTATACAGAGTCCTTTTTAGAATCTCAGCCTATAATTATCCCATTCTTAAACCTTAATTATAAACTAACAAAAACCTTCGGAATCGGCCTTACCGGAGGAGGAACTTATATTTCAGGTCAGGACGTTGTAAATTATCAAGTATTATGTGGCGCAAAATTACTCTTATAATATTACTACTCTTTGGAAGTAAAGCTTATGCACAATCTCCACTATGTTCAAGTAATGCTACTAACTTTGGATATGAGTATGTAGCAAGCGTTACTATTAATGGTAAGAAGTTTAATGGAAACACAGGATACTCAGGACCGGGTTATTATGATTATGCTTATTCAACCCAAGCAGTTCCTACCATTACAGCAGGACAGTCTATCTCTATTTCATATACAGCTCAAACAAAGTCAAACTATATGGAGTATTTTAAATTATGGATTGATTTTAATGGTAATGGTGATTTAACTGATGCTGGAGAATTAATACACAGTTATAATGTTTCCTGGAGCGGTACAAAAACAGTTACAGCTAGCTTTACAGTACCAACTTCAGTCTATAACGGACAGGTTTATATGCGATTTATTATGGTGTATTCCTCTTCTCCAACTTTATGTGGTAATTATTCATACGGTAATACATTCGACTTTGTAACTACTATCACCGGAGCTACAGATCCATTCTCATACTCAGGATACATCTATGATTCCAAAGGACAAGGAGTAGAAAACGTACCAGTTAAACTTTACTATAAACTAAAGTCAGCAACATCATACACCTATTTAAGTACTCACAATACAGACTCAACCGGATTTTATAAACTAGCAACATCCAAAGATACAGTCTCTAACGACTTCCAAATGAGAATAGAAACTTTAACAGTCAGTAATCCAACATCAAACGATGCTGATAGTTTTACCAACCTAATATATTCTCAGAACCCAGTTGCTGAAGATTATTATAAAATGGATGTTAACAATGATGATAATTTATCAATAACAGACATCTACCTTATCTATATGAAACTAATAGGACGACCTTGGAGAACCGGGGTACCTAATTATAGATTATTTACACCATCAGAGTGGAGTACCATAACTAGCTCTTCTTCTAATTTAAAAAGTATTTATTCCGGACAGCAGACCTATACAATAACCGGATTAATAAATAAAGGAAGTTCTAACTACTATTTAGTAAGAACAGGATACTCAGACTAATATTTATATTTAATGAAATACATTTTAAGCTTATTATTTTTAATCCCGACTTTGTTATTCTCACAGCAGGATTTTACCATCGACGTAGTTAACCATTCTAAAGTAGAAAAAATAGAAGACAGAAAAGTAGAATTTGGAGTAAAGGAGAACGTTGAAGAATTCTTGATAAATAAAGGATGGATGTTGAATGAGAAAAACTCTCCAGAATTAGATATTGATTCAAACGGAATAGTAACACCGGTTTCTGTACATATAGAGAAAATAGAATCTCCTCATAGAATTTTAAACATCATAGGAACTAAATGGCTTAAGAAAAGCTATATAGTAGAAATTCACATAGTAGTAGGAACAAAACATTATGTAGGAGTAGGTAAAAGAAATACGTTTTTATTTGCAGCCTTCTTAAATGTTGAAAACGGTGAAGTACCTTTAAACCGAAAAGCTTTCTCAAAAGCACTACAATCTTCCCTGGAAACTGCGATTGAACAGATTTAATCAATATTTATTAGTATATCAACCGTTTAGATAATATGAAAAAAGCATTAGATTTTATTAAAAAAATTTACCTAGTTTGCAAGACCTGGGTCGTAAAAAATGGCGTTGAGGGTGTAGCTGGTTTAATCGCTGGTTTATTCTTATGGGCTTTTGGTTATAAGATTTGGGCTGGATTCTCATTTGGAGTATTTGCTACTCGTAACTGGGACATCTTTAAAGCATGGGTTAAATCTTTAATTAAAAAATAATATGAAAAAAATATGGGATTGGTTAGGAGGTCTTCTCAAAGATGAGAAAGGCACTCCATCCTCTAAAAGGTTTGTTGGAATCATCTGCGCATTAACTTTATGTGTTACAATGTATTCTAACTCTTTTACAGAAGCACATTTTACACCATCAGAGAGCTTAGTTAACGCTGTTGCTATGTTAGCTTTTGGTTGTTTAGGATTAGCCTCAGTTGATAAAATTTGGGGTAAAAAAGGAACAGATAAAACAGAAGAATAATTATGTTGTTAAAGGTTGGCTCAAGAGGTGAAGATGTTAAAAAGCTTCAAGAGAAATTAGGTACAGCAGCCGATGGTATTTTTGGCTCCGGTACAGAAAAGTTAGTTAAAGAATGGCAGGCTAAGAATGGCCTTGCTGCTGACGGATTAGTCGGAAGTGGAACCTGGGGAAAGATGTTTGGTAATGAACCAGCATCTGCTCCTGTTGTTATACCTCCTTCTGAATTTAAATTAGATGCTTTAAAAGGTCATATTCCTGATGCAGTAATTGCTCAAATTCCTGATACTGCTGCTAAATTTAATATTACAAATCCTTTAAGATTGGCCCATTTCCTGGCACAGTGTGCTCATGAATCTGGAAACTTTAGAGCTGTTTCTGAGAATTTAAACTACTCTGCAAAAGGCTTAAAAGGAGTCTTTGGAAAATACTTTCCAGGTGAATTAGCTGAATCATATGCTAGAAAGCCTGAAAAAATTGCATCTAGAGTTTATGGAAATAGAATGGGCAACGGAGATGAAGCTTCCGGAGAGGGTTATAAGTTTAGAGGTAGAGGCTATATTCAATTAACAGGAAAACAAAACTATACCAAATTCGGTTCATTTATTGGAGAAGATACAGTAGCTAACCCAGATGTAGTTGCTACTAAGTATCCTTTGGCTTCTGCTGCTTTCTTCTTTGACTCAAATGGACTTTGGAGATATTGTGATGCTGGGGCTGATGAAGCTGCAGTTAAGAATGTAACTAGAAGGGTTAACGGAGGTTACAACGGGTTAGAAGATAGACTTAAACATTTTAACGAATATTATAATTTACTAAAATAATTGACATGAAAACGACCTTAGCCGTAATTTTGTCCGCTACTACAGTTCTTGCATTCCTTTGCAGTTACTTTTTAGAATTAACGATGGATAACATCGAACAGTATCTGGCAATTACGGCTTTGGTATTCATGGATGGCTTTTTCGGCATCATGGCCGGAATCAAAAGAGAAGGTTTCAAAACCTATAAAGCAATCAAAGTTTTAAAAACGTTATTTTCCTGGACATTAATCTTAACAGTCCTTTTGATGATTGAAAAAGGATTCACAGGAACAGGATGGTTATCAGAAACAGTAGTAATACCCTTTATGGTTTTTCAGCTAATCTCAGCTCTAAAGAACGCCTCAATGGCCGGTCTTATGAACCAAAAAGAGTTAAATTCCATATTAGACAAGATTGACAAACATAAGGGCGACCGGAAATAAGTTGCCTTCTCCTATTTATTATCATACATTTAGTGTATGTTGAGAAAACTATCTAAAGGACTCTTTCCGTTCTTAATAGCAGTAACCGCATTATCCGTTTCAGGATCGGCTGCTTATTATTCAGTAACAGGATTATCAAAATTGTTTGCCGGTGCAGCATTTGCTGTCATTATTATGGCCGGATCCTTAGAAGTGGCTAAGCTAGTAATTGCTTCCTTATTACATCAGTACTGGAAGACAATGAATAAATTGCTGAGAGCCTATCTAACACTTGCTACCGTTATACTTATCTTAATAACATCGGCCGGTATCTACGGATTCTTATCTTCAGCATACCAAGAGACTGCTAATAAAGCTGGTATAGTAGAAAACCAAATTAGACTGTTAGAAACTAAGAAAACCTCATTTCAAAAAATTAAAGATCAGTATGAGGTAGAAAAACAATCAATAACACAAAATATAACTTCATTAAGAAATGCACTTGGAAACAATAATCAGTCTTATGTTGATAATAATGGCAACGTCGTTAGTTATTCTTCCTCAGCAAACAGAAGATCTTTTGAAAAGCAGCTGGAAGTGGCTATCCAAAAAGATGAACAACTTACAGCAAAAGTTCAAACGTACAACGACTCGATAATCAATTTAGAAACTCGAATTGTTGAAACACAAAACAATTCAGAAACCGCTTCAGAATTAGGACCGTTAAAATACTTATCCGGACTTACAGGAAAGCCGATGGATGAGATTATTAACATTTTACTTTTAGTTATTATATTTGTTTTTGATCCCTTGGCTATATCTTTGGTAGTAGTAGCAAACTTTGCTTTTAAACAGGCTTATAAAAAAGAAGAAGAGCCAAAGGACTATACAATGGAGGAATTCTCTGAAGAAGAGATCCAGCAGTTTTATGAAGATACTTCTGATTTTGAAGAAGCAAGCCTAGAAGACCTACCGGAAGAACCTTATGAAATTTATATACCTTCTAAAGAACCCAAGGTTGAGTCTAATACACCTGATACAAAAGATCAAGAAAAAAAAGAACTCGATGATAAAATAAAGGTATTAAAAGAAAAAGTTTCTAAAATACAGTCTAACGATAATATATCTTCTTGGAAGAAATCAAAAGAGGTTGACAATCTAAAACGTGAAGAGCAACGTCTGCAAAAACAGAAAAAAAACTTAGAAGATGATGACGATTTAGTCATTAAGTATACCTAAAACTTGCATTCTTAAATTACTGTTCGTATCTTTAGGGTATGATAATTCAACGTACCTACAAGGACATAAATGGAGAATCTATCTGGACGATTGACACAGATAAACACCCGTACAATCCAATCAGAGTAGAACACAAATACTCTCAGGAATTTAACGATTATTATAAAGCACCTAAGAAAAAAGTTGCCAGAAAGAAAAAACGTTCGTAACTTTAGCATATGTCTAAAACGAGCGTAAATTTATGTATGGTCATGATAGGGTTGTTTATAGCAATGTCCCTAGATATGATGGTAAAAAACCTTTTAGTAGGTTCGATTGAATTAGGTATTTCAGTATGCCTATTCATAATTCTCAATTACTTTTTTGGAGGAGATCAAAAAGCACAAAATGAACAAAGAAATACTAACGATTGATTACATTAAGGATCTTTTAAAAGAAAACCGCGACTTAACTTACCATGAAAGAGAGTTAGGAGAAATCCTATTAAAGATTTGGGAAAATAAACATTTCATAGAAGTTGAAGATTTGCAAAAATTATCGTATTTTATATATAAACAAAAATGAAAC
>Ga0222715_10004152_pt1 | contig 12694 bp, 20 predicted proteins | sample C33_9DmetaG_FD_165056 | JGI IMG/M metagenome (GOLD analysis project Ga0222715, IMG submission 165056) | Estuarine water microbial communities from San Francisco Bay, California, United States - C33_9D | ecosystem: Environmental > Aquatic > Marine > Unclassified | place: USA: California...
TCTCAATCTACATTATTTAGACTATGGAGTAAGAGCTAGATTCTTAGATGATTTAATGGCTTTAGCACCTCAAAAAATGACAAGTAGTACTAGATTAGATAAACTACGATATAGTTTATTAACAAGTGTCAGAAAATATAAAGAATTTAAACCATGTTTTAAACATTATCTTGCAGAACATGTAAGATCTCAATTTGCAAGAGTACCTATGACTGATTGGGAAATTGCAATTTTCTTGCCAGTTGAACAGTTTAAAAAGAAAAGTAAACAAGCTATTTGGACTGATAGTTTAAGGATTGCAAAACAACCATGAGTAGTATTGAAACATTAAAAACAACAATTAGTAGAAAAGGTGGATTAGCTAAAGGTAATCGATTTAATGTTATGTTTACTCCACCAAGACAAACTCTTTTAAATTTAGATGGAGAACGTGTATTTACTTCTTTAATAAGAGGAAACTTTAATCCAAGAAGTTTAATCAATGATCCAAGAGATATATCAATTCTATGTGATTCTGTTTCTATACCAGGAAAACAAATAAGCACATTAGATTATCAATCAGTAAAATATCCAGTGAAAATTCCGTATGGAACTCTTCATGATGATATTAATCTTACATTTTTATTAACTAACGATTACTATATGAAAACCGTGTTTGATGCGTGGATAAATAGTATTGTAGATAGTAAAACAAATCAGGTTGCGTATAAAAAAGATATTACATGTGATGTGACTATACAGCAATTGGATGAAAAAGATATACCAATATATGGTGTAACGCTTGAGAATGCTTTTCCTACAACAATGAATGAAATAAGTCTGGCTAATGAAAATTCAGACACAATTCAAAAGTTGAGTGTGAGCTTTAGTTATGATAGATACGAGCCGCAAGGTCCGTTAAGTAGTACAGCCAGTGCAATAAGAAATGCATTAGGCATATTTGGATAATATAATATAGGAGAATATTATGGCTTTACCAGAGCTAAATACAGCTAGGTATAAGGTTGAAATACCGTCAACAGGTCAGGAAGTGACCTATAGACCTTACTTAGTGAAAGAAGAAAAGATTTTAATGATGGCAATGGAGTCAAGTGATAACAAGGTTATTCTGCAGACCACCGTTGATATAATTAAGTCTTGTATCTTTGATGATATTGATGTTGACGGATTAACAATGTTTGATATTGAAACATTATTTTTAGCATTAAGATCAAAGTCCGTTGGAGAAAAAATTGATCTTAATATGAAATGCATTAAATGCGACGCAAAGAATGAAGTTCTTGTCGATTTTGATGCAATTGAAAGACCAGTTGTAAATCATGATGAGAAAAAGATTATGTTAACTGATACAGTTGGAATAGTATTAAAATATCCATCTGTAAGAGATGTCGATAAGTTTACTTCTATTGGCAAAAACGAAGTAGAATCAGCAATGGATGTTATGATATCATCTATTGATAGTATTTTTGATGAAGAAAACGTTTGGCCAGCAGAACAGGAAACTGCAGATAGTCTTAAAAAGTTTATTGACTCATTGAATAGTGAACAGTTTACTAAATTATCTCAATTCTTTAATGAGATGCCAGCATTATCTACCAAAATAGAATTTAAATGCGTATCTTGTGAAGAAGATAATGTACATGAACTAAGAGGCCTTCAAAGTTTTTTTACGTAGGCCTTTCACACGATAGTCTTGTAAACCATTACAGGACAAACTTTGGTATGATGCAACATCATGGATATAGTTTAACTGAACTTGATAATATGGTACCGTGGGAAAGGGAAATATATGTAGGCCTTTTAACGGATTGGATAGAGAAAGAAAACGAACGTTTAAGAAAAGAACAAAGGAGAATGTAATGGCTGAAGGACAAGACAATAGTCGTAACGAAGTTGAAATAGATTTAGATAAGTATATGGCTTTGATTGATAAACTCGATCAAGCTGAAGATACAATTAAGGATATGCAACTTGAAGCTGCTGAAGCAAAGAAAAGACTTGCTCCACCACAAAGAAGATTTATGGATATCTTTTTAGATGATAATGATGTAAACGAAAAAGCAATTATTGGTTTTATATCATTTTTCTTAATGACAATCTTTGGTGTATGTGATTTAATCACAGCATTTATGGGTCAAGACTTAGTTATCTCTGATACAATTTATACATCATTTGTGGTAGTAACACTTGGTGCATTTGGTATATCAGAGGCTGGCAGAGCTTTTGGCGGTAAATAGGACAAATAAATGGCTGATCTTCCAAGAGAAAAAAGTCTTACTGATGTAGTAGACGAATTAAGAACTTTAAATCAACAACAGGAATATATTCAAGAGTCTGTGGCTTATACACAGGAACTTACTGAATATATTGAAAGAGAAGGTCATAATTTAGAAGCAAGTCAGTTAGCAGCTCTTGAAGATTTAATCCTTACATTAAAAGAAGGTCGCTTAGATGATTTAGAAGCTGAACAAGAACAAATTCTAAGAGATAGAATTGAAGCAAAAAAAGACGATGAAAGAAATGATCTATTAGAAAAAATATCCAAATTCACTGGTATCAGTATGGATATTCTAAAAGATGAATTTGCTGGTAAAGATCGTAGTCTTATAATGGCTATTTTAATACGTACAGCATTAATTGGTCTATTTAAAGGATTTTTAGTAGGTGCTTTCTTAGAACCATTTAAACTTATTGGTAAAGGTTTAGTAGCAGTTTCATCAAAGATTGGTAAATTTTTAGGATTAGATATATTTTATAAAAATTTAAAAATAGGTCTTCAAACGAATATAACTAAAGCTTTTGATTTTTTAAAAGCTGCCTTTGCAACAAGACCTGGGCAACCACCTGGATTTTTAGCAAAAAGCTTTATGCAATTGAAAAAAGTTTTTATTGATATTTTTAATATATTAAGAGTAAGTTTCGGTAATGCTGTTAAAATATTATCAGCCGTTACTGGATTTATTGCTGGTAGAATTGGTGCTTTAGAAAGTTTAACTCAACTTAAGTTTAAAGTAAATGTTACATCAGCACCATTTAAATTAGTTGCAAGAATAATTAATTTTATTTTAGAACCTATTAGAAAACTTGGTAATATATTATTTAAAATATTTACTCCAGCTATAAGAGGCCTTAATAAAGCAGGAAAAGCAATTGCGCCCGGAAGTCAAATTGTATCAAAGTTAGGTAGTAATATTGTTAGATTCTTTAGCGCTCTACAACCAGTACAAAAAGCTTTTACAGTTTTAAGAAGCATAGGTGGTACATTTTTTAAAATAGGTAAAGTTTTTGGTAGATTTTTCTATGTTGTATCTGGTATCTGGGGTGCTATTACTGGATTTATGAAAGGATTGAAAAGATATGAAGATGGTAATTTATTTGAAAAGCTTTTAGGTGGTATAGCTGGTGCATTTACTGGCATAGTTAATATATTAATTACATCACTACTTGATCTTGTAAAAGATGGAATATCTTGGGTAGCTAGAAAACTTGGATTTGAAAACTTTTCTAACTTTTTAGATTCATTTAGTTTTGAAGAAATGTTTACAAATCTAGTTAATCGAATTACTGATACTATTGTAAATACATTTAGAACAATTGGAGATCTTATACAAGATATTGGTGTTGGCGGTATTATAAGAAATGTAACGCTTTCATTATTAAAAATTATGAAAAAGATTGCAATGTTTCCTGTTGCTGTAGCAGCTGGTGGAGCAGCAGCTCTTGGCGCATTATTGCCAGGTGGTAAATCGCCTACTGAAGCATTTAGTGAAACATTTGCTAGCGTTTTAAACTTTGGTGATGATTTAATTGATGGTTTAAAAGCAAAAGCTGATGGTTTAAATTCTGAAGGTGAACTAATCGATGCACGATCTGAAGAAGGAATAAGATTAAGAGAACAAAGAGAACTTGAAAGAGGTGAAGGACCAGCAATAGCTCAAGCAATATATAATACTCAACAAAGAGCTGGTGATGTTGTTAACTATGTTCAATCATCATTTGATACAGTTAGATCAACTGCAGGTGGTCTTCTAGCCAACGTATACGAATAAAAAAAGGGAGTCTTTCGACTCCCTCCAAATCCCTTCTGGAATTTTAACTTTCTTTTGCTAATCTAGCAAAATAACTTAGAGTATCATCCTCATCACTCTCATTTTCAGCAAATGGAGTATCATCAGATGCAAATGTTGGTGCTTCAACAACTGGTGCTGGAGCTGGAGCTTCCATTGAGAAACCCGCATCAACACCTAACACTCTATTAAGTTTAGCTTTTAACTCATCATAAGTTTTATAGTTCTTAGGATCTAAGAAATCTTGTAAAGCATATAGTTGACCATATATTTCATTTAGTCTTCCTTCATCACCATCAAATAAAGATGATGGAGAACTAAACTCTGATTTGTCATAGTTAACCCAACCTTCAACTTTTCTGATCTTTAATTTAAAGTCAGCACCTTCCCAGAAATCAAATGGATTTACTGGTTCTTCATCGGCAAATTGTGGTTGCATAACATCCATGATCTTATCAAAGATCTTTTTACCAAACTTATAAAGGAATACCTTTCCTTCATTTTGTGGATTATCTGGATCAGAAATAACTAACACATTACTTACATAATGTAGTCTTCTTTTCTGTTCCCTAGCAAGAGCTTTATCCTCGTCTCTTCCAGAGTTCCAAAGTACTGAATTGTGTTCAGACACTGGATCAGGCTGATTAATAGAGGTTAAAGAGTTTTCTATATACCATAGACCAGTAGGACCTTTAAAACCGTGATCCCAATATCTTACCCAAGGAAGATCTTCACCTTCTCTTTGTGGCAAGAATCGAATAACGGCATAACCATTTCCTGCTTTATCTCTGGTTGGTTTCCAAAAACGATCATCTTCGTAAGAATTAGAAGATTCTGTTTTTGTTGTGGATACAGCTTCTGCTGCTTTTACGAGTTTATCGATTGATGAGCCTCGCATGCTCTTTAGATTTTCTAGTGACATTTATTTCTCCTGTATATTACTGAATTATCCACTTTATACATAATATAATACTATTATTATAACACATTACTGTGCTTTTGTAAAGGCCTTTTTCAATAAATCAATAGACTTATCTTTATTGAACTTTACAAATGGTTTGTATTTAATAATCTTGCGATAGATGTCTGGCCAAATAATTGTATCAGATATCTTCTTATTTTCACGTTCTACAAATCCTGTTATAGCATCCAAGATGATTACTGTTTCTAAAACAATTTCTTCTTGCATCCATAACCGAATGATTAATGGATGTTGACCTTCTTCTGCTTCTAAAAGAGAATCAAGTGTAACATCCATATCACTCATTTTATTTATATCGGTTTCAAACTTATACGAAAGAGATTCCATAATCTTTTTATGTTCACGATAGTATCTTTCACCACCTTCATTAAGCATATCACCGACATACTTAACATCGTTTTTAAAGTTTGCAATATAAAATTCTTTTAAATCTTTCTCATAAGTCTTTGCTAATTTGGCAAAGAAATATTTATCTTTTCGTTTAAAGAATGATGTAGGCTTAATTGAAGTCTTATAGTTATATTTTAAAGCATCATACGAATCAGATTCAAAGTGAAGCTTTAATGCATTATATAATTTATAGGATTCAAAAGGATCATTCATATAGGAAGTTTATTACCTTTTTTACTGCGAATAAGATTTAAACTCGATGCTTCTGCTTCGATCTTTTGCTTAAGTGAATCAGTTAAAAGTTTTTTTAGATTCTTATAATCCAATCCTCTTTGTTCAACTACATAAGAAGCAGCATCAATATATGTTGTATTACCCTTTGCAACTAGATTCTCCACTGCTGCAGAGAATCTTTTGCGAGTCATAATTTTTTCTTTGATAACATCAATTGTCATTATTCAAATGTCCTTAATAGTATACAATCGGCATTTATTCGCCCATTGGGTTTACTTATTTTTGTAGTAATATCATCCCAAATTTTATTAATTTGAAGTTCAGTCTTATTTAATATCATTGGAAGAATATCATCTGGTTTTCTTAAAGTTGTGGTTTTACTTAACTCTGTATCAAAATTCTTAATAGTAGTTCCACTTACTTCAAATCCTTTTGTTGCTGTAGTTACAAATTCAGTTAGCTTACGTTGCTTTGTATTATATACAAATAGCTTTCTTCTACCTGGAATTAGGATAGGATTAATAGAAACTAATTTTGCTTCAACATCTTCTTCTTTATATTTCAAGTTTCTTACTTGTATATCTGAAGCTTTTGGCTTTTTAGCTCTTGGTAATTTAGTAGCTTTAAATCCATCTTTCAAACGATCAAGATCTGAAAAAATATTTTCCATTGTCTTAAGCATTTGTTTAAGATTAGATTTTTTGACATGAGAATAGTTTTCTACAGCTTGTTCACATGTTTTATTATATGCATCTGATATAATATCATATTCAAATTGAACAAATTCTTTAAACTTAGCAATGGTATTACCTTTTAATCCATGTTGTTTCCATAGTTCATATACTGGAAACTTTACTTTGTAATTACCATCTAACCAACTATCAACTACTTGCATATCCCAATCCATATAGACAGTATCCATCATACGATTATATGCTCTTTCAGCTGGAGTCGGTGGTTTTGGTTTTTCTTTTTCTTCTGCTTTCTTTTCAGCAATAATCAATTTAGCATCATGAAGTAATTGATCAAATATTTCTTTATGCCAAGCAATTTCGCTTTCGGTATATTCATAACCTCTTGCCCATAATTGAGCACTTTTAGCGACTTTAATAAACTTCCAATCTTTAAGCTTTTTAAGATGAGTAATTTGTTTTTTAGTATATCCAATATGTGCTGCATAAGCCATTATAGCTGGAATATAATCTTTTGATTTATAAAAATAATTATACCAACCAGCACCTTTTGACCATGCATTGGCTCTTTCAATTTCACTTAGTTCTAATGTCTTTTCATAAAAAGGTTCATTGCCCCAGTGTGTAATATCTATACTTACTCGATTTTTCTTAAGCTTTTTTCTTAATTTATTTACTGCCATAATTTCTCCTTAAAAATATTGTGCAATATAAGCCACCCACAATGGTAGTGTGATTATTGCTGTAATTATTAATATGTTATCGTTTAACCATTTTTCCATAATTATATTATACCTTAAAGCGACCAGACCGCGGTATTGATAAGGAGTTTGGGGTTGCGGCCTGGTCTAAACATTTTAATTATCCTTTCCATTAATAAACTCATCAATTTTTTCATTGATCTCCATATACTTTTTAGGATTCAATACATAAAAAAATATATTTGCTACTATTGCAATAGCCAAAATCATAAGAAAATTCTCAAGCATTTTTAATCCTATATACAAAATTTTCTGCTGCACTTTCAGCATATGATTCACTATGTCCTGGAAAGAGTTCTTTACCAACTACACTTCCACCTTCTTTCATAATAATACCATATGTTCCACTTGGTGTTTGAAAGACGGTTGCAAATCGATCATTTAATTGAAATGAATGAATTTCGGTATTCACATCAAAATCTCTTAATGCAATCAAATCATCTAGTTTCTTTTCAATGACATCAAATTTTGCCATCACTTCTTTTGTGAGATCACCAACTTGATGATAGATCTCGTCTGTATCATAATAACTCATAATTACTCCTTTTCCCAAAATAAAGGTATTCTTTTACCTTGTTTCTTTTCTGATATCATTATTGACTGAATATAAACTCCTAAAGCCATAATGATTATCACCAATGTTCCAAATGTATATCCTATAATTGTTTCCATTACTCTTCACCTTCCTTTTTCTGTAAATCTACAACTTTTTCTAATACCTCTTTTAATGCCATTACTTCTGTAACGTTTACTGCATTTTCAGATATTTCTTTTTCTACCACTTTTTCTACTGGCGGTATAACTTCTTCTTTTGATTCTATTTGTGAATCTGCTAAGAAGATTAAAATTGTTAATATTAAAAATGTTTCCATTATCCTCTTCTCATTCTAGATATATCAGTTGCTTCTTCTTTACTAATTACAGGTACTGCATTTGATTTGTGCATTGTTGCAATACCTTTAATAAGTGTACCTGTGTAAACTGGATTCTCTCTTTTAGTACAATCACCTGAAAGTTCATGCCATTTACCATTAGCCATATATTCTTCCATAAGTGATTTGTATTGTTTTGCTTGCTGTTCTCTGAGCTGTTCAAGTTGATTTGTTTTAGGTATATATGTTTTAAATTCAATAGGCTTTTTCTTAATGCTATTAGCTGCATGTTTTTTTCTTTTTCTTCCTGTTGGATCGTACCTAAGTGATCCCATGTAAAAGTTAGTCATTCCCATAATAGTATATTATAACACGTTTTTTCGCAAATGTAAACAGTTATTTTAAAATATTTTGTGCTGCTGATGGTTTAACTTGTCTTACATAAGCATCAATTAACTCATCACCTTTTAATTTCTCTCCAAAGTAAACCTTTGTACCATCTGCTAATTCTCTTTTAATAAGACCATTATTGTAAATAATATCAATAACACCCTTACCATCAGCAGTGTCTTGTGGTCTATTATCATACCACATTGAACTTAAACTATGAGCTTGCATAGATTTTACATCTCTTGCCCATTCTTCAGCTTCTAATAAAAGCCTTTGTCTTTCTACTTTATCATTGAATTGACCCACTTTTAACTCCTCCTGTTTCTGCAAGTTTAATTAATTCTCTTAACTTTTGATCCCAGAGCAATTTAAAGTCTGGGTCTTGAGCTCTATCACGAGCTTCTCGTAAAGCAATGACTTTTCTTGTAATATTACTCATAACTATCGTATCCTTTCATTGCATTGTAAGTTTCAAAATAAGATGTACCATCTAAATAGGTTCTTACTTCTTTATTAGAATATGTACGATATTCGTCTTTAAAACATTCAAGACCACCAGGTGACTGATGAGCAGCTTTTTTAACTGACTTAGTAAGCTTATTATAGTTTTTAATTGGTTTACTATAGACTTTTTTTACAGTTTGTTCAAAATCGTATTTTTCTTTTTCGGCTTTAAGTGCAGCCATTACGTTATCAAATGCTTTAGACATGTTTTACTCCTATAAAATCAAAATCAATCCATGTCATTTCGAATCGATTCATGATTCTTGTTGTGACATAGTTTTCAAATCCAAGTGTCCATAGTATTTTATCAGATAAAAGCATCTGACAATTATATGGAGTTCTTGTCGCGATGTGTTCAAAGTTCATTGTCATTATGCAGCCTCCGCTTCGTGATAGACACCTTGTGCCATACATGCTTTATCAGCAGAATAGCGAATGTCTGTTGTTTCAAATAGCTCAAATGCTCTTTGAGCGTCCCATAAATCTTGTAGTTTCTTACCACCTACATTTACTGTCCAAGGTGTATCGTTATCGGAAGGTCTTGAACCTTTCCAATCGTAAAGAGTAAAAATACCATAATCAGTATCTCCATCTTCAGTAATAGTTTGAGTTTCAATAACCCAGTCAACTGAGCATTTACCGTCTGTTGTTCCACCTAGTGGATCACCAAACATCTCAATTAATTGATTAGTTGTAATGTTCTCAATGTAACCTTTGAGTGAGGTACCGTTTGCTGAATAGCTATCGGTGCAGGGTATATATTGTATTGATTCCATATTTCTCCTTATCATCAATTTATATTACTATTATAACACGTTTTTTTGAGTTTGTAAACCCCTTTTTGAAAAAAAGTGCATTGTTTTTTTACTTCTTTTCATAGTATCTTCTGATTAAATAGACTCGTGTATAAGCAACAAAAGTCATAATACAAGTAACTGTAGTTCCCAATATAAAGGGATCATTTATTTCCATAATGGTCATGAAAAACCAAAGAAAGAATAAATTCAATGGATAGTTAACTAACAATCCAGTTCCAACAGTAGTTGCTGTTTCTTTATGCCTTTTTCTAGATTGTGTGCTCAAAAGTTTCCTTGATCCCTAGGTATTACCTGTACGCAATTAATTCCGTTTGCTCTCCACATATCAACAACCTTGTTACGATCATCGTAGACAACATCTGGATCACTGCCAAGGATTTCCCTTATAATAATAAGGACATCTTTTTTAAATACATCGTCGGGCCTGTAGTCACCATCTGGTCTCATAAACAATAAAGGTTCATCAATACCAATCCAATCTTGAATTTGTTTAATGGTGATATCCCTTTCGCTATTATTTCTAGCAGATACAAACATAACTAAATCTCCATCAGCCACATGTTGTTTTGCCATATCACAAACATGTTGTATTGGTGTATCATATTTTGTTTGAGCTCTAAAAGCAACCCAATCATTATTGCCATCAGAGACAAAGTGTCTTCTATGATCACAATCTGCAATGGTTCCGTCTATATCAAAAATTATATTCATACTATTATTATACCACAAAATGAGGGGATTGTAAACCCCTCGTTATTAAAATTCTACGTCAAGTGCTAATGCTGATCTACTACAACCATTGAATGGTTCAAAGTGACCATTAGTAAATATGTTGAGTCGAGCAAAACCCCAAGCATCAACATATGATAAAGGTGTTGCTGCCCAGATCTCATAATCAGTATCTTTGCCAATTTGAGCGCAAAGATCTAAAGTAGTTTTATCTCCTAAATTAGGAAATGCACCAATAAGCTTGGACTCTGATTCTGTGTCCAAATAGATTCTATATAAATTTTCCATTATAACTCCTTATCGAAAATATATGTATATTATACCATAGTTTTGCGTAATTGTAAACCCCTTTTTGAAAAAAAGTGCATTGTTTTTTCGTTGATTCTGATTGCGTTTTTTAAATTATCTAATCTGGCAATTGCGTTTTGCTCTTTTAAGGACATTATAATTATTAATTACAACGCTTGCTGTTAAAAGATTTGGAAAGAAAAGATCAGCATCTGTAATTATAATTGCATGATGAATTGTGGTATATGTAGGAACTAATATTATACTCTTTAAAGTAACAATCTCATAAATTTCAGGGACTTCAGGTAATAAGGGATTTAATTCTTTTACACAATTATATTTCATACCTCTATCAGTAGTATAAACATCTAATAGTTGTAGAGTTGTAAAAAGAGCCCAGTTAGACCAATGAGCTGGTTCTCTAGCTGGTTGGAGTGTAGATAGTAACTTTTTCGGATTTACCTTTGACCAATATTCTGTCGATTTCAGTAAATGTTCTGTTTGGACAGCTTCGATAAGTTTCTGGTCCCAACAACACTCGAACCCCATCATAATTGCGAGTTTGTCCTTCGAGTCGAGCTCCGAGGTTGACGGCATCTCCAATAACGGAATAGTCAAATCGAGATTCTGATCCCATGTTTCCGACGATACATGTGCCGGTATTGATGCCAATACCAATATCAATCCTAGGTAAACCTTGTTCTTCAAGTTGTTGTATAAGTTCATCTGCTGCTTCGCATATTTCAATTGATGTTTGTACAGCTTTATCGGCATGGTCCTCACAATCTAAGGGAGCATTCCAAAAAGCCATAATACAATCACCCATAAATTTATCTATTGTTCCACCGTTCTTTAGAACGATTTTAGTCATTGTATCTAAATAATTATTTATAAGAGTTACTAATCCTTCTGGGTCATCATTATTCTTATAGTGCTCTGATATTGGAGTAAATCCACATATGTCCATAAACATAAAGGTCATTTCTTTTCTTTCTCCACCAAGCTTTAAAAGTGATGGGTCTTTCTGTAATTGTTTGACTAGGTCTGGAGATACATATGTACCAAATTGTTTCTTAATTTGCTGTCTTAATACAAATTGTTTATAGAAATTATTGAATGCTGATGAAGTGAGTAAAAGTATATATATTATTAGAGAAGCTGATAAGTCGAGGAGTATCTTTTTCTCGATCCAAGCATAATATGACAAATATGATGTACCAAATGAAGCGAGCAGAAAAAGAATTAAAGAAAGCCAAATCGGTAGATAATATACACTCAAAACAATCAAAAGAGATCCAACTAGAATTAGACCTATTTCCGCTTGAAAAGTCCACTGAGGACGAGATATCGGAGAATCAGACATTATTGACTGAAGAGCCGATGCCTGTAATTGATGAGGATAAAGCAATCCAGCTGGGGTTGAGGTTTGAGGTACAATCCCTTTAGCAATTACACCAACAATAACAGTCTTACCATTTAAATTCTCTATTGGTTGTCCATCATATTCTATTTGATCAAAGGTTGTATTCCATTTCAACCAGATACTACCATTTGAATCTGTAGGTATTTGAAATGGTCTGAGTATAATTTCTTCAATACCACTTTCATTTAATTTAATTGTATAACTCTTTTTATTTTGTAATGCTCTGACTGTTTCTAAAGCAAATGATGGATATAAATCTCCATTGACTTGTGACATTAAAGGTATTCTACGAGTTACATTATCTACTTCTGGTGCTCCATTTAAAAGTCCTGCACCCCATGCACCTGATTCTAAAGATTCTATATTTGTTACTAAACCTTTATAACGATATGTAAAATCTAATGGATCACCAGCATATCCAAATGTAGCATAACCTACATAAGGTGCTTTTTCTGATCTACCATTTGCATCTGCATCTTGTGCTAATATAATACCATTGTCCTTTACCCATGATGCAAAGACTTCATCTCCACCAAACCTATCT
>Ga0222715_10004158_pt1 | contig 12684 bp, 10 predicted proteins | sample C33_9DmetaG_FD_165056 | JGI IMG/M metagenome (GOLD analysis project Ga0222715, IMG submission 165056) | Estuarine water microbial communities from San Francisco Bay, California, United States - C33_9D | ecosystem: Environmental > Aquatic > Marine > Unclassified | place: USA: California...
GGAAGTCCCAGCCCCTTCAGCAGGTGTTCTTACTTCTCTCGCTGTTGGTGAAGGCGAGAATGTGGAGGTTGGAGCACTATTGGGAAGCATTGACCCAAGCGGAATAGCCTCCTCTTCCAGATCAGCGCCTCCCAAGGCCAATGAAGCTTCCACAGTGAAGCAAGCCTCTGCTCCAGCAAAGGAAGAAGCAATTTCGAAGGTGGAAGAGCCAACTAAGCAGTTCCAAACAGCGGTGAAAGTTTCACCTGCTTCACTTTCCGCGGGGGCTGCGCCGATGCCCCCGGCAGTTAAGAAGCTTGTGATGGAGCATGGACTCGATCCCAGCCAAATTCAGGCTTCAGGCCGCGGTGGTCGATTAACAAAAGCTGACGTCTTAGATTACCTTCGAACTGGAGGTATGGATGTTTTTGCTATTGCTGAACCTCCGGCTGATCGCTCTGAGGATCGCGTTAAGATGTCTCGCCTTCGGCGTCGGATTGCGGAGCGGCTTAAGGAAGCTCAAAATACAGCAGCCATGTTGACTACCTTTAACGAGGTAGACATGACGGAAATATTGGCAGTTCGATCAGAGTTCAAAGACCTTTTTGAAAAGCGTCATGGTGTTCGACTTGGTTTTATGTCTTTTTTTGTGAAGGCCGCTATTCAGGGCCTTAAAGATGTGCCTGCCGTTAATGCTCAAGTTGATGGCGAAGATATAGTCTATAAGAATTTTTACGATATCGGTGTTGCCGTTGGGACCGAACAGGGTCTGGTAGTTCCAGTCATTCGGAACGCAGAAACGCTCAGTCTAGCTGGTATAGAGAAGGCAATTGGAGAATACGCTCGGAAAGCTCGAGACGGTAAGCTAGCACTCTCTGATCTTTCCGGTGGGACTTTCACAATCTCTAACGGGGGTGTTTATGGGTCGCTTTTGTCGACTCCGATTTTAAATCCACCGCAGTCAGCTATTCTTGGGATGCATAAGACACAAGCTCGGCCAATGGTCATGCCTGATGGTTCCATTCAAGCTCGGCCAATGATGTACCTCGCGTTATCCTATGACCATCGCATAATTGACGGATCTGAAGCGGTAACTTGTCTTGTACGGATGAAGGAAACTCTCGAAGACCCGCGCCGTATGCTTCTGGATATGTAAGGGGCTGTTCTGATGGAACATGGGTACGATCTCGTAGTCATTGGAGGTGGCCCTGGTGGTTATGTTGCCGCCATCAGAGCATCTCAGCTCGGTATGAACGTAGCTTGTGTTGAAATGCGTGGCACTCTCGGTGGCACCTGTCTGAATGTTGGGTGCATTCCTTCCAAGCATTTGCTCCATGCTTCCCATGCATTTCACGAGGCAAAGCATGGCTTCGCGAAATTAGGTGTCGTCACGAAGGGTGTTGCCCTTGATCTCAATCAGATGATGTCCTCTAAAAATGAGGTCGTTTCTGGTCTTACCCAAGGTATCGAATTTCTCTTCAAGAAAAATAAAGTCGATTATGTGCAGGGTCGTGGTGAAATTCTCGGGCCTGGTAAGGTCAAGGTCGCTTTAGATAAAGGCGAAAGGATACTCGACACAAAGCATATCCTCATCGCCACTGGTTCGGAATCAACGCCTTTGCCAGGTGTCGAGGTTGACGAAAAAAAGATAGTTACCTCAACAGGGGCGTTGGAACTAAAAAAAGTCCCAAAAAAATTGGTGGTAATTGGTGGTGGCGTAATTGGACTAGAGATGGGGGTTGTTTGGCGTCGACTGGGCGCGGAGGTCGAGGTCATTGAGTTTCTAGATAAGATCCTGCCGACTATGGATGCTGAGCTCTCTAAGACCATGCAGCGTACCTTAAAGAAGCAAGGTTTTTCATTTCGATTAGGAACAAAAGTAACTGGAGCTGAAACAACGCGCTCCGGTGTCAATCTAACCGTTGAACCTGCAAAAGGTGGCAAAGCAGAGCAAGTAGAAGCTGACGTAGTTCTTGTGTCGATAGGGCGGCGTCCATACACCCGAGGTTTGGGTCTCGAAAAGGTTGGTGTCGAAACAGACCGCGGGAAGATTAAGATTAACAGTCATTACCAAACAAACGTTGCTGGTATTTGGGCGATTGGAGATGTCGTCGATGGCCCAATGTTGGCTCATAAGGCCGAAGATGAGGGTGTCGTAGCCGTTGAACTAATGTCAGGCCAGGCAAGTCATATTGATTACGACTGTATACCCAGTGTTGTGTATACTGATCCTGAGGTTGCATCCGTTGGGCGTACAGAGGAAGAACTTAAAGCTCAGGGGCTGGATTACAAGGTTGGTAAGTTTCCATTCCAGGCAAATTCCCGAGCTCGGGCTTCGGGTGGTGGAGATGGGTTCGTAAAGATTTTGGCGGATTCAGACACCGACCAAGTGTTGGGTGCTCATATAATCGGACCGGATGCGGGAACGCTTATTGCGGAAATAGCACTTGGTATGGAATTTGGAGCCTCTTCTGAAGATATAGCCAGAACGTGTCATGCCCATCCAACGTTAAATGAAGCTGTGAAAGAAGCGGCTCTGGCGGTTGAAGGTCGCCAGATTCACGCCTAAAAACTAGCGGGTGATATCCAGAGCTGCTTTGTCTTCTTCTGTATAGAACGCGTCCGCGTGAATTCGTGAGTTATCTAGTCCAGCCGCAGTAAAAATCTCTTGCGCTGCTTCTACCATTTTAGGGGGGCCGGCCAGATATGCTCTCGCTCCATCCAAAGCTTGTGTTCCAAGCTTTTCTAGATCTGACCTGATTGCTTCTGTAACTAGTCCGGTTCTCCGAAGTGAGTCATCTGTTGCTTCTGACAGAACAATATCCGCCTTAAAACTAGGACACGCAGACTGCAGTGCCTTAAGCTCTTCCTCTAGATAGATATCTGACTCGGTCCTGGCACCAAACCAGAGGTTTATAGGGCGTTGCGTCGTTTTCGAATGATTAAGTGCGGCTGTTAGAATTGCTCTAATTGGTGCAAGTCCAGACCCGCCTGCCACCGCGAATATTGGGCCTGTTTCTTGTTCTCTTAAGAAAGCAAAACCTTTAGGACCGTGAACCGCTACTAGTTCCCCAACTTCTAATTCGTCGAAGACAAAAGCTGATACACCCTGATCCCCCATGCGCCGAATATGAAATTCAATTTCGTTGTCCATGGGAGGTGTGGCGAATGAGTAGTCACGTGCAGGAAAGCCTGGGAAAGCGACACTTGCAAACTGACCTGCCGTATATTCTAGCGGTTCTGATAAACGTAATCGAATTGCAGCTATATCATGGGTCAGTTTTTGAACTGAAATCACCTCTCCTTGAAGCTGTTTAAGCGGGTGCGATAGTGCGTCGTCATAATTCATGACTGCTAGGGTGCAGTCACTTCTGGGCTCTGCGCGGCAGGCTAGGATGATGCCACGAGCTCTTTCGTCATCGGTCAAGGCAAAACTGGAATGTGAACGCATCTCCACATTCCCCAAAATAAGCCGTGACTTGCAGGCGCCACAATTTCCGGATGCGCAGCCATAAGGATATGAAATATTCTCTTCTAGTGCGATTTCGAGGATTGTTTCGTCAGGGCCCACTTCAATTTTTTCATCGAACGTTACGAGATTAACTATATGAGACATGGGCAAATCCTGATCTTGGGTGCTGTATTAAATTTATATAGTGGAGAAAGTGCGATCGGCGAGATTTGTTTTTATCCGATTTGGTCTTTTGCAATCGTTAACCGCTAGACCAAGTGAACTAGCTGCCGTATCCATACGCTGAAGATTTTTAAATTTTGGCTATCTGGCTACTTTTCATCAATATAAGGAAAGACGTTTATGGAACTTCGCAATCTAGGTCGATCAGGCCTCCGCGTTTCACTTGTAGGGCTTGGCTGCAACAATTTTGGCATGCGCTTAGATGCTAGCCAGACAGCGGGTGTTGTTCATGCCGCGCTCGATGCTGGAATAACTCTGTTTGACACAGCTGATATGTACGGAGGGCGGGGTAATTCGGAGCGTTTCCTTGGCCAGGCTTTGGGGGCGAAGCGATCAGAGATAGTGCTGGCTTCTAAGTTCGGCATGGCAATGGATGATGAAGGTATAAAAATTGGCGCAGCTCGCCGATATATTATGCAGGCAGTTGAGGATAGCCTGACTAGGCTTGGTACGGACTGGATTGATCTTTATCAGCTTCACCAGTTCGACCCTAGAACCCCAATTGATGAAACTTTGCGAGCTCTCGATGACCTAATCCGGGATGGAAAAGTTAGGTATGTTGGCTCGTCCAACCTACCAGCTTGGCGATCTGCTGAAGCAGAATTTATAGCCCGTGAACTAGGCACTAACAGATTTGTCTCTTGCCAGGAGGAGTGGAATGTTCTCAATCGGGCAATTGAAAAGGACGTTGTGCCAATGATGGAAGCCTACGGACTTGGAATGCTGCCGTATTTCCCACTAGCTTCGGGTTTATTGACTGGTAAGTATAAGAAGGATGCGATGCCAGAGGGAGCCCGACTCACAGACATGCCTCGTTTTGCCAATCGTGGCTACGTTACCGAAGAGAATTTTGCGAAGGTTGAGAAACTGAAAGCCTTTGCTGAGGAGAGGGGCCATTCAGTCTTGGAACTGGCCTTTAGCTGGTTGGCTGCACAAAAAGTAACGGGGTCAGTTATTGCAGGTGCTACCAAGCCAGATCAGATTAAAAGCAATGTTGCTGCCGCTGGTTGGAAGATGACGGCCGATGACCTCGCCAAGATCGATGAGATAGTTAGCTAGGAAGAGCTCAGAGCCGCCGTCCGATTAATTGTGGCGGCGGCTTTAAATTAGTAATCCATTGGTTATTAGAGTTCTTCGAGTAACCCTTTTGAGCTCCTCGACGAATTTGACTTAACTCCATCTTTAACCGGGATTGCACCATTTTAAAAAGTGAGCTGTGTCTAGCAGTGAGTGTCTAACCTGCAGATTGGGTAAGGAATAGTTTGACTATGTCAGGGGCTACAAACCACATTTCGTTCGACGATTTTTTAAAAGTCGATATACGGGTTGGTCGTATTGCGCGAGCAGAACCTTATCCGGAAGCTAAGCGTCCTGCTTATAAAGTATGGGTGGACTTTGGAGGGGACATTGGAGTCCTCAAGTCCTCAGCACAAATAACCGTTCATTATGCTATTGATGATCTGCCAGGAATGCTGGTCGCCGGGGTCGTAAATTTTCCGCCAAAGCAGATTGGTAAATTCATGAGTGAATTTCTGCTTCTAGGATTTCCAGATGAAACCGGAGCTGTTGTTTTAATGCAACCCAACAAAGATGTACCGCTTGGCGGTAGACTTTTCTGAGACTTCACCATCCCATCGGCAATGATAACTGTTTTTTGCTTATGATTTTAGCAGCGATCGATGGCACCTGATTGTTGGTAATTCGACCTCGCCAAAAGCAGAAGCCCACCAGAATTGGTGGGCTTCATTGAGGTTCACGGAAGTGAAATTCGTAGATATTGAACTGGTTGATAGAGATTAAATGGTACCACAATCAATTCATCTCTGCACAGTAAAATAAGAAAAGCCAAGTCACCACCATCTTCTATCACGAATCGAGTTTAGAGATTTGTTCGTCAGGAGATGACAGTTAGATTGACTGGAATTCCGGAGCTGATCTGCTTTCTTTGCTCAATCAATCCAGCTGAGAGAGCAAACAATGCCTTTTCTAACTTTATCAGTCGTTGCTCTAAACTCAGGCTGGTTTTTCACCTTTGACGGTTGTTCTATACATCTCTCTGCGATAACCATCGTAATCATTAAAGGCATGATGACAACAAATACGGTTATCCCAAATCACAAATGTTCCAGGTTCCCACCGTAATCTGCAACTGAACGCTGGCTGGGATACATGGTCTTTTAAAAAGCTGAGAATACCGGCTGCCTCATCAGCAGTCATACCCTCAATACCGCTGGTATAAGTTTGATCTACATACAACGACTTTTCTTTTGATTTTGGATGTGTGCGCACTATCGGGTGATAATTGCCCGTAACCATTTTCTGAGTATTCATGTCGAGGCTCATAGTTCCGAAACCTTTTATCCGCCCGTTACCAGCCTGATCGGTTTCCTTTTTCTGTGCCTCGAGAGCTAATTGCTCTACAACACCTCGTGCAGAAAAGTGTGCCTTTAGGTTTGCTATAACTGATTTCATTGTGTCACTCAGCGTCTCATAAGCAAGTACTGAGTTGCACCACATAGTATCGCCACCATACGGAGGAATATCGACACCGTAGAGCATCGAGATCGCCGGTGGTTGCTCAAGGAATGGTGAGTCGACATGCCATCCGTTGCCAAAAACCATTTCCACTCTTGTATCTGCTTCCATGATTACTGGCTGTACGTTTCGATGTCCCTCAACGCCGCTGCTGTAGGCGTCGTCCGCAAACTCTCCGAACCTTAAAGTGAAAGCCTCTTGATCGGCATGGGAGAATTTTTGACCTCTAAAGAAGATCATTTTGTGGCGGTAAAGAGCATTTTCAACTTCCAAAAACTGCTCGTCGGTGATTTTGCTGATGTCAACCCGACGTATTTCTGCCCCCATTGCAGCCGCTAGTGGCACCGCCTCAATGTGGTCGTAAAGTCTGGCTTTGTTGTCAAATTTTCGTGTTGGATGGACTTTCATGAATCACCTGCCGTTTCAGCCATGTTGTCACATTGAGACACATTCTAGTTGATAGTTTCAAGAAGCCAGGTAATCACCGCCGCCTTCTATCACTCATCGAGTTCAGAGATTTGTTCGTCAGGAGATGACAGTAGATCCTTTGCTAAGGCATGCTTCATGCTTAACAATTAATCTGATTGTAAAAAGGAGGAATGCTTATGACATTAGTAATTGGGGTGCATGAAGTCGAAGACGTTGCAAAATGGCTAGAGTCACCGCTTCGCAAGCAACTGTTTGATGCAAAAGGGATCAAGCACACCACTTTCACAGACCCCTCTGGGTCCAATGTGACGGGTTTATTGTTTGATGTTCCTGACATGGATGAGTTCCAAAGGCTCATGCAATCAGCAGAAGTTCAGAAATCAGCAGCGAAAGATGGCGTAAAACTGGATACTCTTCGGGTACTTATCGAAGCGTGACTAAGAGATAGATTTTTTCGTTCAAAAAGTCACTTAAACAACTTAGACGCCACCTAAACGCCTTCAACAACAACAAAAACACCGGTCATGTTATCCTTTCGACCGGACTCTATATTTTTGTACTCAGGGCTATTCACGCATTCCTTAGCTTTTTCAAAGCTTGGGAATTCTACTATCACGTCTAGGTTAGCTGCATCACCCTCACGATAGGCAGCTTGACCACCCCTTACTAAGAAACGACCTTCGTATTGTTCAATTACAGCGCCGACTTTCGATGCATAATCAGATACAAATTTTTCTGCATTAGATAATACTGGGTGGGCAATTATGTAGCCTTTTGGCATGTCATTCTCCTGTTCTTTGTCAGGTCGTCCATAGGGCGCGGTCACTCTAGCGACTGAGCCCAACTTCTAGTTAGAAATGAAAAAAGGCGAGCAACAGTTAATTTGTTTACCACCGGTTAAAGGCATCCAAGCAAACAAGCGCCGGGATGTCTTTGTTTGATGAGCTGATTGATTTCTTCAATAGCAGATAGTCTTGCCTTAAATAGGCGGTTCAACCGGCTGGTGTGTAAGCGGAAGCGACTTTCCTTGCCTGTTCCAGGATTGGTTCCAGGTTTAGGTATTCAAGGTACTCCGCCATTTCAAAAGCGCCTGATGCTTTGAGTGCTGTGGTCAATCCAAGCAGTGCTTCCTGACTGGGTGCAGATACTTCAACTGCAACATCGAAGCTCCCACGGACAAACTCGATCGAATGAACGCTTCCGCCAACGGCATTCATCATAGCCTCAACTGCCGCCTTCCGATCAGACCCGGCAATTAAACCTTTCAAGGCATGTGAGTGATATTTCCCTAGTAGTAATGCTTTTACCATTGGATCCTCCCTTTATTTATATTTCTTTCTGAGCTTATGCACCGCTGAGAAAAGATGCAAAACTTAATTATCGCCTTTGTTGCGCAGTGAGATGCTTCACTTTGTCAAGGTTAGTTCTTTACCATGTTGAGCTTGTCTAATTCTTCTGCATGCAGGCTGTCCGAGGCTAGAGTTTCACCGAAAACCTCTTGCTCAAACCACTTGATGAAATCTTGGTCACGCTCTTTTTTCCAGAATTCCCATGTCGGCTTACCCATTCGGGTTTTCATAATTCCGGATTTTATAAGGTGCATTCTCATGTCCAAATGATCTCTGCCAATCACCCCACTCTTAAATTGGTCATAGCTATCAAATAAATCGATAAGGCATGTCTGTATCCAAAGAGTCATTCGCCAATATTCAAAATCCTCAAAATCATCTTCACGCCAATTTTTTGCTAGAAATCGTGAGAAATTTTCATTTTGTGAAGATTCGAAGTATCTCTTGTAGAGACGGTCATTTAAGTTAAACCCGAACTGCAATTTCATAATCTTTTGATTCATTCGTATTTGTTTTGCCAGATAGACGACTGACATAATCATCGCGATACCGCTTATTATTTGCGCCAATTCTGGAATGCTAAAGCCACTCATATGAAACTCCCCAATACCTTGCACTCCTACTGTACTTTTACTTAGAACCTGGCGGCAATTGGAGCTGACGCATGAGATTTATTGAATTTCTGTCCGTGAACGTGATGGGCTTGTGAGCTTCTTCACCAGCAGACAAGTGTTTCAGACAATTGGAGAAGGCTCCCTGCTGTTGGCAGTGAAGCATTGCGAAACGGCAAGGAGAAATGTGATCTATGTGACTGAAAACTTGCGGAAACGGCGATTTAGAATAGTTGAAGAATAGGAAATCAATGGTGGCAGAAAAAGAAACAGGACCAACAACCTCTAAAAAACGCTGGCAGTTTTGGATTGATAGAGGTGGTACGTTTACCGACATAGTCGCTCAAAAGCCGGATGGTAATATAATTACTCACAAACTTTTGTCGGTTAATCCTGAGCGGTATTCCGATGCAGCAACCCAGGGGATCAGAGACCTCCTAGGTTTGTTGGAAGGTGCGCCTATCCCTGGTGATCTTATCGATGTTGTAAAGATGGGTACCACGGTTGGGACTAATGCTCTGCTTGAGCGCAAAGGTGAGCCAACTGTTTTGGCTGTTACCAAGGGGTTTCGGGATCTTCTCCGCATAGCCTATCAGAACCGCCCAAATTTATTTGATTTGCAAATAAAACGACCTGAGTTGCTTTATGGTGACATTATTGAACTGAATGAGCGTGTCCTTGCGGATGGCACCGTAGAGCAACCACTAGACGAAGAAACCGCTCGCGCTGATTTCAAAGCGATGCGTAATAAAGGTTACTCAGCGATCGCCATTTTGTGTCTCCATGGGTATCGTTATCACGACCATGAAAAAAGATTAGCAGAGTTGGCATTTGCGGCCGGCTTTTCTCAAGTATCGGTCAGTCATCAGGTCAGCCCGTTAATCAAAGCGGTGGGACGCGGTGACACAACCGTGGTTGATGCATACCTCTCTCCTGTGCTCCGGCGGTACGTCGACCTTGTAACAGCCCAGCTCGATGGCGCGCGATTAATGTTCATGCAGTCTAATGGTGGATTAGCCGACGCAAAGCGTTTTCAGGGCAAGGACTCAGTCCTTTCAGGACCGGCGGGGGGGACAGTCGGGGCAGCAAAAACCGCAGCCATGGCTGGCTTTGATAGGATCATCGGCTTTGACATGGGCGGTACTTCGACTGACGTCTCTCACTATGCAGGTGAATATGAGAGAGCATTTGAGACTTTAGTGGCTGGCGTTAGGATGCGCGCACCGATGATGCGTATCCATACTGTCGCGGCAGGTGGCGGCTCAATTTTAAGTTTTGAACATGGTCGCTTTAGAGTTGGCCCAGAAAGTGCAGGGGCGGATCCTGGTCCCGCTAGCTACCGGCGTGGTGGACCCCTTACCGTTACTGATTGCAATGTGGTTTTGGGCAGATTGCAACCCACTCTTTTCCCTAATGTTTTTGGCCAAAAGGGTGACCTGCCTCTAGACGCGCATGCTGCCTATTCCCGTTTTCAAGAGCTAGCAGAGGCAGTAAAAGCCGAAACTGGAGAGGATCGATCTATTGAAGATGTAGCCGCGGGCTATCTGCAGATAGCAGTAGAGAACATGGCGAATGCGATTAAGGAGATCTCGATCCGGCGGGGCTATGATGTAACTGAATATACCCTGTGTTGTTTTGGCGGAGCAGGTGGGCAACATGCCTGTATGATTGCTGATACGTTGGGTATGGAAACCATCCTAATCCATCCATATGCGGGAGTTTTGTCAGCTTATGGGATGGGACTTGCCGATATCCGTTCGGTTAAAGAGCGTTCGGTTGAATTGCCATTGGACGTCCAAGACCTCTCTCGAATTCAATTAGTGCTTGCCGAACTTTCCGATGAAGCACAAGCCGAAATCACGCCCCAACTCACGAGTAGTGATCAGTTGCATATCGAACAGCGGTTACACGTTCGATATGAAGGAACAGACTCTTCTTTAGAAGTTACCCTGCCAGAAGTTGGAGATATCGTTTCAGAAGTGCGTCGGTCCTTTGAGGACGAACATCGTCAGCGCTATGGCTTTGTGATGGAGGGTAAGAGGCTTGTAGTGGCGGCCGCTGTTGCGGAAGCCATAGGGAAAACAAACGTCATAGAAGAGGAGAAACAGCAACTAGCTGGTGACATTAATATTACCCCGACCACAAAACACGCGGTGTATATAGACAGAAACTGGATGGACACGCCCTTCTATAGTCGTGAGGTAATGCTGCCTGGTAGCATCGTTGAGGGCCCCGCCGTTATTGTGGAGAGAACAGGCGCAAATGTAGTTGAGCCTGGCTGGCGAGCGGAGATAACCTCGCTCAACCACTTAGTTATGAAACGCTACGTGCCTGTTGAGCGAAGCAATGCTGTGGGTACTGAAGCAGACCCCATTCTTCTAGAGGTGTTTAATAATTTATTTATGTCTGTCGCTGAGCAAATGGGCGCAGCGCTAGAGAACACCGCATATTCTGTAAATATCAAGGAACGATTAGATTTTTCCTGTGCCATTTTTGACTCAGAAGGAAGCCTTGTTGCAAATGCACCTCACGTTCCCGTGCATCTGGGATCAATGGGTGCAAGCGTTCGAACAATCATAAGAGAACGCAAGGGGACGATGAATTCAGGTGACTTCTATGCTCTTAACGACCCTTACAACGGTGGGACGCATCTTCCTGACATAACCGTTGTCGCTCCAGTATTTGAAGGTGATGAGATCATATTCTTCGTGGCTGCACGGGGACATCATGCCGATGTAGGAGGGCTTACCCCAGGATCTATGCCACCGGACTCGACTGAAATTGAGCACGAAGGCGTATTGATTGATAATTTCCTGTTGGTGGATCGGGGAACCTTCCGCCAGCAGGCTTTGGAAGATCTATTACTTTCCGCAAAATTCCCTGCGCGGAATATTTATCAGAATGAAGCTGACTTGAAGGCCCAAATCGCCGCCTGTGAAAAAGGCGTGCGTGAGGTCAGGCGGATGATAGAACACTTTGGTTTGATTGTTGTTCAAGCTTACATGAAACATGTTCAGGACAATGCAGAGGAAAGTGTCAGGCGCGTAATAGGCGCATTAGAAAGTGGCTCTTTTGAATATGAACTAGATAATGGCGCAATAGTTGCTGTCGATATCTCAATAAATTCTCAAGAACGTTCTGCCATCTTGGATTTCAGTCGCTCGTCTGCCCAGTTATCTAGTAATTTTAATGCTCCCTCGGCTGTGTGCAGGGCGGCGGTCCTTTATGTATTCCGTATGCTTGTGGGCCAAGATATCCCGCTAAACGATGGCTGTCTGAAGCCCATCGAAATAATTGTCCCTGAGGGTTCAATGCTGAATCCTAAACACCCTGCCGCTGTTGTCGCGGGCAATGTGGAAACCAGTCAGGTGGTAACTGATACAGTACTTGGCGCACTGGGTGTGATGGGAGCATGCCAAGGCACGATGAATAATTTTACATTTGGGGACAAAGATCACCAGTACTATGAGACTATATGTGGAGGTGCTGGAGCTGGTCCAACTTGGGAAGGTACCAGCGCTATCCACACTCACATGACGAATACCCGATTAACTGACCCCGAAATCTTGGAACTTCGATATCCAGTTGTTCTCGAGAGCTTCGGTGTCCGCCCTGATAGTGGTGGTGCGGGGAAAAACCGTGGCGGAGATGGAATAATTCGCCGAATACGTTTCCAAAGGGAAATGACTGCAGCCATCCTTTCAAATCGTCGAAAGATACCACCTTATGGAATGGCCGGCGGAAGTCCTGGCAAGCTTGGCAAAAATCGCGTTGAGCGTGTTGGGGGTGAGATAGAGCACCTTCAAGGAGCGGATAAGGCCGAGATGAGATCTGGAGATGTGTTTGTCATAGAAACACCCGGAGGTGGTGGGTACGGACCAGTTTGATAAATTTGATTGCGTTAAAAACAGTTTGGTTCTATCGAGCCCTCGTTTTTGATCCTCTATTTGGTGGATTGTCAGATTGTCCCGAGATGTCGCTTCTGAAGAAGTCCAGCATAAAACTGACATTAAATTACGTTCTGCAACCTTGGATGATGTGAATGCACTCATCTTGTTGGAGAATAAATGTTTTCAGACGGATCGTC
>Ga0222715_10004159_pt1 | contig 12682 bp, 9 predicted proteins | sample C33_9DmetaG_FD_165056 | JGI IMG/M metagenome (GOLD analysis project Ga0222715, IMG submission 165056) | Estuarine water microbial communities from San Francisco Bay, California, United States - C33_9D | ecosystem: Environmental > Aquatic > Marine > Unclassified | place: USA: California...
GAGGTGCTTTGCACCTCTAACTGCCAACCTTGGTGTTCGCATAAACGCTTAACAATCGATAAACCGAATCCCATACCGGTGCTTTGCTTGCCTTTAACACCGCGCTCAGTCACTGACGCCGATATATCGGACTGGATACCCGGGCCAGTATCACTTACCAGCAATACTTGTTCAGCAAACGAGATGGTGACTTGCCCTTCAAGAGTATACTTAAATGCATTGCCGATGACGTTATCTAATATTACTTTTAACATCTTGGATTCAGCTAATACTTGAACTTGGCAACTATCATCAATCCCCACTTCTATGGCTTTGTCTGCAAGCAATAAACGATTATCTAAAATCGCGCGTTCCAAAATCGGTAGTAATTCGATGGGTTGAGCATTTAAGGCCCCATGCTCCTCTCGAGCAAGCAGAAGCAGCATCTGTACGGTTTGCTCCATTTGCTCGGCAGCTTGATAAATACGTTGCAGCGCTTGGTTTTCATTTTCTCTGGCGTTCAACTGGGCAACTTCAATGGCGTTTTTTATCACCGCCAGCGGCGTGCGTAATTCATGACTCACATCACGAGTAAAGCTACGTTCACGCTCCATCGCCGCAGCAATACGGGCCAGTGTTTGGTCAAGGGCATGGGCTAAAATACCCACTTCATTTTTCGGAAAATCGTTGGCGAAATTTTTTGGCAGTGTATCTAATGCGATGCCATCAACTAGGCTCGCCAATTGATTTAACGGCCGCGTGGTACGACGCCCAATAAGCCAAGCAATTAAACAAGCAATCACAGTGACTATCACACCGCTAATCACTAAAAACTGAATGATGCCGCCTCGAATAGGGCGCACCAATAGCTGTTCGCTTACTTCAGCAACTAAAAAGGTGTTTGGGTGCGCCTTGAATTCATAGAGGTGATAGTGCAACCCGTCTTTACCAAAGAACTCTTTGCGCTGCGGCTCTTCAATCGCAATAGAGCGAAAATCGTCGGGCAAATCATCCCGTGCAAAAACCAACTGCATAGTAGTGCTTCTTGGCGTTGGCCAACGTCCTGTTTCGGTAAACCCTTGAGATAAATAATCCGCTTCTTGAATTACCCCTCGCTCAATAAAGGTATCTTCCAAAGTGTACAACAGCGCAAGCGAAATAAGGCCGTAAATGGCTGAAATGATTAATGTAAACAAGCATAACCGCCAAATAATGCGGTGGCTTAAACTGTGAAACGCTGGTACTGCTTGAGTCATAGTATCAATACCTGTCTATTATTCTTCATCAATGGCTAGGGTAAAGCCTGCGCCAAATACGGTTTTTATTAGAGGCTTTGCAAATGGCTTATCGATTACCATACGCAGCTGGTAGACATGCGAGCGCAGTGCATCCGATTCCGTTGGCTCATCGCCCCATAATTTCTGCATGAGTTCTGAACGGCTAACGACTTGCGGATAAGCCTCGGCCAGTATGGCTAAGATTTTAAAACCCATGCTACTGACTGCCAATGCAACGCCACTTCGACTGGCAGATTTGCGCTTGCGGTCGATCACTAAGGGACCTAGTTTCAATTCCTCGCTGGTTTGCAAGCCATACCGCCGCGATAAGGCCAAACAGCGTACCTCTAGCTCTTGTAGGGAGAATGGCTTAGTTAAATAGTCGTCCGCACCAGCCTGAAAACCCGAGACTTTATCATCAATGCTATCCCGAGCAGTTAGCATCAAAATTGGAATGTGTCGGTCAGCTTTTTCGCGTAAGACGCGGCATACGGCAAAACCATCCATGGCGGGTAAATTTAGATCAAGGATGACCAAATCATAGTAGTTTTCCAGTGCCAAGTTTAAGCCTTGATCACCGCGTATGGCGAAATCAAAAACATGGCCTTTATGCTCCATATACTCAGCAATATTCTTGGCGATATTGGCCTCATCTTCGACCAAAAGTACCTGTAAACTATTTGATTCTGTCATCCTGCCATCCTATCTGAGGCTACTTTATTGTCTTACTGTTTTAGTTGACTGGCTTAAACTCGACAAGAACTGCTGAGCGGGCTCAAAATCCGAGTGTTGCACCAGAATTTGCTCAGCGGTCTTTCGGCTGGCAATGGTATCACCTAATCGCTGCTGCGTTTTAGCAATCTGGATATCTAGGTTGGGATTATTAATAGTCTTTTGTGCTACCAACATTAACGCCAACGCTTGTTGCTGCTGCTTTTCACCCTCAGCCTGCTTTAGATAATAAAATCCGTACATGCCTGCCAATGTTAATTGATAACGTTCTGGATCTGCGCTCAGTTGCGCTAGCGCCTGCTCATTTCCGGCCAAAAACTCAGCGACCTTCTCCAAGGTTAAATCATCACTAAAGCGCTCCACAGATTGCACAGAAATACCCATGGCTTCAAGCATTGCCGTGGCTACACCTACCGTAGATGAGGGGTTTTGGCCCGTCACTAAACGACCGTGAACCGCTACATGCTCCAGCATAATATCAGATGATTGAAATACACCACCGCGATCTGCAAGTTTATCTTCGAGCAAAAACGCAAAGTGGGGTAACCATTTCTTGCCAAACAGTCGCTCTTCATCATTGGTAAAACCGTTAATACGTTTCCCAGCAACCAAATATTCACCATTGGACAACTTAACGTCTACCAAGGCTGCTGGACCATGACAAACAGCAGCGACTACGCCTTGTTGTTCATATACATCGGCAATCATTTGTTGTAGCGCCCCATCTTTCGGTAAATCGAACATGGCGCCCTTACCACCGACAATAAACACCGCGTCATAGTTATTGGCATTTAGCGAGCTTATCGCCAGGGTATTATTTAGTTGAGCCATTATCGCACTATCTTTTAGCACTTGGGCGTTAAACGCTTTAGTCGGATCGTATTGATCTGCTTCTACCGCGCCACCATTAGGGCTAGCGACATCTACGCTGATGCCATGCGCGTTAAAAACTAAATAGGCCTTGGCAAATTCATCAAATTCATAGCCTGGTTGTTCATCGCCTTGTGATTGACCATAACCACTCACCACCATAAGCACTTTTGTACCTTGTTGTGCGTTGGTTGCTGCGAAAGCTTGAGTAAAACTGGTAATTAGTAACGTAATAAGCGTTAACACTCGGACCATAAATTGTCGCATAAAGTATCTCCTTTGTTGGTAGAGTTTTACTTTATGCGGTGGTGCGTGAAACGAATGTGAAATTGTATTTTTTTCGCAGAGGGCTTTCAGTCCGCTGACGGCTCTCAACCCGCTGAAAGCATTCAGTCCTCTGAGGCCGCTTACTCAGCCAATAATTCACGAATCGAACTGCGTAAACTGTTACGACTGGCCACATGGCCAATAATGACAACTATGGCCATAAACACCAACAAGGTTCCACTTAACCAAATAAAGTCCGGTGAATAAGGCAGTGAAAACTGCGATTGATACATCAATACGCCCGCGAACCAAGTGCCAAACATGGCACCACAAGCCGCGATGCCACCGGTCATCGCCCACTCAATCAGGTTAATATGTAAACACGTGCGTTTGGGCAAACCAAAACTCATGATCACACTGTTTTTCCTACGCTCTTGGCGATCAAAGGCCAATACCGACGACACAATTACAATACTCGCCAAGCACATGATCATCACTGCAAAGCCACTGATAATTTGCGTAACCAAGGACAAGGTATTATCAAAGCGCGCCATCATTTCACGCATAGATACCATTCGCAGCGTCGGATGCTGCTGCCACAATTCACCCAAGGTATTAACGCTGTCTTCAGTAGTTTCTATACTGGCCATAAAATAGTGGGGCGCAGTTAAGAACCTGACCGCTGTGCTGGGCATTTGCACCCAAAATGTAATTGAACCGGCGCCAGGCTTGTAGGCATGGCTAGCCACAATCATAAAATCAACCGCTTGTTCGTCCACCATAAAGGTCAATTGATCGCCAATGGCTAAGCCGATGTCGGTCATCACCTCTTGTTCAACCGAGATTTGTTTCCAGTTCTGTTGTCCTTGTGGCTCAGTTGTCCACCACTGCCCATTCATCAGACGATTATTACTCGGTATTACATCTGTCCAATGCATGCGAATCGAACGCTTAAACGTCGCTAAACTCTCACTGGGGCGCGTAGCAAATTCATCCAGAGACTGCTCATTGACGCGAATAAGTTTGGCGTACATAAATCGTTTTTGTTGGCGCACTTCACCGCCTTGGCTCAACGCCCATGCCTCAACGGCCTGCATTTGTGAACTATCAGCCTGTGAAACAAATAAATTACCGTCGTTCTGACGCTGATATTTTTCCATGGTATTGCCCAAGTCACGCAACAACATCAAAGTAAAGAGTAGTAAAAAAGCACACAAGCCAACGCCCATGATCTGCGTAGATTTACTCACAATGCGCTGGCGCATCATAAAGGTAGCAAAAGGAATTAGGCCTGAATATCGCTGCGTCAGTTTTTCACCTAACGTTAAACTCAACCAGCTCACCAGGGCAATCAAAGCCACACAGGCTGCCATCGAACCCAACACCATGGCGGTGAGCAAGCCATTGTCAGAATAAATTGCCGTGACCACTAGCAATACAGCTATACCACTGCCAAGTGACACTATTGCCCGCTGAGGGTGTGGAAAGTTAATTACCAACTGTTTAACTGACGCTTGCTTAAGCGACAGCCAAACTGGCAATTGAAATACCGCCAATAATAGCGCGCAAACGCCAAAGGCAAACCCTGCTTGGATAAAGCTCGGTTGCCAGGTAAGATTGTTCAACGTTGCTGATAACCAATCGATGATCACCCAATGGCATAAGGTGGCAATCCCCAAGACTATTGGAAACAAAGCGACGATATGCAGTAACCACTTGTAAACCGATACTTTTAGCCCTTCTAAACGCGACGCACCAACGCTCATACACACTGCGCTAAAATGCTGCTCTCTACGGATCTGAATGCGTGAAATTTGATAAATGGCAATAGCCGCCATAAACAGCAATATCACTGATGCCAAACCCATAAAGTTCTCAGTACGCTGCCAAAAGAGTGCCAACGGATGCGCACCTTGGCGGTGACGAAATTCTGCGCTGAGCAACTGCTGTTGTTGCCAAGTTAATAGTTGGTCAATTTGCTGCTTATCGGCGTTCAGCAAATAACGATATTGAATAGTATCGTCGGCAAATTCCAACAGTGAAAAGTCTTGGCGATGAACCAATGCGCGCATATCGACGTTATGTCCTTCCATTAAGCGGTCTGGCTCATGATGCACTATGTGAGTCACGGTTAACGGAATATCAGAAATTGTCAATGTATCGCCAACAGCAATCGCCAGCCCTGCAGCGAGGCGAGAATCTAGCCATATATCACCAGGCGCGGGTGCAAATTCAGCACTATAAGCAGCCTCACTTTGACTATCGGAAATTTGCACTTGGCCTTGTAGCGGATAGCTTTCATCAACGGCCTTAAGGGATACGCGCTGCCATTTATTATCGTGGGTTAAGGTTGTTTTTAAACTCTGGGTATAAATCACTGCGCTGCTGGTTTGTTCTAAATAAGCAAATTCGTCTTTACTTAATGCACCGTTGTGAGTCACCACAGCATCAGCGCCCAAGAGATTCGCCATATTATGCTCAAGGTGCTGTTGTACCGATTCACTGGTTAATGTGAGCGTAACAATAAACACCATCAATAGGGTTTGAGTGGCTTGTAATACGCGGTGATTAACGGTACGGGCATCTTCTACAAATAGCCGCCAAGCCAAGGGTAAAATAGGTTTATGCATGACGTTGATTCCCGTGCCGAGCTGTATCTGCTACGCCTTGTTGTGCGTTCAACCATTCGCATTTTCCTGCATTAAGCCGCAACTGATGCTGAGCTTGCTGCGCCAAGAAATCACTGTGGGTTACCAGGACCAGCCCAGCCCCTTTCTCGCGACAACAATCAAACAGCAGATCCGCGATATCACCAGCACTGTGTGCGTCTAAGTTACCCGTTGGCTCATCGGCAAAAATGAATTTTGGATTAAATACCAACGCTCTGGCAATTGCTACGCGCTGTTGCTCACCACCGCTTAGCTCGGCTGGTTTATGCTTAAGTCGATGGCCTAACCCGACTTTTTCTAGCCACTGCTTGGCAATGGTAAGCGCCTGTTTATCACCGCGTAATTTAAGTGGTAGCGCCACATTATTTAATGCGTCGAACTCAGGCAATAAGTGAAACTGCTGAAAGATAAAACCAATCTCCGAGCGGATCTGGCTGAGCGGTTGAGTGTGCCCCTGATTACTGTACACAACCTTGCCAGCGGTAGGTTGCTCTAAACCTGAGGCAAGCATTAATAAACTCGACTTGCCCGAGCCCGAGGGCCCGGTTATCGCATAGGACTGACCTTGTTTAATTGAAAAACTTAAGTCCGCGAATAAATGCACGTTGTGTTGGTGGGTAACGAATGATTGACCAATCTGGTGTAATTCGATTTGTGAATGGCTGTGCGATGACATAGGTTTTGCTCCTTTACTAGCGTGTAACAAACTTAAGGCATACCAAGTGAAATAGATGTGAAAGCAAAAAACGCTTCATTTCACATTTGCTTCACAGCCTTTCATCTAGGATCGTTGCAATTAGACAAACTAATAGCTTTTAAAGGGCCTGCCTATGTTTGAATCCAAACTGTTTTCTTTGATTGGTCTTGTGCTTCTGTGTATCACTTTATGCGGTTGTAATGTCGCTAATTCACTGCGCATGATGCAAATAAACGCCAATATTGAGCCGGTGTTTAGTGGACAAACTCGTGTTGCATTGGACGCGCTCTATGCAGATGAAAAGCCTTATGTTTATGCCACAGTTAACGGCGAAAGGTTGTTGTTTTTATTGGATACCGGCGCACGTTTTTTGACTTTAATGGACACGCCTGCAGTACAGCGCTTGAACTTGCCACGTGGCTTTGACCTCGCACTAAGCGGGTGGGGCCAAGAGAGTAACAGCCAGGCCTATCAAACTGAAATCCAGCGCATCAATTTAGGCGGTGTAGCTTTTGATGGTATGAAAGCCGCGATGATCCCTGTATCGAAAACTCATTACTATCTGCGTGAAGATGAAGCGATCTACGATGGTGTGATTGGTCATGACATGATGCGTCACTTCGCTTGGGAGTTTGATGCCAATGCCAAGACGATTTATCTCTCAGCAGAACCCTATCAACCGGAGCAAGATGCGCAAATGCTAGAGATGAGCCGTTTTATGAGTAAAGTGTCTGTTACTGGTACACTCTCGTTTAACGACACTGTTTCCGTCACGGAATCATTCATTATCGACACTGGCAGTAGGCACTACGTCAAGTTGAGCACCGCGTACCCGAAAGCCAATGATATTACGATTACATCCACCCGTGTGCGCGCTGCTGATTTTGGTTTAAGCGGTAAAGTTGAACACGATCGCGTTAGCCTTCCGCAGTTAACGTTAGGTGATATTGCCATTGAGAATGTAAAAGTGAACCTCATCCCCAGTGATGATGAAGATGACTGGTGGATCTTAGGCAATGCACTGATGAATCAGTTTAAGACGGTAGTTGATTACACTAATGATGCGTTTTATTTAGTACCCCAAAAACCCTATGTAACCGACTATAATCTGCTTGGGCTCGAACTCCGTAAAATCCGCAGTGGCGAATTCGTAGTGCGCTATGTGTTTCCAAACCTACCATCTAGTCAGTTAGATATTCAGGTGGGCGATATTGTAACCCAAATCGACGGTAAACCCGCAGCGCTTATCACGCTTAGCGAGTACAACGATATTGCTACAATGGCAGGGCAACATAATCTGTGTATTTCCCGTGGCTCGCACTGTTATAGTGTCATTAGTGAAGAAATTGAAGGGTATTCTTATTTTCAATAAATCGCACACGTTGATTCAGATACCGCAGTACTTGTGACTGGGATTAAAAGAGAGACTATGTTGAACAAAATTGGGTGTATTTTATTGTTGTTTTTTAGCTTTCATTCGTGGGCGGCAGTAGAGTCTATGGTTGATATTTCAATAGTGAAATCTAAACAAGGCTATTGGACAGTAACATATAAAACACACAAGCCGGCGTCACGCTTAAGTTTTATTAGGAACCCAGACGCTTCTCGAATTGAACGTTGGCAACCAAACGATTCAAGTTTTGAGATTGTATCTATTGCAGATCAAGAGTTTATAATCAAACAAGATGGCTCTTATTTTACGCAAGTTAGCCTACTCTTGACGCCTACCTATCAGCACCTTGCCAAAGATTACGCGCCTTTTTCACCGTACTCTGATGGCGGAGTACTGCTATATACAGGACGCCTATTCGCTTGCATTGAGTACTGTCTTGATGAGATTAATCAATGGCAGTTTGCACTGCAAGTGCCTGCAGGTGAGCATATCGTCTTGAATGGTACAGTGCAGCAAGGCGACGCTAGCTGGATAGATAATGATGACGGTAGGAATGTTTATGTCGGCCCACAAAAACCGCTAGAAACTGAAAACGTTATCGCCGTAATTGACAAAGGATTGCCAGATAGAATAAAGCATTCGTTAGACGCTGATATCCCGAAGCTAATGGAATACTATGAGCAAGGTTTAGGGAAACTGACAGGCATCAAACCTACACTGTTTGCTTCATACGCCAATGTTGCTGGACACTCGTCTCAAGGTGGTACATTACCCTCCCAGATTTTCATGCACTGGGATCAAAATAACCTAAGCAGTAAGGTAAGCGATAAGACGTTTTTGAATAACACGATTTGGTTTTTTGCTCATGAAGTTGCACATTTATATCAAGGTGATTTTTATGGTGATAGAGATGAATCTTGGCTCCATGAAGGACATGCAGATTGGTTGGCTGCACGGGCCTTGCTCGCGTTATACCCTGAAACGGAGAGCTATGTAACGCATAAAATTGATAGATTTAGAACTCACTGTGCAAAAGGCCTAACCCATTTCCCTCTTGTTGAGGCGGCTGATAAAGGGCGTTTTGACTTGTATTACATGTGTGGATTACTTATTCATCAGGCTATTGACCTAGCTCTACAACAGCAAGGTGGCAACGACATTTATGATTTATGGACGGCGTTTCGAATTCAAGCGGACCAAGGCGATAAAAAAGCGAGCGATTTGTTTCTATCAATGACTGAAAAGTGGACCTCTCCATTGCTGGTAGCGCGCATCAAAGCGATCCTCAACAGTAAACTGAGTAATCCTGAGCAGTCTTTAACTCTAGTCATATCAGGTGATTTTTAGCGCAGTGAACCCCTTGAAAATAGCAATTGCAATTAAATTTTTTTACTCCAAAATGCATAAATCACGTATAACTAACTTTTACTCTCAAATAGACTAACGCATGCAACAAGACTCACTCTTTACCACCGGCACCCAACAGCCTGTCATACTCCTTGTCGACAACGGTTCGCGTCGCCCACAGGCTGTGTTTGGATTACGCTCAGTAGCAGCGAATTTAAGTGAAATCGTAGGGCTTAAAGTCGAGCCTGTCAGTCTATTACACTCGCATAAAATCCCTAGCGAAGACATTGATGGAGAAGCGGCGCTCATTGTGCGCCAACGCCTCAAACTGTGCGCGCAAAACAATGAAAATACCGTCATTATTATTCCTGCGTTTATCGGCCCTAGTGCGGCTATCAGTGAGTACCTACCAAAGGTGATTGCAGAGGAAAGAGAAGAAAACGCCGCACTCACCGTCACCATTTGTAACACGCTCTGTGGTGATGACCCAACGGTACCTGACCCGAGGCTGGCACAGATTATATTCGATCATGTATTAGCCCACACGCATGCACATTCGCCATCTACAGTGGCCGTCGTTGATCACGGCACGCCTATCAAGATTGTCAATACCGTACGCAACGCCATTGCCACGCAGGTCGCCACATTATGTCAAGCACATCAAAGTACAATCAATCATCATGTGATTGCTAGTTCCATGGAACGACGTGAAGGCCATGAATATGCGTTTAATGAGCCCTTGTTAGAAAATCTCACCCCATCAAAAACTCACCAGAAACATTGTATTGCAGCCATGCTGTTTTTATTGCCTGGCCGTCATGCCGGTGAAGGCGGCGATGTTTCAGATATCTGTGACGCCTTAATAGCAGATGGGCTGTTTGAAGATATTCAGATAAGCAAACTTATGTCCGAACACCCGTTATTGCCATTGATACTCAAAGATCGATTAGCAGAAAAATACTCAGTCGCATTAAACAACCTGCGTATTTGCATATGACAGACGCGCAAGCTGAACACGCATTACAATTGTGTTGGGATATATGTGCTTAACAGGTAAATTTGACTGAACTGAATCAACTGTCGTTAGTGTGGCGCTCTAGATCAAAGAAATAAAAGTAAAGTTCAATATAAATGTGCAGCAGTTAGTTAATTAAAAAGTAACCCCGCATTCTCTTGTTTACGTTGGGCAAGAGTATGTGTAATTGCTCGCACAGTTGTTTTACTTACCCCTTGTTGTGTTGCTAAATATGCAAAGTTATCAATCACATCAACAATTTCTTGAATACATTGTTGGGCCTCTTTCCAGTGAGCAAACCCTGCGCTGGCTGCTAGCTTTTGCATGACTTTGAGTGGAGGTGCTTTTCCATAGCCAGCAAAAGCTGTGGCATGCTCGTTAAAAGGATGAGGGCTATATGTTACGTCGTAAAAGGGGGCTAATTGCCAGTTACCATTATCACTTTGCAAGAACCCCCAGTTTTTACTGTGATCATCTTGGTTTGCCGCAAATAAATTAAATATAGCACGGCGAAATTGAACTTGACCGGCAGCTGGCGATTGGCACAACTGCCGACTAGCTTTAATAAGATCGTTATAGTCTAAACTAGGGGTACGAAAGTCAGCATCCAATAAACCACAGGCACTATGCATATGCAAACGCCCTGCATGATGTTTGCTGTCGGCTTGATCTGCTCGTGATCCTAGTTCTTTGGGCAAATAGTCAAAACGTTTAAGTGCCAGCCAGGCCTTTGCACCACTATTGGATGGTGCATCGATCAATTGCCACACCGGTGGCTGGCATTTAGCCTGCTCAGCCATTTGAAGATACACGGCTTCACATAAGCCTTCTTCATGACCCAGTGCCAAATTCTTGGACGTAAACTTAACTAACCATGCTTCATCTCTAGGCTTTGCATACGTACGACATTGCAATGCATCGCCTGCAGGCATATAAATTTGTGCTTTAGGCCTCGCGCCACCAGAGCTACCTACAGCGACTAATGTTGCTAACACTTGTTGAGTGTTACCATCTAACTTTTCAGTCTCATTGTAATCCAGTATGGATTGATCAAATAAGGCTTGTGCTTCTAACCCAAGTGCAGCAATATCAATATTTTTCTGTGGTTCAGGCGAAAAAGCGGACACTGGTGTAAATGATAATCCCCCCATTCCTTGTCTGCCAACAAACGCTAAACGATCCATTGCTGTTATTTGGTTAGGTAAAACACCATGTTGACGAAATATCCTATCTTGGAGTAAACGCCCCCAGCCATCAGGTAAACAATCACTAAACACACCATGTATCCCTTGGTGTGGTTCTTTAGGTGCTTGTTGAAGCTGTCCATTAGCTTTTAAAGTAAACGGGGATAAGTTTCCAAAATGACTAATGTATTCATCAAAGTACTGAAAGAATACTCCCTGATGGTTTTGAGCCAACACGCCCACATTCACTGTTTGTCCCGAGGATAGTGTGCGCTGTACACTGAGCTTTTGGACTGGTTTAAAACTCATCTTTGAGCACCTCCTCTATACTGTTGGGTACAGAAAGACGGTTTGTATTTGGCTGAGTGAGTGCATAGAGCCTATCGAGTGAGTCGAGTGACTGCCATAACAGTAACAGTTGGCGCAGTGAAATTTGTCCAGTGAGTTCAAATTTTTTTATGGTCGGCGCTGGGACACAGCTACGCTGAGCAAGCGCATCTCGTGATAGCTTGGCCTGCTCGCGTAAATGACGCAGATGCGCTGCAAAAGCTTGGCTAACATCTATGTCATCTAATAGTAAAAAATTCACACTTAGCCCTCATGGATACAGTAATATCCATTATAGTGCAAAAATATCAAAAATGGATATTATAATAGCCAAAATTTGTAATATTCTTTCAGGAGCGGTGAACGTATCATGGTTGATATGCTCAAATTAGTGAAGCAATACACTCTTTTTATTATGGAAATGACTGCACAGGACGAATTTTAAATATTTTGTATCTGATTAAATGTGGTCTTTTAACGTTACCTATTTTATATTTAAGTCGCCTTATCGTTCAGCACAAACAAAACTATTATCGCTTATTGGATCAAGTCACCATCGCTTTCTTGCCCGCTACATTTTGTTACAGATGATAGAAGTTGTTACGTCCATTATAGGGTTGTAAAGGCATACTATTACCAACTTCAACCACACAGACAAAACATATGACGACTTTAATCAAGCAACATCACCGTGCATCTCACTTTTTATTGGCTTCTTTCCTTCTCAGCAGTGTCAGCTTTTCTGGTGCCAGTGCAGCGAGTGATATTTCACATAAATTACGCCAGTCTACCGAGGCTAATAGCGCAACCGAAAATTACTTTGAGCTAGGTCTGGGTATCGCCACCGGCATCGCACCTAAGTTAACCGAAGACGAACAAACATGGACTAGCGGTTATCTGGTCATGAATGGCAGTTACACTTGGC